>ERZ856578.4964-NODE-4964-length-16963-cov-17.475305_pt1 | contig 16963 bp, 15 predicted proteins | sample MGYA00514384_ERZ856578 | MGnify/ENA primary metagenome ERZ856578 (study PRJEB29103, sample SAMN06111958) | human gut metagenome | biome: human gut; feature: ankylosing spondylitis patient; material: healthy_person | host: Homo sapiens | place: China:Hangzhou...
CTTATCTAATACGCATGCTATGCAACATAAACGCCGCCTCCTTTTACATAAATTTTATTTTATCAGAAAATCAGTCTACTGTCAATACACAACAGGAAGTATTTAACCTAATGATATGAATTGTGTGGACATATCCAAAAAGAAAGGTGAACTGTAAAATGTAACAGGGTGAATGAAAATGGCAAAAAGACCCGTACCATTGTACGACTTTAAGGCTTTCGGGGCAGCTATAAAAGCCGCGAGAAATGAATACGGCGAGAGCCGCAAAAAGGTAAGCGACGAGTTATATATTTCCCCGCGCTACCTTGCGAATATCGAGAACAAGGGACAACAGCCGAGTTTACAGGTATTCTATGACCTTGTAACCCGGTATCATATTTCGGTAGATCAATTTTTCTTCCCGAACAGCAATGCGGAGAAATCCACCGGGCGGCGGCAGCTTGACGCGCTGCTGGACGGTATGAGCGATAAAGGCATACGGATTGTAACCGCAACAGCAAGGGAGATTACGGAAGTCGAAAAAGAGTAAGCACAAAGCAAAATAGGCAAAAGGACGCTATGGAAACGGATTGTTTCTATGGCGTTTTTCTTTTTCTGCGGAAATGTTCGGCAAATTTGCGCTTTTATCGTGGGAGAATACGAAAAGATGAATAGCAAGCATAGGAAAGGGGTACCCTTTCCGTATTTTCGCCCCCTGCGCCCTGCGGCGCGGCGGCTGAAAATTGCTTGTTGGGAAGTGTCCCAAACCCTATTTGCAGGGAGAAAGGAGCGCGGCATGAGCGGCAGGAAACGGACAATGCAAATCAAATTCAGAGTAACCGAGGAAGAACGGGCATTGATTGAGAAAAAAATGAAGCTCGTCCCCACCCGGAACATGGAAAGCTATCTGCGGAAAATGGCAATCGACGGGTACATCATTCAGATAGACCATAGCGACATAAAGGCTATGACAGCAGAGATACAGAAAATCGGGGTCAATATCAATCAGATAGCGCGGCGCGTCAATGCGACGGGCAGCGTCTACCAAGATGACATAGAGGAAATCAAGGGGGTGCTTGCGGAGATATGGCGGTTACAAAGATTAAACCTGTTAAAAGCACGTTGAGCAAAGCCCTTGACTATATCCAAAACCCAGATAAGACGGACGAAAAAATGCTTGTGTCCTCTTTCGGCTGCTCCTATGAAACGGCAGACATTGAGTTTGGATTTACCCTGTCGCAAGCTCTGGACAAGGGAAACAATCTTGCCCATCACTTGATACAATCCTTTGAGCCGGGGGAAGTCGATTATGAAAAAGCCCATGAGATCGGGCGGCAGCTTGCCGACGCAGTAACAAAGGGACAGCATGAATACGTTTTGACGACGCACGTTGATAAGGGGCATATCCATAACCACATCATTTTTTGCGCGGTCAACTTTGTAGATCACCACAAGTATGTTTCCAACAAGCGTAGCTATTACGGCATACGCAACATCAGCGACAGGCTGTGCCGGGAAAACGGATTGTCGGTGGTCGTGCCGGAGAAAGGCAGCAAGGGAAAAAATTATGCCGCGTACCACAAGGAGAAATCCGCAAAGGCAAAATTGAAGATTGCCGTTGATACCCTTATCCCGCAAGTAAACAGCTTTGAGGAATTGCTATCCCGTCTGCAAGGGTTGGGCTATGAGATAAAACGTGGAAAATATGTGTCCTGCCTTGTGCCGGGGCAGGAACGGTTTACCCGCTTAAAGACTATCGGCGCACATTACACCGAGGAAGCAATCAAGGAACGGATAGAGGGCAAGCGTACCCGCGCTGCAAAAGTCCCGCAAGCAGATCGGGGCGTGTCGCTGCTCATTGACATTGAGAACAGTATCAAGGCGGCGCAGAGTCGGGGCTATGAACAATGGGCGAAAATCCACAATCTGAAACAGGCGGCAAAGACGTATAACTTCCTCACGACACACGGGATTGATCAGTATGCGGATTTGACCGCCAAGATTGCAGAAGTCCAAACGGCAAGCGAACAGGCAGCAGCCACGCTAAAAGATGTGGAAACAAGGCTTTCCGATATGGCTGTGCTTATCAAAAATATTACCACCTACCAAAAGACAAAACCGGCTTATGACGCATACCGCAAGGCAAAAGATAAGGGCAGCTACCGGGCAGCCCATGAGCGCGAAGTCATTTTGCATGAAGCGGCAGTAAAGGCAATCAAGGGGGCGGGCATTTCCAAACTTCCCGATATTGCCGAGCTGCAAGCCGAGTACGCCAAGCTGCAAGAACGTAAAGAAGCCCTATACACCGACTATTGCAAGCTAAAAAAACAGGTCAAGGAATACGATGTTATCAAGCGAAACATTGACAGCATTTTGAAAATAGAGCGTCCGCCGGAACGGGAAAAGGAAGTAAGAAGATAAATAGAATTATCTTTATGTTTGTGTTACAATGGGAAAAAGGATGTGAGATAAATGTGCAAGTGTATATATTGCAATTCAGAAGATTTATCGGTATCAGACATTATTTCATATGGTCTTACTGGTGCTAAGCTAACAAAGAAATTTGTCTGCTACAAACATAATGCTTTCACAAATGACAATTTTGAAAAAACGGCTATCAGCAATCTTGATTTTTTTAGAAGTTCATTAGGTCTATCTGAAAGAAAAGGCGCTGATATTAAATTTAAGGCTAATGTAATCATAGATGGAATTACTGTTCCCAATATTTCTGTAAGTGGGAGAAAATCTATTTATGATGATAAAAAACGTTTATTTCAAACTGAAGATAATGGCAAAAAAGTTTTAGTAGGCAATATTGAAAAGTTAAAACAGAAAAAAGGTGTAAAAGAAGAGGATATAAAGCCTTTAGATATGAGTGATGTCGTTGTAAGTGTATCGTATTCTTTAGAGACACTTTTAGCTTCTAATGAAATGTTATTAACGATTGCGAAAATTGCGTATGAGTGGCATTGCGCAGTAAATGCAATCAATGAATATATACCGGAGAAATATAAAGAAATTGTCGATGTCATTTTGAAGAAACAACCCATAAATGATGTAGTTGAAATAGTTGTTGATGGAAATCTCGATGTTGCGTTAAAAGAGCATTGCAATTATGGAAGTCATTGTTTGTTTGAATATATTGATATAAACGGCTGGAAATATGTAATTTATTGCTTTTGGGGCGTTGTTTTCTATAAAATTAAAATATACAATACCGGTGTATCAAATATATCCTGTTATAATACCTACCAACTTTACCAATATAATTTAGATGGAGAAAAGAATCAAATCTTTTTCGGAACCGTTGGGCAGTCAAATTTTATTTCCCTACCCGCAAAAGAAGCTATTAAAAAATTCTATAAACACTTTAATCGCAAATTAGAGCAGCTTACTCAAACAACTATATTGTCGTTAAGAAAAACAAAGCAATTAGCTGATGATCTGCAAGCTGCCCTGAAAGTATATGATAATACCGCCCATGATTTTGCAAAACTGGTCGATTATGAAGACGATAGCAGAATTATGATAATAAAAATCCTTTTGCATATGTATGATCGACAGGAACAGTATGATTTTTCGCTTAGTTACAATGAAAATCTAAGACGTCTTTTTGAGGTGGATGACACAATTACATTTGATGTTGCGGATAACAAGGAATATACAAAGCATTTATTGGATTTTCACAATGACGGAACCTTAAGTAGTAAACTACACGACGCATTAACTTTCTTTGAAAAAGTCTTTTTAGCACAAGAAAAATAAAAACCGGGGCGCGGCAGCCGATTGTATGGCCGCCGCGCCCCGGTTTTCTGTGGGTGCAGGGAAAAGGCGTTACGCAGTAGAACGCTGTTTTTAAGGGAAAAGGTATAAGGCCCTTGCCTTATGGAAAAGCGGCTGTCAGAGCCGCACTACACAAGGGCTTTTGCGCCCCTATCGCGTAACAGGGAGCGCATTTTTTTCATACGCTCGGCGGCTTGTCTGCGGGTAATCCACTTACGGCACTCCAGGCAGTATTTGACGCTGTTAGAGCTGGACGCAAAGAACGCGCCACACTCGGTACACCGTTTCTTGTCCTCGGTGTTCATCAGTTCCGCATACAGGAGCTTGTCGGCGGGAAGTACAGCGACGCAAAACCATTTACAGAGCAGCGAATAAGAAATAAGCTGCGGACAAACACACTCGTCCCCATCGTCCAGCAAAAGGCATTTTCCATTGATACAGTTGCAGCACTCCCGTTTTACAAGGGCATTGACTTTCCGGCTTTGCGGCGGAGTCAGCCGCTTAACCGCGCTCATGCTTCATCAGCGGCATATACGGCAAGCTCGGCGTATTCTTCATCGGTTAAAGCGTCCACTTTAGAAAGGGTGCGCCTTGCAAGCTCCCGCATATCCGCGTCCATATCGGGCAGCGCGGCTGTCATGTTCTCCATAAGCTGCGCCTTGCCGCCCTCGTGGTAAATGCTCAACAGATTTGTTTCTTCAACGGTAAACTGTACCATGCTCATACCTCCAATTCGTGATTTTTCGTTTTTGCGGTCTTTTTCTGTGCCGCCCGTTCCTTTTCTGCCCGAAGCTGCGCCAAGATAGAGGGCTTTTCCTCTTTATCGCTGCTGCGTCCTTTTTCTGCCTTAATTGCGGCGGCATAATCCACAAGGGAGATCGGCTCGCCTGCCTTTGCCTTTTGCTCCAGCTCTCCGACAGTGGGCGTCTGGGGCGTGTTATTGATAATACCGTCAAAGTTGTTGTCGTTCTGCTCTACGGTATCTTCAATGTGCTTTAAGGGATTGACTTTTTCCGGCTGCTCGGCGGCAATGGCAAACGCCCGCGTACCATTGCCCATAATCAGATATTTTCCGTCCTCGGATTGATGATGAAAACCATATCCGGCGGCTTCCATCTGTTCACGGCTCATGTCTGTTACATAGAAAGTCCCTCGCGGTGTTCGGATTGTTTCGCCTGTTTCCCGTTCGTCGGGGGTAAGCTGCTGCGCCTGTTCCTTGAAAAACTCCGGTATCTCTTGATAGCCGATACTGTCTACATAGTGGGCGGTGTCCTTGCCGTTTTGATGGAGTACCACAATATCGGAAGCGGAAAGACTATGCCCCTTAAAATCGGCGGGGTGGTCGAGATTGAACCGAGTGTAAATATCTTCAAGGGAAGTGTCTGGCGCAAGGGGCGCGGTGTAGATCAGCTCATAATTTGCCCGGTCTACGGCGTGTCCCGTTGCCTGTAAGCGGTCGTATGGCTCAAAACGCAAATCTCTTGTTTCGTCCCCGCGCTTTAGCTGATAAATGGAAAAGGAGTCCTTGTCCTGCTCGGCGGTCTGCGCCTGTGCATACAGTTCCTTTACCTCGCCTTGCGTCAGCTCTCCGGCGTTGAGCTGCGCCATCAGCTCGCGGCATTTCTCCGGCGTCCCGATATACAGCACGTCCCCGATTTTTGCCTTTCCGTCCTCCTGCGGGAAATATGCCTGTAAGACATACAGGTTATCCCGGCTGTCGCTGCTGGGGTTGGCGTGTACCTTATAGATCGGCTCCGGCGCGGGCTTTTCCTGTGAAGCTGCCTTTTGCCGCTGGATATGCGCCCGCTGTAAGTTGGTGGGCTTTTCCCCGGTAAGGGGCTGTATGGCTTTGATGTAGTTTGCGGAATAATAGGCGTTGTCGGTAAGCTGACGTTGCCACGCTTCGGCTTTGGGGGACCAGCGAAAACCGTTTGATTTCAATTCTTCCCGTGTCGCTGTGTCCGGCTTTTCGTCAAAGAAAATTTGCAGGCGGTTTGCTTCGGTGTTGGCTTCCACCTTGCCGCCCTCAAACTCCCATCCGACATAGCCGATTTCCTTTTGCAGCGAAAGGGATTTGATACGCTCTTTCACGCGCCGGATTTCCGCGTTGTTGTTGGATAACGCCCATGTAGGGTACGGCTTATCCTCAATATGCCACTGGCTCGACATATCCGCTTTCATTTTCTCGATACGCTCCGGCGACAAATGGGGGCAACCGTCAAGGGTCTTGTGTTTGCGGTAATAGGCGTTTACCGCTTTCATGGTTTCCTGCGCTTTCTCCAATCCCGCAAGTTTCTTTTCCAGCTTTTGAACCGCCTGCGGGTCGTCCGCGCTGATACCGCCCATACCTGTACTGCGGATTTTATCAAGCAAGCCTTGAATATCCTGCCACTCCCGGTAGTTGGTGTCACGGGCGGCGTTTTGCTTTTCTTTCTTGCGTACAGGGAAATTAGAGCCGCCCGCAATCAAGATAGAGGGAACGCGGGCGTCTATCTCATAGCCCTTGTTCATATTTGCCGCAAGTTTCCGGGCGTAGGTATCAAGCAGACTGTCGATTTTCTCATGGTACATCGGGTCTACCCGCGTTTTCTGCCGCTCGGCAAGCTGTACGGCTTCGTCTACATAACTGCGGTATTCTGCCGTTGCGCTGCCGGGTTTGTAATCGGAATAGCTGTTCATTTCCTTAGCGCGTCGGGCTGCGGCTTCGTTGATGGTGTAGTAGGTTACTGTGGTCTGCGTCGCTTCCTGCGGTGTAGCTTCCGGCGTTGCCTGTTCCGGCTGTGCTGGCGGTTCCTGCGGCTCCTGTTCGGGTTGCGGCTCTGCCTTTACAAGCTGCCCGTCCACATAGGAATAGCCCTGCGCCGTGATTGCTTCAAGGGTATTGTCTGTGACCTCGCCCCGCGACTTCATATCCATTTCAATCAAGGTTTGCAGGGTATCTTTTACGGTGCCGGAAAGTTCCTGTTTCTGTTCGGGGGACAGCTTATCAAAGACAGGGGTTTCCGACTCCTGCTGGATAGGCTGCGTTTCCTGTTCCTGTACGGCGGCTTTTTCCTTTTGGATTTCCGCAAAATTTCTGTCTATGGTTTCGATTAGCTTTGTGGCGGTGCTGCGGATTGTTTCAAGAGAGCCTTTCAGCTCCGCAAGCTCTTTTCCGCTGCTCCACCCGGCAACGTAACCAAAAGAATAGTCGGACGTATCAAGCCCGTAATGCTGGCAGACAACATACGCAACACTTTCCGCTTGTACCTCACGGGTGCGGCGGTCGGGGCGTGCTGGGTCGTCCGGGTCGGTGTCGTGCATGGTGGCATGGGATATTTCATGGATTGCCGTTTTGATATTCTGCAATTCACTCATACCCTCATTGATTGCGATACAGTTTTCTTCATAATAGCAGCGTCCTTTTGCGCCGCCGCTTAATACTTCAAAGCCCATAGCAAAGGGGGAAGTCCGTTCAAGAGCTGCAAAGAAGTCCTGGTACTGTTCCACGTTGCCCATCAGCTCGGAAACAGAAAGGGCGGGCAGCTCTTTTCCCTCGGTCTGGGACACATCAAAGACAGATACCACCTTATAGGCGGGTATGGTAATTTCCTGCGTTTCCATAACCGGCTTTCCATCTGCGCCAATCATGGGCTTTTGCGTGTCGGGGTCGATTTTCTCCCGTTCTTTTTTGACTTTATAGGGGGCGGGGGCAAGGATTTTGATTGCCTTTTCTCTGGGCTTTACATGGCGGTCAAACTCCTTTTCCCATTGACGGTAACCCTTTACAAGACTGCCGCCCTGCATGGCAATCAAGATTGTGTTGTTCAGGCTGTAATCATGGAATTTTGACATGGTACGCAAATACTCCGCATACCGTTCACTTTCAAACACCTCCATAATGCCCTGTTCCAGACGGTCGGTAATCTCTTTCATCTTGTCGGCGGGGTTGTCTGCCGAGAGGATCAGCGGAATAACCGGGCGTGGCTCGGTGGCGGGAAGCGTGGCAGCAGCTATGTCAAAGTCCGTTTTTTCTGCTTCACTGCGTTCCGGCTGCGGGGGCTGCGGCGTTATCCGGTATTCTTCCGGCACGCCGCGTCCGTCATACCATTCTGTAAAGGTGTTTCGGTTGTTGTAGATATAACCGCGTTCAGTAAACATACCGTCGTCGTTAATAGAAGCGTCCCGCCCGTATTCCTCATACATGAAATACTTTTTTGCTTCGTCGGGCAACTCCAATTCGTCCAGCTCGTCGATCAGATAATGCCCGTATTCTTCCTCGTTGTGGACGGACGGATAAAGCCAATAGCAATCAAGGTTTTGTGCAAGGTTGATAAGCTCCTGCAAACTGCTTGTATGGTCGCCATGTTCCATTGCGGCAACAAACTTTTCCCTGTCGTCATCAAACTGCATTTCCAAGAGCTTCGCTAAATAATTCAGCTCGTCGGGGTGGGAATACTCGCTTAAATGTTCTGTCAAACCGGGTACAGGGGATTGAAATTCGGTAAAGTGCCATTCCTCATAATTTCGGAAATCAATCCTGATACGGTCAAAGACTTCTTTCAAATGCGCGGCAGTCGTGGGGAATGTTACCCATTCGCCTACAGGTCTGCCCTCGGTGTACTTCCCAAGATTGGAAAGATAGCCGCTTAAAATAGGTTGTTCCATTCGTTAGCTCCTTTCTTCGTTGATTTTCAAGAGGGTTTGGGACACTTCCCAACAAGCAAAATCCCCGCAATCGTCGGCAGACGAAAACGGGGATTTTTACGGAAAGGGTACCCCTTTCCTATGCTTGCTGCGTAACTTCTCTGTCCCTCTGGATTGTAATTCGGTAGTTGACGTATTTCCCGCCCGTATCGGCTAACAGGATTGTTCCGTCATAGGTTTTGCCCGTTTTCGGGGAATACAGCTTCTTAACCTTTGATTTTCCGTCTTTTAAGAGGGCGGCGGCAATTTTTGGAGAAAAGGCTACCTTGCGTTCCTCAAAAAAACGGTCATTCTTCCACATGGTAAAGGCGCAGTCCCGATTTGAGCAGTAGTAGTTTTTCTTGCTCTCATGGACATTTGCGCCGCAACGTGGGCATTTGCCGATCACCGGCTTTTCCTCTTTGAAACGCTCCTTTTCCTTGTCGGAAAGAAAAGGATAGGTCTTTACAAGTCCCTGCGTCATTTCGGCTATCCCCGTCATAAAGCTGTCCGGATCTGCCTGTCCCTTTGCAATCTGCGTCAGATTGTTTTCCCAATCGGCGGTCAGCTTCGGGGAAGTGAGTACCTCCGGCAGAACACAAACAAGCTCGGTTCCGCTTTTGGTGGGAATGAGCTGTTTTCCTTTGCGCTCCACAAAACCGCCTTTTACCAGCTTTTCAATGATGGCGGCGCGGGTGGCGGGTGTTCCAAGCCCCCGGCGTTCCGCGTCCGGGTCGGTTTCCTCATTCCCGGCGTGTTCCATAGCAGAGAGCAGCGACGCTTCGTTATGGGGTTTCGGCGGCGTCGTGAAATGCTCCGTTACCGCCGCTTGCGGGTTGTCAAAGGTCTGTCCCTCGGCAAAGGGCGGCACGTCCATCGAAAGGGCGTTTTCCTCGTCGTCCTCGGTATCGGCTTTCTTTTTCAGAGTCGCCATAAAACGGCGTTCCAAGTCTTTCCACCCTGCGGCAAGCACCGTCTTTCCCTTTGCGGTAAACTTCTGTCCGGCGCATGAAAAAACCGCCGTAACCGCTTCAAAGATATGCGGCTCGACGCAAGCCATCAAAAGACGCGCTCCGGCAAGAGTAAGGATATTTCGCTCACTCTCCGGCAGCGCGGCAAGGTCGGCTTTTGCAACTTCCATCGTGGGAATAATCGCGTGGTGGTCGGACACCTTTTTGCTGTCCAGCAGACGGGAGATTTCCGGCGTAAAGGCTGCACCCTGCATAAAGGGAAACGTCCCGGCAAGCAAGGCGGCAATCTCCGCCGCTGTATCGCCCATGTCGTCGGTAAGATAGCTACTGTCCGTTCTCGGATAGGTAAGCAGCTTCTTTTCATACAGGGCTTGTGCCAGATCAAGGGTCTGTTTTGCGGTGTAGCCGTAAATACGGTTTGCTTCCCGCTGCAAGCTGGTAAGGTCAAAGAGCTTTGGCGGGGCTATGGTTTTCTTTTCGTGGGTTACAGAAACACAAACCGCCTGTGCAGCTTCGCAAGCAGTTTTCAAGGTATCGGCTTCGGAACGGTTGGAAAATCGTTCGCTTACCGCTTCTGCGCCGGAGAGCATAAGGCGCACATGATGGTATTTTTCTTTCTTGAATGTGTTAATGGCTGTGTCCCGATCAACCAGCATTTTAAGCGTTGGGGTCTGGACGCGCCCCACGTTCAGCGTCTTTCCGTACAGGCAGGAAAACAGGCGGGTCATATTGATACCGACAATCCAATCGGCTTTTGCCCTGCAAAGGGCAGAGGAATACAGGGGGTCATACGCTTTCCCGTCTTTGGGGGACGCAAAGCCCGCCTTGATTGCACTTTCTTCCATTGAGGAAATCCAAAGGCGGCGCATGGGCTTTTTACACCCGGCGACTTCATAGACAAAGCGGAAAATGAGTTCGCCCTCGCGCCCTGCGTCGCAAGCGTTGACGACTTCGGAAACGTCGGCGCGGTGCATGAGATCTTTTAGGATTTTGAATTGCTTTTCCTTGTCGGCGGCAACGGTGTACTGCCACTCCTGTGGCAGAATAGGTAAGCTGTCATAGCTCCATTTCTTGTATTGTTCACCATAGGCGGCAGCTTCCGCAAGCTGTACCAAATGCCCCACGCACCACGAAACAAGATAGCCCCTGCCCTTGATGTACCCGTCCTTTTTCTCTGTTGCGCCAAGCGCGGCAGCGATTGTCGCTGCCACGCTCGGTTTTTCTGCGATAATAAGTATCATATATTATTCTCCTTTTACTAGGAACTTGTATAGGAACAATGTATAATATTGTTGAAATGAGGTGGTTTATTGGATAAAAATATTTTGTACTATCCTACAATTGAATTTAATATGGCTGATTATGGATGGCTGTGGAGAGCTGCCCTACTGTGGGATAAGATTTATCGGATAGTGCCAGACGGGTATTCTTTAAACGAGCCACGGAATATACAAGAGTTATGTTCTACAGGCGAGATTGGTATCCCATTGTGTCCACGCAGATACAGTGCTACTGCATCAAAAAAGTTTATTGAGAAATTGGAAAGTAGAGATTGGCAAGCGGCAGCACTTGAATTTAATACAGATGATATTGAGAAATATGAGCAATACACTCGGCTACATAAGGACAAGGTAGATGTTTCTTTGCGAAACCTGATGTTGCTTAATCCCGAAACTTTTGAAGACAATGATTGGATATATGTATCTAAAGAAATATCTAATCAGTATATGATTTATTTGGCTACTGAAATTGCCAAATCAAATAATTTGTCATTAAATACACATAACCCTGATGTATGGACAGCTTCCACTTTTTTCATTAACGACGGAAAAGTGCAAGAAGGTTTTTTTCCTGGTAGTCATTATATTGAGAGCAGCCAAGCAGCTTTGGCGCCCGTGTTTATTAACAACATCTTTCCAGATAACATTTTAGATATTACACCACAGCAGATTATAGAGTTTCGCTCAAAACGCAAAGATGAGCGCAAACAATTCCAACAAGCATTTGACTTGTTTTGTGATAAACTGTCACAAGCCACTGACCCAAAGATACTTAATCAAATCTGGGAAGATGAGAAAAAAGAAATTGAATATGCTCTGACCGAATATAAAAAAAGCATGGATATACTCAAAGCGGTAAAATGGGGTGGATATGTAACTTCGCTTATCACCATTGCTACAGATGTATTGGGTTATACTGACTGCAACTCTAATGTCATTCAAGGTGTTACATCTGCGGGTATAGGAATTGGTTTGCTTACTGGTGTTTTAGAGAAAAAATTCGCACCTAGACCTACGCCATACTCTTATTTAAGTGAAGCGTGCGCATTAGTCCCGAATAGATTTAAAGATTACAATTACTTTCTTTACCGAAAAATGGAAGAATTTATTAACGATTAGAATTTGATTATCCCGCTGCTCACTAAGGACAGCGGGATTTTTTACTCTTATTCCTCATCCTCGTCTTCTTCCTTGAGAGTGTCTGCTCTGGACTGCTCGTCCTCGGCTTCCTCGTCGTACTCGTCAAAATCGTATTCATCCAGATTGTCATTGCCCTTTGCCGCGTCCTTTTTCGGCTTTAAGACTTTGAAATAATAGAACGCTGCGCCGCCACCTCCGGCAAGGATAAGGACGATCAGCAGAATACCACCCATGTTGTTTTGCTTTTCTTCCTGCGGCTGTTCGGGTTCTTCCGGCTCGGCTTCCTTGCCGGTGCAGTCTTTCAGATTGACAGCGCAGACAGGGCAAGCGGTATTCACGGCTCCGGCTTCGCATTTTTCCGTACAGGTGCAGACTGCGGGCGGTTCTTCGGTCTGTCCGTCCTCGTCCTCCATCAGTGCCATAAGGTCGGCTTCGTCTACTTGATTGAGGAAATGGACGGTGTTTTTGCCCTCGTCGTCCCGGTCGATGATGATATAGAAATAGTTGCCGTTTTTGGTGGTAATGGTAATGAGCTGCTTATTGCCGCCGTAATCGTCAACAAGGGTTGCGTTTCCGTCTGGGGTAAGGGGTGGCGTGTCCTCGGTTTCTTCCACAATCACGCCCGTATCATTGGTGGCGTCGCTCTCCGGTGTCTGTGCAAAAGCGGTAACAGAAAAGCCGCCCATGAGCATAAGGGCGGCACAAAGGGCGGTCAATGTCTGAACAATTTTATTCTTCATACGCGGCTTCCTCCTGTTCCTCGTTGTAATCGCCTGCGGGAACGGCAGCCATACCGGGAATACCGCCGTCGGACAGCATGGCGGTAAGTTCCTGCGGGGTCAGGTTCATAGCGCGTACCATCTGGACGATTTGCAGATTTTCCACTTCGGTTTTCTGTGCGGTCAGCTCTTTGAGCTTGTTTTGCTGCTCGGTGATCTTCTCGCGGGTCTTTTGGATTTCCCGGTCAAGACGTTCCAGTTTACTCATAGCCATAATAAAAATTCTCCTTTCCTTGTGTGGGTTAGTCCCAATTCATCAGCCCGTACCCTTTGATACATTCATAGGTAAGGGCATAGCTCTTGATTTTGCAGGCGTCGCCGGAATTGCCCTCAACGGTATAAACGCGGCTTCCGTCGGTGCCTATGACAATGCCTACATGGTCTGCGCTCCCGTCTAAATCCCAATCGAAAAAGATCGCGTCGCCGGGGGCGATATTTTCATAATCCCTTGCGCCCCATTGTCCCCGCGACTGGAACCACGGAACGCCCTGCGACTGACAGCCTGCAAAACGCGGCTCGCTTTTTCCGGCTTGATTGTAGCACCAGCTCACGAAACAGGCGCACCACTCCACGCGGCTGTTAAAGCCGTACCAGCTCCAATAGGGATAGCCGCCCACGTTGCCGACTTGCCGCTTTGCAAGGTCTACCAGCTTCGTGTTTCCGGGACGGGTGCCGTTGACAAAATGAACTCCGCTTAAATCCTCGGACGGGCTACCATCGGGAGAGCCGCCGCCGAAAATCAAGGGCTTATTGCCGCTTGTTTCCATGTAGACATGGAACATTTCAAGCTGCTCTGCGTTCAGCAGTTCTGGCGCAAGTGAGGATATGGGGGTGTTCGTCAGCTCCACATGAAGTATGCGGTATTCGTATTCGTGTTCGTCCCCGTCTTCGTCGGTGTAGGTGCGTATCTGGATTTCCTCGGTAAGCGTCAAGGTGTACTGCATATCAAAAATACGCTGGATTTCTGCCTGTGCGCTCTGCGGGGTGTAGCTCTGCAAAAGGGCGGTCAAATAGGACGCAAGCTCATGGGGGTTATGCTCGATAGCGTCCAAATGGTAGCGGTATTCATCGTAGCCGGGGTGGGTGCTTTCGATGTTGTCAATCTCGGCTTGCAGCTCGTTTTCCATAGCGACATAGTTATTTTCTACTGCCACAAGATCGCTGTCCTCCGATGTATAGGAAGTTCCCACGACACCATTTACCGCGCCGGAAAACATAGAGGAACAAGAGGATAGCCCTGCGAAAACCATAATAAACAGCAGCAGGGCGGCAATCGCAATCAGTACGCCCACCGGGTGTCTTGCCACAAATGCCGCCGCTTTTCTTGTTTCCTCGGCGGTTTTCTTTGCTGTCTTGCGGGTGCTTTCTGCCGCTTTTTTCGCGGTGGCTGCACCGCCTTTTTTCGCCGCTTTTGCATACTCCCGTTTGATTTTCTGTTTCTGCATGAAACGGGAAAGAGGGTTGCTACTAAGCTGCGGGTTCTCATACAGGGCTTTGTGATAGTGAAAATTGGCGGTTGCCTTTGCAGCTGCCTTTTCCGCTTGCGCTGCCTTGCGGTAAGGTTTCAGCTTGTGGCTGTGGTAGCCCTCTTTGACCTTGCGGACACCGTATTTTCCCATACGCTCGGTGGCTTCCTCGGATTTATGCGCCCCCTCAACGCCGGAATTGTCCTTTTCAACGGAATGTATCTTGTTATGGACGAAAATCCCGGCTCCCTGCGCGGGACGGGATAAGGGGTTGTGCTTGCCCTTAAAATTAGGCGGCGTTTCCTGTTCCTCAAACTGCAACCGTGAATTTTTCTTTTTGGGAAGTGCCGCCCGCGCCGCGTCCAGACGGTCGGCGGCTTTATCCGATTGCTTGATGTACTTTTCCAGCTCCGGCGTTGCCCGTTCCTCGTCGGTAAATTGCAGACGGGACGACTGTGTTTTTGCTGTTGCTGCTTCCTGCGCCCGACGAACCGCTTTTTTTGACGCTTTCCGGGTCTGTCCCGCGCCGATATGCTCCATGACGCGCTCTGCGGCGGCGTCCTGCGGTTTTGCGATATGCTCCGGCGCATGGGGTAAAGGAGAGGTCGGGGACGATACGCCTTGAAGCTGCGCCGCGTCCTGTGCGGCTTGCTGCTCCAGTGTTTTCTGAAAATCCGCGTCCTGTATGCGTTTGCTGATAAGCTCGGTTTCGCCTGTGGCTTTGTTTTGCTCGGTCAGCCCGTCACGGCTCATTTTCTGCGTGATTTTGTCACGGGCTTTTACAGGGTCATTCAACTGCCATCACCTCCAATCCGCGCCCTTGCAAGAGCGCAATACTCAATGTTGATCTCAATGCCGATATAGTGGCGGTCAAGGTCTTTTGCCGCCTTGCCTGTGGTGCCGCTTCCAAAAAATGGGTCTATCACAATACCGCCTTTCGGACAGCCCGCCAAAATACAGGTTTCCGCTAACTTCGGGGGAAACGCGGCAAAATGCCCGCCCTTGTACGGGACAGTGTTAATCAGCCACACATCACGTTTGTTCCGCATGGTGGGGATTAGTGCGTCGTCATAGTAGCCGCCTTTCCGCGCTCTGTTGATACCCTGCACTTTGCCTTGTCCGGGTATTTCCTCGGTGTATTTGCTGCCTGCGCTGCGCCCCTGCCTGTACCGCGCCGCCGTTCCAGGTGCGACTGGCTCGGCTATGGCGGCAGAGTCATAGAAATACTTCTTTGACTTTGAGAGCAGGAAAATGTGTTCGTAGCAACGGCTCGGACGGTCTTTGCAGCTTTCGGGCATGGGATTATCTTTCTGCCATATAATATCGCTGCGTAAATACCACCCGTCAGCGCGTAGGGCAAAGGCAAGAAGCCACGGAATACCGATCAAATCTTTTTGCTTGCAGTTCGCCGCCTTTCTTGCGATAGATAAGGCTTGCCCGTTCCTGCCTTTTGGATTTTTGGGGTCGGTGTAGCTGCCTTTGCTCCCGGTACCGCAGTAGGTGTCCGCGATATTCAGCCAAAATGTCCCGTCAGAACGCAACACCCGTTTCAGCTCATGGAATACAGCGACAAGCCGATCAATGTACTGTTCCGGCGTGTCCTCGCGCCCGATCTGCGCGTCAAGTCCGTAGTCCCTAAGTGCGTAGTAGGGCGGGCTGGTTACGGCGCAATGGACGCTTTCATCGGGCAGTTCCCGCAGAGCGCAGAGGGCGTCCCGGTTGATGATTACATCTGTTTTCATGCGTCGCTCACTTCCTCCGGCTTTGTCGTCATTACCCGGTAAAGCTCGGTGTCTTTCGGGAAACGGTCTACAAAGGGCAATACCACGTTGCCGTAGAAGATAAGCCCCTCGCCCGCTTCGGTGTGGGTAACGTACTTCATCTGCTGCGGGCTGATATTGAGCTGCTTTGCAAGGATAGCCCTGTCGCCTGCGGCTTGATTGAGCATGAGGATAAAATCGCTGTTTTCAAAAATGTTCTCGACTTCGCGGCTGGATAACAGGTCTTTGACGTTCTGTGTAATGGCGGTCGGTATGCCGCCCCACTTTCTAAAACGCTTCCAGATTTCCACGGAATAGGCTGCGGTCTGTTCCTCTTTCAAGAGCAAATGAAACTCGTCCATGTAGTAGCGCGTCGCCTTTTTCTCGGCGCGATTGATGGTAACGCGGTTCCACACCTGATCTTGCACAATGAGCATACCTAACTTTTTGAGCTGCTTCCCAAGCTGTTTAATATCAAAACAGACAAGGCGGTTATTCAGTTCCACGTTGGTACGATGGTTAAAGACATTGAGCGAACCGGAAACATACAGCTCCAACGCCGCCGATCACCCCCGCTGCGCCGGAAACAACGTGCTGCGCCACGTCAAACACCGCCATTGTTATGTCAAAAGTGTGCGTTACCAAGAAAACGGCAACAAACGCTTTGAAAAACCACTTAAAAAACATAAAGGTGTCAACGTCATGCATATTGTTTTTTCCACTACCATGCTGATTAGCTCATAGCATAGGACATAGGTAATGACAAGCCCCGCAATCGGAACAATGACATTTTCCGAGAGGGTTTGTATCATGGAAAAGATGTTCGCGTTCCAGCCTTGCGGGGTTTGCCCTACCTGTGTTGCGATGGTGCCTACTTTTTCGTTTACGTCCCCGAACATAGTTGACAGATTACCGTTGATGGCTCCGATCAGAATACCTTTTATCCATTCGTTAATCGCGTCAAGTATGCTCTGCATAGGCTACCTCCGCGGCTTATGCGAATAGCCCGGAAAGCAGAGGTACCAAAATCATACCGACGAGAGCAACGCCGCCGCCCGCCATAAGCTGTTTTATCCCCAATTAGGTGTAAAACTCTGCTCGATGGCGGGCGGCGGCGTACAAAAAATCTATATGGTGTTT
>ERZ856578.4965-NODE-4965-length-16951-cov-137.432203_pt1 | contig 16951 bp, 10 predicted proteins | sample MGYA00514384_ERZ856578 | MGnify/ENA primary metagenome ERZ856578 (study PRJEB29103, sample SAMN06111958) | human gut metagenome | biome: human gut; feature: ankylosing spondylitis patient; material: healthy_person | host: Homo sapiens | place: China:Hangzhou...
TAACTATAACGGTCCTAAGGTAGCGAAATTCCTTGTCGGGTAAGTTCCGACCTGCACGAATGGCATAATGATGGCCACACTGTCTCCTCCCGAGACTCAGTGAAGTTGAAATGTTTGTGATGATGCAATCTCCCCGCGGCTAGACGGAAAGACCCCATGAACCTTTACTGTAGCTTTGCATTGGACTTTGAACCGATTTGTGTAGGATAGGCGGGAGGCAGAGAAAGCGCAACGCCAGTTGTGCCGGAGCCGACGTTGAAATACCGCCCTGATTTGTTTGAGGTTCTAACCGCGACCCGTAAGCCGGGTCCGGGACCGTGCATGGCAGGCAGTTTGACTGGGGCGGTCTCCTCCTAAAGGGTAACGGAGGAGTACAAAGGTACGCTAGGTACGGTCGGAAATCGTGCTGATAGTGCAAAGGCAAAAGCGTGCTTGACTGCGAGACCGACAAGTCGAGCAGATGCGAAAGCAGGTCTTAGTGATCCGGTGGCTCTGTATGGAAGGGCCATCGCTCAACGGATAAAAGGTACTCTGGGGATAACAGGCTGATACCGCCCAAGAGTTCATATCGACGGCGGTGTTTGGCACCTCGATGTCGGCTCATCTCATCCTGGGGCTGTAGCCGGTCCCAAGGGTATGGCTGTTCGCCATTTAAAGAGGTACGTGAGCTGGGTTTAAAACGTCGTGAGACAGTTTGGTCCCTATCTGCCGTGGGCGCTGGAAGATTGACGGGGGCTGCTCCTAGTACGAGAGGACCGGAGTGGACGCACCTCTGGTGTACCGGTTGTCACGCCAGTGGCATCGCCGGGTAGCTATGTGCGGAAGAGATAACCGCTGAAAGCATCTAAGCGGGAAACTTGCCTGAAGATAAGTCTTCCCGGAGGCTGGACCTCCCTGAAGAGTCGTTCGAGACCAGGACGTTGATAGGTCGGGTGTGTAAGCGTTGTGAGACGTTTAGCTAACCGATACTAATTGCTCGTGAGGCTTGATCCTATAACCGTGCTGCTTGAAGTTTGCAAGGACGAACTCGAGTAGATGAAGAGAAAGGATTGGAGCTCGAAAAAGAAAAGTGATTGCGAGCCCGAAGCTTTGCTTCTTAGCCAAAGAATTCGACGAGTTGATCGGATAGGATCAACGAGTCAAAGCCTTTGCCTGGCGGCCATACCGAAGTGGTCCCACTCCTTCCCATTCCGAACAGGACAGTGAAACGCTTCAGGGCCGATGATAGTTGGTTGTATTTCCAGTGAAAGTAGGTCACTGCCAGGCTAAATCATTAAAGCGAACCCCCGTTGGAGTCTCTCCTTCGGGGGTTTCGTCATTTCTGCGTTTCAAATTCCTCCTCTCCGAAAGACCTACTCCCGCCCATTCCCGTTCCGCTCTCTGTATCCTTACTCACGTGCCGAATAAACCAAGTGTGAATAGCACTTGTGCTTTGTTCGCCAACATGGATTTACAGAGAACAGGAAATGCCCATCAAAGACCTCGAACAGTCAAGCTGGCTCAATGGCCCCAACGCTTCCTACGTTGAGTCCTTCTATGAAAGCTGGCTCAAGGATCCGGCCTCCGTCTCCGAGCAATGGCGTAACTACTTCGGCCAGATGCTAATGGAAGACGCCGGAGACATCTCCCGCGAAGTTCTACATTCGGAAATCGTCACGAGCCTTGCCAATCGTCCCCACGGCGCCGTTGTCTGTGATGTCAGCCGTCAGGATTTGGAAATTGCCGGCAAACAGGTTTTCGTACAGCAACTCATTGCTGCCTATCGCGTGCTCGGTACGCGTCGCGCACAGCTCGATCCGCTCAAGCGCCACGAAGCTCCCGTGATTCCCGAACTCGATCCGTTGTTCTACGGTCTGACCGATGCAGATCTCGATACCGAGTTTCACATCACGAATACCTTCTTCGGCGCCAACAAGATGCCGTTGCGCACTCTTCTCACAGCCTTGCGAGAGACCTACTGCAGCTCGATTGGTGCCGAATTTATGTACATCTCCGATCCTGTCCAGAAGCGCTGGTGGCAGGAAAAGCTCGAGCGCAGTCGTTCTCGACCGATGTACACGGCTGAACGTCGCCGCAAGATCCTCGAAGGCCTGACGGCAGCTGAAGGTCTTGAGCGATTCCTTCACACTCGTTATGTCGGTCAAAAACGCTTCAGTCTCGAAGGCGGTGAGTCCTTTATCACTGCCATGCAGACCGTTGTTGAACGGGCCGCGCACGCCGGTGTCGAAGAATGCGTGATCGGCATGGCTCATCGTGGAAGGCTCAACGTTCTTGTCAATATCATCGGCAAGAGTCCGCAGGATCTCTTTGCAGAATTCGAAGGTGTCGCAGCATCCAATTTGCCCGCCGGCGACGTCAAGTACCACAACGGCTTTTCTTCCGACATGATGGTTGACGGCCGACACATTCATTTGGCGCTTGAGTTCAATCCCTCGCACCTTGAAATTGTTGATCCGGTGGTTGTCGGCAGCGTTCGTGCGCGACAGGACCGTCGCGGAGGCGGAAAAGACGCCGAACGCCTCGTTCTCGGCGTGATGGTGCACGGCGACGCGGCTTTCCCCGGTCAAGGCGTTGTGATGGAGACGCTTAACCTTGCTGATACCCGCGGTTACGGCACGGGTGGTACGGTTCACATCGTGATCAACAACCAGATCGGCTTTACCACGTCCGATCCCCGTGACAAGGGCTCTATGACGTACTGCACTGATCCGGCCAAGCTCATTGAAGCGCCGGTGTTGCACGTCAACGGCGATGATCCCGATGCGGTCGCTTATGCTGCAGAACTCGTTTGCGAATTCCAGCAGACCTTCCAAAAGGACGCAGTTCTTGACATAGTCTGCTTCCGAAAGCTCGGGCACAATGAGCAGGATACGCCGGCCGTCACGCAACCCTTAATGTACCGCGCCATCGGCAAACACCCCGGTACGCGCGCTCTCTATGCCCGAAAACTCGCTGGCGCCGGTGTTGTTTCGCTTGAAGAAAGCGAACAAATGCGCGAAGAGGTGAAGGCTCGACTCAAGGAGGGCCGTCCGCCTCTGCCGCTGAACATTCTTACCGAACGTCACCGCTACCGCGCTGATTGGACTCGATTTGCAGGCGGTGTTTTGAGTAATGACATCGATACCCGCGTGCCGATGGCCGAACTTACTCGTTTGGGGCAGATGATCACCACGTTGCCCGAAACCTTCGAACTGCATCCGATCGTTGCCAAGGTCGTTGCTGACCGACGCCGGATGGCTGCAGGCGAACTCAGAGTCGACTGGGGCATGGCCGAACACCTGGCCTACGCTACTCTTTTGTCGGCAGGCTACGCCGTGCGTCTTACGGGGGAGGACAGCGGTCGAGGTACGTTCAGTCATCGTCATGCCGTGTTGCATGACCAAAAGCGCGAAAAGTGGGATGAGGGCGACTACGTTCCGCTGCAGCATCTCGGCCCCGAAGCGGCCCCCTTTACCGTGATCGACTCGGTGTTGTCTGAAAACGCCGTGCTCGGGTTCGAATACGGCTATGCGACAGCCGCTCCCGATGCGTTGGTGCTCTGGGAGGCCCAATTCGGTGACTTTGCCAACGGCGCCCAGGTTGTGATCGATCAGTTCATCAGCTCCGGCGAAGTCAAATGGGGACGCCTCTGCGGACTGGTTCTGCTGTTGCCGCACGGCTATGAGGGGCAGGGACCTGAACATTCTTCGGCGCGAATCGAACGTTACCTACAGCTATGTGCCGGTGACAATATGCGTGTGGTCCAACCTTCCTGTGCGGCTCAGATGTTTCATCTGATACGTCTGCAAATGCTTCAAAAGGCAAGAAAGCCGCTTATCGTTTTTACGCCCAAGTCTTTGTTGCGCAACAAGGCTGCCACCAATGATTTGACGGAACTTTCCGAAGGCTCTTTCCGTACCGTGATCGACGACGAGAACGCTTTGCCTGAAGCCGTGCGCCGCATTGTCTTTTGTTCGGGACGTGTTTATTACGACCTGGTGCGCCGTCGTGCTGAAATCAACGAAGAGGCTCAGAAGCATTACGCGATCGTACGCATGGAACAGCTCTATCCGTTCCCGCACAAGCAGGTTAAGTCTGTCATTGACCGTTACCCCGACGCCGGTGAGATTGTCTGGTGTCAGGACGAACCGCAGAATCAAGGCGTTTGGAATTACGCCAAGACGCGCATTCTCATGAACATGCGCCCAGGTATGCGGTTAGCCTATGCCGGTCGCCCTGAAAGCCCGTCGCCCGCGGTGGGCTACAGTGCTCGCCACGCGCAGCAGCTCAAGGATCTACAGGATGCGGCTTTTGCCCCGATCAAAGGTTTTGTGCTGACTGCCTAAAGCAAAGCCCCACAGAAAGAATAAAAACACACACAGAGAACACAGCTATGAATACCGTACAAGTGAAAGTCCCCGAACTCTCCGAATCCGTGAGCGAAGCGACGCTTCTGGAATGGAAGCGCAAGCCGGGCGACATCGTAGCCGCCGATGAAATTCTCATTGAGATCGAAACCGACAAGGTGGTGCTGGAAGTGCCGTCGCCTGCGGCAGGCCAGCTTGCTGAAATTCGAGCGCAAAACGGTCAGACGGTTGTTTCGGGCGAAGTGATCGCCGTGATTGATACCGATGCTTCCGTGAGCGCTTCAGCTTCTACCGACTCGAGCAGAGCTCCGTCTCCTGCACCGGTAGAGGAAACCATTGCCGAACCGCGTGTCATGCCGTCAGCAGCCGCCGTTCTTGCCGCTGCCGGCATTGACGCCAAGACCGTGATCGGTACTGGACCGGGAAACCGTATTACCAAGGTTGATGCGCTTGCGGCAGCTGAACCTCCGGTTCAACCTCAGACTGCCGAACCTGCGCCGCGAGCGGTTCCGGCTTCGAGGTCTGCGGCGGCGCCTGCTCCTGCCGAACCGATCGCGCCCGATCCGTACGGCCGCAAGGAGGATCGAGTTCCGATGACGCGTCTGCGCCGCCGTGTGGCAGAGCGTTTGGTTCAGAGCCTTGCCGGTTCCGCACAGCTCACCACCTTCAACGAAGTGGACATGAGCGCGGTCATCGCGCTGCGTGCCCGATACAAGGAAAAGTTCGAGAGACGCCACGGCATCAAGTTGGGTTTCATGTCGTTCTTTGTCAAGGCCGCCGTTTATGCGCTCGAAAAGTTCCCTGTTCTGAACGCTTCGATCGACGGCACCGACATCATCTACCACAGCTATTTTGACATTGGCGTTGCCGTCGGTACGGAGCGCGGTCTGGTGGTTCCCGTGGTGCGAAACGCTGATCAGAAAACATTTGCCGAAATAGAACTTGAAATTGCCGACTTTGCCAAGCGTGCTCAGGCGGGCAAGCTGTTGATCGAAGAACTTTCCGGCGGCACGTTTACCGTGAGCAACGGCGGCGTTTTCGGCTCGATGCTTTCCACTCCCATCATCAATCCGCCTCAGTCTGCCATTCTGGGCATTCATGCCACCAAGGAGCGCCCTGTCGTGGTCAACGGCGAAATCGTCATTCGTCCCATGAACTATCTGGCACTTTCCTACGATCATCGCCTCATCGACGGACGCGAAGCCGTGCTGGGGCTCGGTGCCATGAAGGCGGCGCTCGAAGATCCCGCCGTGATGCTTTTGGACATTTGAGAAAAGGAAACAAACGCGATGGACGAACTCTATGACGTGGCGGTGATCGGTGCGGGCCCCGGAGGCTATGCCGCAGCGGTTCGTGCCGGCGAACTCGGATTAAAGACGGTCTGTTTTGATCCGATGGCCAATCCCGATGACGGTGAACTCGGTGCGCTCGGCGGCACCTGCGCCAATGTAGGCTGTGTGCCGAGCAAGGCGCTTCTGGCCGCAAGTCTGGCCTGTGCAAAGGTCAGGAAAGGCTCGTTAGCGTTCGGCTTGCAGCCCGTGACCCCCGACTTGGACTTTGAGCAGATGCAGCGACATCGAGCCAAGGCGGTAAAGGATTCCAACCGTGGCGTTGCCATGCTTTTTAAGAAAGCGGGCGTTGAGTTCGTTGCCGAAAAAGTCGTTTTTCGCGCAAAGACGCAGACTGGTTGGGAACTTGAGACGGCAGGCGGTCAACGCCTGCAGGCCAAACACGTGATCGTTGCCTGCGGCACCAAGCCTCGTGCCTTGCCGGGGCTTCAGTTTGACGAAGAAGTGGTGTGTTCCAATAGCGGCGCTTTGGCATTTAAGGAGCCTCCGAAGAGTCTCGGTATTATCGGTGCCGGCGTGATCGGGCTTGAACTCGGAAGCGTCTGGTCTCGCTTGGGCAGTGCCGTGACCGTTTTCGACATGGCGGCCGACGTTTTGTCCTTTGCCGGAAAGACGGTTAGTGAAGCTGCCCGCAAGATGCTCTCCGAACAGGGACTACAGTTTGAGCTCGGCGTGCTCATTGTTGAGGTGCAGCGTTGCGCAGAAGGCGTCAACGTCACGTTCGAGCGCGACGGCGTCAAGGAAACGCGCACTTTTGAAAAGCTTCTCGTGGCAATCGGCAGAAGTTCCGCTGTCGAAGGCATCAATCCTCAGGCGGTAGGCTTGGCCGTGAATCCCGCAGGCATTGTTGAGACCGATGATCAGTGCCGTACCAATTTGCCCGATGTGTGGGCCGTCGGAGACATCGTCAAGGGGCCGCAGCTCGCGCATAAGGCTTCCGACGAAGGTCGCGCCGTGGCCGAGCGCATCGCCGGCGGCGTGCGTCCTGCGCATGTCGCGCCGGTGCCTTCCGTCGTCTATACGCATCCTGAGTTTGCCTGGGTCGGATTGAGCAAAGACGCTGCGCAAGAAGCCGGAATGGCCGTTCGCACGGGCAAAGCCGCTTTTGCGCATAACGCCATGGCGAGAGCCTGTGATGAAACGGCTGGTTTTGTCGAACTGGTCTGCGAAGAATCAACCGGACGCCTAGTGGGTGCTCAGGTCGTGGGCGCTGCTGCCGGAGACCTCGTGTCTGCCCTGGCGCAGGCCATTGCGTTTGGGGCGACCGATGAGGATCTGTCGCTTGTTATCTGGCCGCACCCCGGCATGTCCGAAACGATTCAGGATGCGGCCTTTGCCAGTCTGCGCGTTTCCGAGAAGAGGCGAAAATAAGCAAAAGCGCCTAGTCGGGGCTATTATTTCGATCCGTTAAGGTGCGGCAAAGGCGGCTGTAGGCACTTGCGGCACATCCGAATTTTGCTTGGACACCCATAACGGAGGAAGTGTCGTGGCTGAAGAAAAATCAGTAAAACTCGTGTTTTCCGACGGTTCGCCGGAAGTTAGCCTGCCGGTTTTGCCCGGCTCCGTCGGTCCGGAAGTCATCGACATTTCGACGCTCTACAAGAAGACGGGAAAGTTCACATACGACCCGGGATTCATGAGCACGGCCTCCTGCAAGAGCGCCATTACGTACATTGACGGCGCGGCGGGCAAACTGCTCTATCGCGGCTATCCGATCGAGGAGCTCGCCCGCAACTGCGACTACCTTGAAGTCTGTTATTTGCTTCTCAAAGGCGAATTGCCCAACGCGAAAGAAAAGGAAGACTTCGAGTACCTCGTGATGCACCACACGCTCATTCACGAGTCGATGCATCTCTTCCTGCAGGGGTTCCGCCGCGATGCACATCCGATGGCGGTTTTGACCGGCCTGATCGGAGCCATGTCCGCGTTCTATCCCAAGAGCTGCAACCTGCTCGATCCCGAGCAGCGAGCCATGGCTGCCGTGCAGCTCATCGGCAAGATGCCCGGTCTTGTCGCCATGACTTACAAGTATTCGGTGGGCGAACCTTACATTTATCCGCGCAACGATTTGTCCTATTCGGCCAACTTCATGCGCATGATGTTTGCGATTCCGTGTGAGGAATACAAGATCAACGATGTGCTCACACGCGCCATCGACCGCATCTTCATTCTGCATGCTGACCATGAGCAGAACGCATCAACTTCGACCGTACGTCTGTGCGCAAGTTCCGGTACGAGTCCCTTTGCGGCCATTGCCGCGGGCGTAGCTTGTCTGTGGGGCCCTCAGCACGGCGGCGCCAACGAAGCGACGCTCTCGATGCTCTATCACATCCAGGAAGAGGGCGGCATCGCGAAAATCGGCGACTTCATCAAGAAGGTCAAGGACAAGTCGAGCGGCGTGCGCTTGATGGGGTTCGGGCACCGTGTCTACAAGAACTACGATCCTAGAGCCAAGCTCATGCGCGAAACCTGCTACGAAGTGCTCGATGAGCTCGGGCTGCATGATTCGCCCATCTTCAAGCTTGCCCTGGCCTTGGAAAAGATTGCGCTTGAAGACGAGTATTTCATTTCGCGCAATCTCTACCCGAACGTGGACTTCTATTCGGGCATCGTGCAAAAGGCGATCGGCATTCCGATGCCGCTCTTTACGGCTATCTTTGCCATGGCCCGCACCGTCGGCTGGTTTGCCCAGCTCAACGAGATGATCGATGATCCGGCCTTCCGCATCGGTCGACCCCGTCAACTCTTTACCGGTTGCACGGAGCGCCACGTCAAGCCGATCGAAGAGCGCTAAATTCGCACAACACAACGCCGCAGAGTTCTGCGGCGTTGTCGTTTGTGCAGCCGAATCAGGCTGCGTTCATCAAGGCGTCAATCAACTCGTTTTCCACCTGTACAACGCCTTCGGGATTTTGCAGCGCCGGTCCGTCAATCAAAAATACGTCTTCGACGCGCTCATCGAGCGTGGAGATCTTGGCGGTGGCAAGGTTGATGCCGTGCCGTGCCAACACGACGGCGATGGCAAACAAAAGGCCGATACGGTCGTTGCAGGTAATGCGCAGCACCCAGCTGCGCTGACTCTCGTCGCGCTCAATTTCGACGATCGGGGTTACAGGGAAACTTCTGCCGCGGCGAGAGAGCTTTCCTTTTTTGGGTTCGGGTAGCGGCTTGGCCGAGCTGATGACGTTTGCAAGATTTTTTTCGATGCTTGCTCCGAGAGCTTTAAGATCGCGCCCGCGCTTATCCTGTACGAGGAATGTGTCCAGCGCCCAGCCGTGGACGGTCGTGTGAATGCGCGCGTCGAGAATCGAAAGACCTTCGCGCTCGAAAAAAGCCACCACGCGGGCAAAGAGATCTTTTTGGTCGTGCGTGTAGACAAGTACCTTGCAGACGTTGCCCTTGCGGCGCGCACGGCACTTGACGACGGGGTCGTGCGAGCGGGAGCATCCGGCGAGTTCCACCGTGTGCCAGGCGATGTCCTGGGGCGAATGGCGAAGGAAGTAGACGATGTTGAGTTCCTTCCAGAAAGCATCTCTCACATCTTCGGTCATGCCGGTCTGCGCGATCAGTTCGCAGGCCTTCTTGCGGTGTTCATCGAAAATGCCCGCCCGCGTTTTGGGTTCGCCACCTGCTTCCAGGCACAGCAATGTGCTGTGGTAGAGATCGGTGAGAAGCTGATACTTCCAGGCGTTCCAGACCTTGGGACTGGTGGCGCGGATGTCGCAGACGGTCAAAAGATACAGACCGTCGAGTCGCTCCTTGTTGCCGACCTTTGAGGCAAAGCGTTCGACCACTTCCGGATTGGTGATGTCTTCGCGCTGTGCAACCGTGCTCATCAGGAGGTGCTGCGCCACCAGAAACTCCATGTAATCAGCGTCTTGCGGATTGATTCCGAAGTTGACGGCAAAAGCTTTGACTTCCTTGGCGCCAAGCTCGGAGTGGCTTCCTCCGCGACCTTTGGCAATATCGTGAAAAAGTCCGGCAAGTGTCAGACGCCAGGGCTTTTCGATATCGTTCATGATCTGCGAGCACAAGGGGTATTCGTGCGCGTAGGAAGAGTGCGACAGGCGGCGGAGATATTTGACGACGCCGAGCGTGTGCTGATCGACCGTGTAAATGTGAAAAAGATCGTGTTGCATCTGTCCGACGATGCGTCGCCAGACGGGCAGGAAGCGTCCGAGAATGCCCCATGTGTTGAGGTTCTTTAGAAAATGATAGGGACCGTAGCGCAGTTTGACCGTATCGAGAAAGAGCTTTTTGTTGATCGGGTTGCTTCGAAATTCCGTGTCGATCGAGGAGCGTTCGTGCCAGAGCGCTCGCAGCAGATTCGTCGACATGCGCTTGAACTCCCGATGCAAGGCAAAGAGCACGAAAGCTCGGATCATATTTGTTGAGTCTTTGCGAAAGTCGTCTCGGCTCTTGATGTCGAGAATGTCTCCGCGGGCGATGAAGACATTGTCGATGCTCTTCACAAAACGCGGCGCGGCCTGCCGGAAAAGCTTTTCGGTGATGGCAGCCACCAGGATCTGCGTGAGCTGAACGATGTTCTTAGCGTTGAGATAGAAGCGCTTCATGAGTGCTTCGCTCGGAAGCAGCGACCCTTTGGGTTTGTAGCCGGCGTTTTTTGCGAGCGCTGTCTGCACGTCGAAAATCAGACGGTCTTCATGGCGGCCGCAGATGAGATGCAGGCGGATGCGCAGTTCTCGCAGAAAGTGCGTGCACTGCGTGAAGTGATAGGCCTCGGTGCCGGTGATGAGTCCTGCCTGAGCCATTTCTTTCCAGGATGTGCCGTAACCGGCGGCTTTGGCGTACCAAAGAAACACCTGCAGGTCGCGCAGACCGCCCAAACCTTCCTTGATGTTGGGTTCGAGGGCATAGGGAGTGTCGCCGTATTTTTGGTGACGCTGCCGCATTTCGAGCATTTTGCTGCGAAAAAACATGCGGCTGTCGAGTTCCTGCAAAAAAGTGTCGTGGGTGTCCTTAAAAAGAGCTTTGTTTCCGTAGATCCATCGCGCCTCCAAAAAGGCGGTTGCCGCCGTGATGTCGGAGGCGGTGATTTTGAGCGTTTCGGCTTTGGTTCGGACATTGGTGCCGACCGTCAGTCCCAGGCTCCAGAGCAATGTGACGAACTCCGCAATGGCGGTCTGATCGGCTTGCGAGAGGCCTTCGGGGGTGAGCACCGCCACGTCGATATCCGAGTACGGGAACATTTCTCTGCGGCCGTAGCCGCCGAGCGCGGCGATCGCGCAGGTGGGGGGAACTTTGGCAAATGCGGCGCAATCCTTGACGAACTTGTCGATGACGGCAGTATGGTGCCGCAAATAAAGTCCGACCTGGGGGTGCGCCGAAAAGTTTTGGGCAAGCTTTTCTCGGAGGTTGATGTACGGTTTGACGGAAAAGTTGCGTTCGGACGCCATGATGCGAGTTCCCAAAATTCGTGACAAAGACAAATTCTAGAGTGTGCGCGGCCTTAGCAAAAGGAAACTAAAGGTTAGGCGGTCGTGCGAAGAGAAGTCGGTTCAGGCACACTTCGCCTTATTTTGATTCTGGGAAGGAAAAAAGATGATTAAGAAAGTGATCGCGGGCTTTTTGACGTTCGGTTTTGCGTTCAATGTCTGGGCCGATGTCAATGTCGAATCAATTCGCTACGAAGACTCCGCTGTCGTCGGTCAGACAACGCTGCAGCTCAACGGCGCAGGCTTGAGAAAGAAGGTGTTCTTCAAGGTATACGCAGCAGGCCTTTATGTGCCGCAGAAGGCTCAGACCGCCAAAGGCGTGCTTGAGCAAAACGGTGCTGCGCGCGTACGCCTGGGGCTGCTGCGTGACGTTTCTGCCAAGAGCTTTGTCTCGGCTTTGGAAGAAGGTCTGCAGGACAACACCGATGAGGCAACCCGCAAAGAAATCGCACCGGAACTTTCCAAGCTCATCAATGCGATGAATGAAATCGGCGACGTCAAGGAAGGCGACCTGGTGGACTTTGACTTCTCGGGCAAGACCACCTCGGTGCTTGTCAACGGCAAGCTTGTGGCCGACAACATTGGCGGTAAGAAGCTTTTTGACTCGGTCCTGCGAATCTGGCTGGGCGAAAACGCGATTGACGACAAGCTCAAAAAGAGCATGCTCGGTCTCTGACGAGCGAGAAGTCGGAAGCCAAAACGAAACGGGAGCAGTGTTGCAACTGCTCCCGTTTTCTGTCTTGTTTAGTCGAAGCTGGGCTTCTTCCAGCCTTTGACCCAGGTCGGCGGCTCGGGCATGCCCTTGGAAACGGTAAGAATGTCGTAACCGGTTTCGGTCACGACCACTTCAAGCTCCCACTGAGCCGACAGACTGCGGTCCTTGGTGACGACCGTCCAGCCGTCGTTGAGATCCATGATGTGGCGCTTGCCGGCGTTCACCATAGGTTCGACGGTAAAAATCATCCCCGGCTCGAATTTGGCCGTCGGCGTGCTGATGGGCACGTGGCAGACATGCGGTTCGCCGTGAAAAACACGACCGATGCCGTGGCCACCGTATTCGTGCACGATCGAAAGGCCCATGGGTTTGACGAAGTTGTGACATGCTATGCCGATGTCATTGAAGCACTTGCCCGGGCGCACCTCTTCGATGCCCGCCCACATACAGCCCCAGGTTGCATCCACAAGTCGTTTGCCGGCAATCGTGGGCTTGCCGATGATGAACATACGCGAGTTGTCACCGAAGAAGCCGTCCTTTTCAATGGTGACGTCAATGTTGACGATGTCGCCGTTTTTAAGAATCTTTTTCTCGCTCGGGATGCCGTGGCAGATCACGTTGTTGACGGAAATGCAGGTGGCTCGGGGGTAGGGAATGCCGTTGCCGCCCGGGTTGTACCCCAGACAGGCGGACTTTGCCTTGAGCACGTTGACCGTGTAGTCGAGCATGAGCTCATCGAGCGCCAGGGTACTCACGCCGGCCTTGACGTGAGGCGTGATGAAGTCAAGAAGATCGGCCGCTTCGGAGCCGACGCGGCGCATCGCCTCGATTTCTTCGGGAGTGTGGATCGTAATCTTTGCCATGGTGATTCTTTAAGCGGCCCGTGCCGCTTTCCTCGTTATTTTTGACTTATTTGGTGCGGGTCCAGCCGTAGGGCAGGGGCAGACGGTGCAGTGTTGCCGCTGTTGTATCGAGCGCAGCTTCGCTTTGAGCCGTCTCGGTAGAAACTTCTGCCAGAAGGAGAGTACGGTCGGCAAGCTTGGCGCCGTAGAGCACCGTTGCCACGACTTGACCTTGATTGTCCGTCAGATCGGTACCGGGCGCGAGTTCAAGCGGATCGTTGGCCGCAAGCAAAACGGTCCGGCGGTTCGTCTTGCCGATGTGCTCGATGCGGCTAACCACTTCCTGGCCGGTGTAGCAGCCCTTATTAAAGGAGATGCCTCCGATGAGATCCAAATTGACGGCGTGCGGCGTGAAGCGCTCTGCCGTTTCGCCAAACACCCAGGATTGACCGGCAGCGGCGCAGGCGGCCCACCAGAGGGGTTCCGAGCCGGCGCAAGCGGTTCCTTTCGGAACAATTGCCAGCCCCAGACCGCTCGGCAGTGCCGCGGCAATGCGCGCCTGCGGCAGAGCGCAGGGCAATTCGAAAACAAGCGCACCGTCGCCGAGATTTGTCGGAGTCGAGCCGACAAAACCCGCCACTTCACGATCCGCAGCACGCTCGATCGTCACCTTGCTGCGCAGCACGTACATCTTGAGACGCTTGACGAGATAGTCGGCGTTGGAGGCCGCTACGATCATGCCGATGGTGTCGCCTTCCTGGAACAGGCGCGGCGTAGCCAACAGTCGGCCCTTGGGCGAGCAGTAACCGGCCGGCATGAGCCCGTTGCCGAGCTTGGTGACGTCATTGGTGAGCTGACCTTGTAAAAAAGTGAAACGATCTGCGCCGGAAACGGTAATGAGCGCAAGAGAGCTTAGGCAGGAAAGCGTTCCTACCGTAGAATTCGCATCAGTCATTTAGATTCGCAAACTGTGGTTTGAAACGGCGCATCTCCGCAGAAAGGAGGAGAACGGCGCCCTTTTGCTTTGTGCGCGTATTGTACTCGAGCTCCTCGTTTTCTCTGAAGCATGCACGGTCGACATGACGCCGCGTGCTGGCCTGATTCGATAGCTAAAACGCGCGATGCCCTGGTTTTCTTCGGCGAATCTGCCGATTCCATTTCTGAGAGACGATCCGCGTGAGTTCCGAGACTGACAATAAAAACCTTGAAAATGCGCCCGAGGCCGGCGCCGGCTCCGAGAAGCCTTCTGAAAAACCGGCTCGAAAGCCCCGTAAATCAACTGCGGAAAAGAAAGCTCCTCGCGCGCGTAAAACGACCGGCGTGAAAAAGGCTGCCGCGCCTCGCAAGACGTCGCGCAAAACGAAGGTGGCGCAGCAGCCGTCGAGCGAAATTCCGGCTGAGCCCAAGACGCAGAAAGTTGCTATTCAAGAAGTTGAGTCTCCTTTCTACGAGACGCCTGAAATAAAGACAAGTGTCAAAGCAAACTCCGTTATGACGCAAGTCTCGGAACCGACTGTGACTTTGTCCGAGCCGGTGGCTTCCATTGAAACTAAACAGCCGGTCGATGCGCCGGCAGTCTCCGCTCAAAGCGAACTGGGTGCTGTCGAGACGCCGACTGCGGTGACTCAGGAGCCAGTTTCGGTGCCTTCTGTGACGGAAGCGTCGGTAAAGCGGGAAACCAAGCAAGCACAGTCTGATCAAGAACTGTCTGTGCCCGTAAGAGAAGACCAAGCCGAAATACCGGCGGCCAGGGCTCAGCAAGAAAAAGCGCCGCAAGAGCAGGCAAAAGATTCTGAACAAGTCGTGGAGCCGCTCGAAAAGACCGAGAAAAAGGAGCAGGCGAGCGCGTCGAAATCGGACCAGACTCAGGACGAAACACACGTCGAGAAGTCTTTGTCGGAATCGGACGAAACCGATGCTGTTGATTCCAAGACCAAGGAAACGACTGAAAACCCGCTGCTGCCGCAGATATGCAAGAGCCTCTGGGCCAAGCTGGCGGTGGTGCTCGTCGTCGTGGCGCTGTGCTGCACATTGCCGTACTGGTGGTACTTCAAACGCTCGGTCGATTTGCCCGAAGGCGTCAGTTACGTTGATGTGACGGTCCCGACGGGAGCTTCAGGTCGCGCAATTGCCAACCGCATTGCGCAGGCGGGCATCGGCGTTTCGCCCGATACGCTAATCGGTCTGTTGCGCGTGCAGGGAACGGCGCTTTCGATTCATGCCGGTCGCTATCGTTTTACGCCGGGGATGACACTTGCGGACATTGTTGACAAACTGCAACGATCGGATGTGGAGAAGTTTTCCTTCCGCATTGCCGACGGCATGCCGCTGTGGGAATTGAGAAAGGCGGTGACGGCGCTGCCCGACATCGAAATCAAGACGGCCGGCATGTCGGACATGCAGTTGCGATCGGTGCTGGGCATACAGGAGCCCCACTTGGAAGGCGTGTTTGCGCCCGAAACCTACAGCTTTCGCACGGGGTTGACCGACATCGACGTGTACCGCGCGGCTTATCGTGAACAGATGCGCATCCTCAATGATGAGTGGGAGAAGAAAAGCCCGCTTGCTGCGGTCAAAACCAAGTACGAAGCTCTGATCTTGGCAAGCATCATCGAAAAGGAAACGTCAATGCGCGCTGACCGGGCGCTTGTGAGTTCAGTGTTCAACAACCGCTTGCGCTTGCGCATGCCGTTGCAGACCGATCCCACGATCATTTACGGCATCGGCGAGAGCTTTGACGGCAACCTTAAGCGACGCGACTTGCAGCAGCCGGGGCCCTACAATACCTACCTCAATGCGGGACTGCCTCCGACGCCCATTTCGATGCCTTCGGCGGCATCCATTCATGCCGCTTTGAATCCGCAGGACACGAAGTTCTTGTATTTTGTGGCGCGCGGAGACGGCACGACGCATTTTTCCAAGACGCTGACGGAACACAACCGCGCGGTCGAAAAATATCAAAAAGCGCCGGCTCGCAAGGCCCGCGCCTTACAAAAGCGTCAGAAAGACGCACGATGAGACATCATGGTACGAGGAAAATTCATCACTTTTGAAGGAATCGACGGCGCGGGGAAAACCACCCAGATTGAGGCGTTGCATCGCTTTCTGCTTGATCACGGCATCGAAGTCGTCCGTACCCGCGAACCAGGCGGTACGCCGCTTGGCGAAAAGATCCGAGCTATGCTGCTAAACGATGAAATGGACGTGACGGCCGAGACGTTGCTCTTTTTTGCCTCGCGCGCGCAGCATATCCGCGACGTGATTCTTCCTGCGCTTGAGCGTGGCGCCTGGGTGCTCTCCGATCGCTTTACGGATGCCACCTACGCATATCAGGTGGGCGCCAAGGGTTATGAGGCCGAGTACGTTTTGCAGCTGGAAGCCATCGTTCAAAAGGGGTTTCAGCCCAACAAAACGGTGCTTTTCGATTTGGATCCACAGACAGCGGCTCGCCGTCTGGCGCTTTCGCGCACGGCCGATCGCTTCGAGACGCAGGACTGCGACTTCTTCACGCGTGTGCGCAAAGCCTATCTGGCCCGCGCCGCAGCTTCTCCGGAGCGCTTCTTTGTTCTGGATGCTGGGCAAACGCCGGAGGCGATCACCGCTCAGCTTCTTGATGAAGCAAAAGGATGGCTTTAATGTCTATCAAGCTTTATCCCTGGCAGGATGCGCTTGAAAAGGCGCTGCTCGACCTAAGGGACAGATTGCCCAACGGGCTTCTTGTCTATGGTCCCCGCGGAGCGGGAATTTTTGATCTGGTGCAGGCCTTTGCAAAGTCGCTTTTATGCACGCAGCCAGCCGCCGACGGCACGCCCTGCGGACGTTGCCACGGCTGTCATCTGGTTCGTGCAGGAACACACCCCGACATTCGCTACGTGGTAAGCGAAGCCGAAAGTCTGCCGAGAGAAATTCCGTTTGTGCCGCCCGATACTGCCGCGAGCGATCGTAAGACCGTCTATCGCGAAATCCTGATTCACCAAACGCGAGCGCTCACTGATTTCTTAAATCTCAAGAGTCATGAAGGCGGCGTTCGCATCGTTCTGGTTTATCCGGCCGATCGAATTCGTGCCGAAGCTGCCGCCTCGCTTTTAAAGAGCCTTGAGGAGCCGCCGGAAAACACCGTCTTCATGCTCGTTGCCGATGAAATTGACCGCGTACTGCCGACGATTCGTTCCCGCTGCCGTCTGATTCGCGCCGGAGCACCCACTCGCGAGCAGGCGCTCGAATGGCTTAAGAGTCAGGGCGT
>ERZ856578.4978-NODE-4978-length-16904-cov-4.361443_pt1 | contig 16904 bp, 14 predicted proteins | sample MGYA00514384_ERZ856578 | MGnify/ENA primary metagenome ERZ856578 (study PRJEB29103, sample SAMN06111958) | human gut metagenome | biome: human gut; feature: ankylosing spondylitis patient; material: healthy_person | host: Homo sapiens | place: China:Hangzhou...
CCCTGGCCAAGTGCCTGACCGAGTATACGCCGGAGCAGGTCATCCAGGTCGTCACCGATTCCGGCCTGCGCGGCCGGGGCGGCGGCGGGTTCCCGACCGGCCGCAAATGGGCCCTGTGCGCCCCCAACAAGGCGCCGCAGAAATATGTGGTCTGCAACGCGGATGAGGGCGATCCCGGCGCGTTTATGGACCGGTCGGTTCTGGAAGGCGATCCCCACTGCCTGGTGGAAGCTATGGCCATCGCCGGCTACGCCATCGGGGCCACCAAGGGCTTCGTCTATGTCCGCGCGGAGTATCCCATCGCGGTGCGCCGCCTGCAGATCGCTATCGACGAGGCCAGAGAGGCCGGCCTGTTGGGCAAGGATATTTTCGGTACCGGCTTTGAGTTCGACATGGAGATCCGCCTGGGCGCCGGCGCCTTCGTCTGCGGTGAGGAAACCGCGCTGATGACCTCCATCGAGGGCAACCGCGGCGAACCCCGGCCCCGGCCGCCTTATCCGGCGGTCAAGGGACTCTTCGGCTGCCCGACGGTGGAAAACAACGTCGAGACCTTTGCCAATATCCCGCAGATCATCCTGAAGGGCGCCGACTGGTTCGCTTCCATGGGCACCGAGAAGTCCAAGGGAACCAAGGTGTTCGCGCTCGGCGGCAAAATCAAACATACCGGCCTGGTGGAAATCCCAATGGGCACCACCCTGCGGGAGATCGTCGAGGAGATCGGCGGCGGCATCCCGGGAGGCAAGAAATTCAAGGCCGCGCAGACCGGCGGCCCTTCCGGCGGCTGTATTCCCGCCTCCCTGATCGACACCAAGATCGACTACGACAACCTGATCGCCATGGGCTGCATGATGGGTTCCGGCGGCTTGATCGTCATGGACGAGGACACCTGCATGGTGGACATCGCCAAGTTCTTCCTGGAATTCACCGTGGACGAGTCCTGCGGCAAATGCACCCCCTGCCGGGTGGGCACCAAGCGTCTGCTCGAGAAGCTCGACAAAATCACCAAGGGCAACGGCACGCTGGAGGATATCGACGAGCTGGAGGAGCTGTGCCATTATATCAAGGCGAATTCCCTTTGCGGCCTGGGCCAGACCGCCCCTAATCCTGTGCTCTCCACCCTCAAATTCTTCCGGGACGAGTACGTCGCGCATGTCGTGGACAAGAAATGCCCGGCCGGCGTCTGCAAATCCCTGCTTCATTATGAGATCGTCGCCGACAAGTGCAAGGGCTGCACCGCCTGCGCCCGTGTCTGCCCGGTCGGCGCCATTTCCGGCACGGTCAAGAACCCGCATTCGATCGATACCGGCGCCTGCATCAAGTGCGGCGCCTGCATGGAAAAATGCCGTTTCGGCGCGATTGTTAAGGTTTAAGGAAGGAGAGTGACCGAAATGGAAGACATGGTCCATGTAAAGATCAACGGCATTGCGGTCGAGGTCCCCAAGGGCTCCACCATCTTGGAGGCCGCCCGCTATGCGGGGGTGGAAATCCCCACCCTGTGTTTTTTGAAAGATATCAACGAAATCGGCGCCTGCCGCATCTGCGTGGTGGAAGCCACCGGCGCCCGCGGCCTGGTGACCGCCTGTGTGTATCCGGTATCCGAGGGGATGGAGGTGCAGACCAATACCGCCAAGGTGCAGGCCGCCCGCCGCACCACCCTTGAGCTGATCCTGTCCACCCACGAGAAGAAGTGCCTCTCCTGTTCGCGGTCAGGCGACTGCGAGCTGCAGAAGATGTGCAAGGACTACGGCGTGGAAGATACCGGTAAATACGACGGCTTCAAGCCCCACTATGAGCTGGACACCTCGGCCGCCCATCTGGTGCGGGACAACAACAAGTGCATCCTCTGCCGCCGCTGCGTCGCGGCCTGCCGCCAGCAGTTCGTGTCGGTGATCGGCGCCAACGACCGCGGCATCGACACCCATATCGGCACCGCGTTCGAAAAGAAGTTGGACGATGTGCCCTGCGTCTCCTGCGGCCAATGCATCGTGGTCTGCCCGACCGGCGCCCTGGCCGAAAAGGACGACACGGACAAGATCTGGGAGGCTCTGGCCGACGACACCAAGCACGTGATCGTCACCACCGCCCCCTCCATCCGCGCCACTCTCGGCGAATGTTTCGGCATGCCGATCGGCACCAACGTCGAGGGCAAGATGGTCGCGGCGCTGCGCCGTCTCGGGTTCGACAAGGTGTTCGATACCGATTTCGGCGCCGACCTGACCATCGTGGAAGAGGCCAACGAGTTCGTGGGCCGGGTGAAGAATGGCGGCGTGCTGCCCATGATTACCTCCTGTTCCCCCGGCTGGGTCAAGTTCGCGGAGTATTACTATCCCGACCAGCTCGACCACCTCTCCTCCTGCAAATCGCCCCAGCAGATGAGCGGCGCGGTCATCAAGACCTATTACGCGCAGAAGATGGGGATCGATCCGAAGGACATCGTCAACGTTTCGGTCATGCCCTGCACGGCCAAAAAGTTCGAATGCGGCCGCGACGATCAGAATGCCGCAGGCGTCCCGGATATCGACATCGCCATCACCACGAGGGAACTCGCCCGGATGATCGACCGCGCGGGGCTCAAGTTCACCGCCCTGCCGGATGAGGAATTCGACTCGCCGTTGGGTGAGGATACCGGTGCCGCCGTCATCTTCGGCGCGACCGGCGGCGTGATGGAGGCCGCGCTCCGTACGGCTAACGACTGGCTCACCGGGAAGGACAACGAGGCGGTGGAATTCCATGAGGTGCGCGGTACCGCCGGGCTTAAGGAAGCCACCTACAACATTGCCGGCATGGACGTGAAAGTCGCGGTCGCGAGCGGTGTCGCCAGCGCCAATTACGTCATGAGCTGCATCAAGGACGGTACGGCCCCCTGGCATTTCGTCGAGATCATGTGCTGCCCCGGCGGCTGTGTCAACGGCGGCGGCCAGCCCATCCAGCCCGCCTCGGTGCGCAACACCACCGATCTCAAGGCGCTGCGCGCGAAAGCCCTGTACGATCAGGATGCCGGTATGAAGCTGCGCAAATCCCACCAGTCTCCTGTCATCGAGACCCTCTACAAGGAGTTCTTCGACGATGGGTTCGGCGGGCACAAGGCGCACCATTGCCTGCACACCAGCTATACCGCCCGTCCGAAATACAAATAAGGCTGTACGGTACCAGATCCGGATCTGCTGTGGCGAAGCGCCAAGTAGTGCAGACAGCAAAAAACGCCCCTTAAATAGGAAATATTCCGTTTTTAGCGGAGTGGCGCTGCGGCAGCGGCGCCACTCCGCTCTTTATTTGGATACCGCCTTGATATCCGTGATGTATTTGCCGTGAGACTGTGCAACGGCAAAATATGGTTGCGTGGTGTGGCGTATGGAAAGTCTTAGCCGCTGTGGAGCTGAAGCTCTGCAGCGGCTTTTTCTCTTTATTCATTGCCGGCCTATCCGGTTAAGGCAACCGGCGCCCTCTTCTGACTGCCGTTTTTCTAACGGGAAAGGCTTCTCCACCGCGCGGATTCACATGGTGCGTGTGCCGGACGGACGCCGCTGCATCCGTTGCGTAGAGTTGGCGACACACGCTGTGCATATCCGAACGCCGCCGGAGGATCCGGCGGCGTCTGCTTGCCTTATAGGGCGGCATACCGTACGGCGGCGCGGAGCGGCCTGTCCGACCCCAGCCGCTCCGGCGCCTTTCGGGCCATCCAATTCCCGCATAACGCTTTACCAGCAGAGGCCAGCCTCGCTGTACTCCCAACGCTCGCGGAGGCCCTTTGTCCCAGGTCTATGGCAATTGTCCGTACCCTGCTTCTTTTTCCCATCGCTTATACTGTAAAAGATAGCGGGCAAAATAAAGAGGACTATTTCTATCCGGAAGGAAGGGATTTCCATGGACCAGTTATCAAGTAAAGAGCTGCTTGCCTTCGAGAAATATCTGCGCGAAGATGAAAAGAGCGACGCTACCGTGGAAAAGTATCTGCACGATATACAGTGCTTCTATGCTTTCCTTGGAAACAGACCCGCAGAAAAAAGCGTGGTGCTGGCCTACAAAGAACACCTGACCGAACAGTATGCGCCGGCCAGTGTCAATTCCATGCTGGTGGCACTCAATGGATTTCTGCGGTTCTGCGGGCTATCGGGCTGCTGTGTGAAGCTCTTGAAAATCCAACGGCAGATGTTTTGCCGGCAGGAGAAGGAGCTGAGCAGGGAGGAATACCGGCGGCTGGTGAACGCGGCGAAAGACACCCGGTTATCTTATATCCTGCAGACCATTTGCGGGACAGGCATACGGGTCAGCGAACTGCAATACGTCACCGCGGAGGCGGTGCGGAACGGAACGGCGGTGGTGAACTGCAAAAACAAGACGCGGGTGATTTTCATCCCCGCGCCTCTACAGAAGCTGCTGCTGCGATATATAAAAAAGGCCGGCCTGCAGACCGGGCCGGTGTTTGTCGGGCGAAACGGCAAGCCGCTCGACCGCAGCTATATCTGGCGTATGATGAAGGGACTGTGCGAAGAAGCCGGCGTGGCGAGGAGCAAGGTGTTTCCCCATAATCTCCGTCACCTGTTCGCCAGGGCATTCTACTCCATGGAGAAGGATATCGTCCGCCTGGCCGACCTGCTGGGCCACAGCAGCGTCGATACCACGAGGATCTACACCATGGAATCCGGCGGCAGCCATCTGGCCCGGCTCGAACGGGTACAGATAACCCTGTTAGTCACATAATGCGGATTATGTGGATATTATGGACCAGCATGTCTGTTACATAAATGGATTTTTACAGATTAATATATTTCTATTATATCATAGGGACTTCCCTTTTTCAAGAGGCTATCCAAATTTTAGGTAAAACTCCATCCGGGTATAAGAAACCAAGCCGGCGGAATTTTTCGTTCTTCCAGCTTGTTTTCCTATGCCCTTTTTATTTCGAACGGAAGTGTGTGAGGGGGCAGGGGCCGATTATCGAAGAATCTGCTTTTCTTTTCAGTCACATAATCCGCATTATGTGATGTTCTATGGGGTGGGAGACAGGGAAAATGAAAAAAGGAGCCTACCCGATAGCCGGTCTTGAAAAGACAGGACAAATAAAAACGGCATCTCGGCCGTCGCCGGCATCCGCCTGGCGGGCAGGATCCCCGGGGTAGCGGACGCGCATGATGCCATGGCCGCCGGCAGGCCATATCGCAAAGGGATGTCAGAAGCGGCGTTGGCGAAACCCGAAAGGGGACGGACCCCCGTTTGACCCGGTTTTGACGGAGATATTGGTTGAGGTTATATCAAAAGAAGCAAACGCTGCCAGCCATAAAGGCAGGATCCAAAAAACATGGTACAAGGAGGAGCGCCTGGACTATGGATAAGCAGGAGCAAGTAAAGAAACAGCCAACGCGGATGAAAATCATCGTGATCATCCTGGCTGCCCTGCTGGTACTCAGCGCGGGCGGCTTAGCCGGCCGCTATATCTATCTGGCCTTCTTTGCGCCTGCACACTCTACCGCAACCGTGCCGGACAATCTGATCGGCGAAGAAGCGGCCTCGTCTCCGGATGGGGACGGCACCGCATCATCCGTCCCCACAATGAACGACGGCCGTGGTTTGGAGCAGCCGTCCGATAACAAAACCGGCGGAACGCCGGTATCTTCCCGTCCCGCCGCGGACAAGCCTGCTGCCCCGAAACTGGAACTGTACGAAGGCAAGCCGGAAGACAGCGGACGGTTTGAAGTGCAGAATATGTTTCCGGGCGACGTGGAGACCACATATTTTTGCGTCAAGGCATATCACGATACAGATATCGGCCTCTTTTTCCGGACGGACATTACAGAACAAACAAAAAACCTCGGCAAGATGTTGCATATCAAGGTCACGCATATGGAAACCGGCCGGGTGCTGTGCGATGCGCCTTTCGCGGAAATTGACGGCATGGAGCTTTCCGAGCCGCTGAAAGAGAGTGCGGCGGATGAAACGATCGCCTATTACCGGATCGACGTATCCCTCGACACCTCGGCGGGCAACGGGTATCAGGCAGCGCTGCTCAAAGCGGATTTCGCATGGTATGTCAAAGATGAGGGCGGCTTGACGCCCCCGCCGACCGGCAGCACGACGAACAGGATCCTGTGGGTCATCCTAGCGGCTTCGTCCTTTACGCTGCTCCTGCTGTTGGCGTTTTGGGGCAGGAAGGAGGCGCGGCATGAATAAGCAGAAGCAGATCAGAAAAAAGCTGACGGCGAGCGTTGTGACAATGGTTATTCTTGCTTTCGGCCTGTGCGTTACCACCTTCGCGCTGGTGTATTCCATCGTGACAGTGGATAACAACCGATTCCAAACCGGGACGGTAAAAATCAACCTGAACGGCGGCAAGCCGGTGATTGAAGATCATGAGTTCCTGTTCGAGCCGGGCATGACGGTGGAAAAAGGCTTTTTCATTGAGAACGAAAGCACATGGGACGTGTATTACCGGCTTTACCTCGAGAATGTGGAAGGCGGGCTCGCCGAGGTGCTGGACGTCTCCATTCGTGACGGCGATACCGTCCTATACAGTGGGAAAGCGGCCGATTTGACGGAAACAAAGGCCGTGACGGCGGACGATAGGCTGAAACTGCACGAGCGCCGGGAGCTGACAATCACCTTCCATTATCCTGAAGAAGCTGGAAACAGTGCGCAGACACGGTATCTCTCCTTCAATCTAAGCGCCGACGCGGTACAGACCAAGAACAATCCCCGGCGGCAGTTTGACTGAGAAAACAAGGAGCAGAACAGATGAAGAAGGCATGGCACATCATAAAAGCCATTTTGCTTTGGCTGGTCGTGGCGTTGGCGGTCTGCATGATGGGCTTCACTATTGTTTCGGTGAATACCTTTGACCGCATGGACAGGAGCCTGTTCGGGTATAAAGCGTTCATTGTGTTATCGGATTCCATGTCCGCCACCGATTTCAACGCAGGCGACCTGATTCTCGTCAAGGAAGTCGATCCCGCCACCCTGCAAGTGGGGGATATCCTCTCCTATCAGTCCACCAACAGTGAAAATTACGGTGAGATCGTCACCCATAAAATTCGTGAGCTGACAGCGGATGCCGAGGGAAATCCCGGCTTTATCACCTATGGTACGACAACCGGCGATGTGGACGAGGAGGTTGTTACCTACGACTTCGTGCTGGGAAAATACCAGACAAAGCTATCCGGCGTGGGCAAATTCTTTCAATTTCTAAAAACCACACCGGGCTATATCGTCTGTATCTTCCTCCCGTTCCTGCTGCTGATACTCATGCAGGGGATCAACAGCATTCGTCTGTTCAGGCGGTATAAGCGGGAACAGCTTGCGGAAATGGAAGAAGAACGGGTAAGGCAGCAGGCGGAAATGGCGGCAGAACGGAAGCGGCTGGAAGCCGAACGGACCGAATCCCAGAAGATGATGGCCGAGCTTCTGCAGTTGAAAAAGGAGCTGTCCGGTAAGCAGGACGCCACGGATCCGCAAAATCCCCCTGCGGTGTAAACACGCGGTGTGCGTGATTACATATTGTCATTGAAAAATTTGAAAAAGGAGGAATATGACAATGACAAACAGCAAAAACACCAAAAGAGCCTTGCTTGCCAGCGTTCTATCCGTCGTGCTGTGCTTTGCGATGCTCGTCGGCAGCACATTCGCGTGGTTCACCGATTCGGCCAGCACCAGCGTGAACAAGATCGTGGCGGGCAATTTGGCTATCGATCTTGTGGATGAAAGCGGCAATTCCCTTGAGGGAAAAACACTTGGCTGGGTTGCGTATGATGGACGCGAACAGGAAGCGATCCTTTGGGAGCCGGGATGCACCTACAATATGGAGCCATTCTATATCAAAAACAACGGCAACCTCAATTTGAAATTCAAGTTTTCGGTATCCGGTATTCAGGGCGACGCCAAATTACTTGAGGCTATCGATTTTACCGCTATGGCTGACGCTGGCTGGTTCAAGTTCAATACCGGCGCCGTTTCGATCGAAACGGAAGGGGAATTCGATCTTTTTAAAGGATTTGATGTCGATACCCTGTTTTATGGCACCAAGCACTTTGATGAGTATGTCCTTGAGCCCGGTCAAACAGTCGGCCCGATCGTTATTTCCGGCCATATGAAGGAAGAAGCCGGCAATGAGTATCGGGGCCTCTCGATTGACGGTATCGCCATTACCCTCGTTGCAACTCAGGCTACCGGCGAAGAAGACAGCTTCAACGGGGTGTATGACGCGGATGCGGAATATCCGGTGGCCGTCGATGTAGAAGGGCTGCAGACGATGCTGGCGGATGCGAAGCCCGGAGACACGGTCTTGGTCGGTTCCGCCTTTACGGGTGTGATTGAAATCCCCGAGGGCCTGAAGGACGTTACCATCGTTTCCATGGGCGCCAATGCAGATAAAATCGTGCTCGATCAAGATAACATCGACAACGTCACCTTTGACGGTTTCTCGTTTGACAGAACCGATGACAACGATGTGACGATCAAGCTGACTCCGGATAAAACGATTGGAGCTGTAACCTTTAAGAATTGCAGCATAACTGGTAAGGGTCAAAAAGTAACGGACGGTCTTAGCGGCAAAAACCGCAATACGGATATAACGTTTGAAGGCTGCACCTTTTCCGGTGTAGGCCGCCCGGTTTATGATGAATTCGGCGGTATCAAGAGCCTGACACTGAAGGACTGCCTGTTTACCAATGACGCTTCCGACGGTATGTCCTGGGTTGCGACGCTTCAGGGAAAAGTTGATTCGATTTTGATCGATGGATGCCGTTTTGTCGGCCGAAAAGAAGGGCTGCTGAAGATGTCCGGCGGCTGTGATTCCTTCACCTTTACCAACAATGTGCTGGAAGACTGCGGCGAACATCCTTCCAGAGGTATGTTCGAGGGAACCCCCCTTCATGTCACATGGGAAAACAACACATTTAATAGCGAGGATTATATCAACCCTTTTGCCGGTTAAATTAGCCTCTGCGCTTCTCCTTCTTCGGAAGGAGAGGCAATCAAAAGGCATAAGCCATCGTTTATGCCTTTTGATTGCCGTCATCCATTTGGAAACCCGAAAGGAGGGCTTGCCGCCTTGAAGCAATGGTTAAAGTCTATCTTTTATACACCGAAGCACACCAAACCCACCGACGACAACATCCTGCGTCTGCTCATGCCCTCTATTGTGGGGAGCCTGCTGTGTATGGTCTGTTTGGCCGGGACGACATGGGCGTGGTTCTCTGCCAGCGTCCACATCCAGCCGCAAACCATCACGGCGGCAAACTATGAGATAGCGGCGGTTGTCACCGATGAATCTGGTACGATGGTTGCCTCCGGTCAGGCGCTGCAGGCCGGACAATCCTACAGGGTCACGCTGACCGCCACAGGCACCGCCGACGAATTCGGAGGCTATTGTATTGTTGAGGGCGGCGGCAGTCCCTCCTACACCGCTCAGCTGCTGCCCGATGAAACACTGCAATTCACCCTGATCCCTGATACAACGGCCGTATATACCTTCACCGCTGTGTGGGGACGCTATTCGGGCGAGGCGGATATAACAACGGACGGCGGCAGGTATACTTGCTGAAAAAGCAAGTTCCGGTAAGCAGCACGTTTTGGATGCTCTCAATTAAAAGTACGCTTGCTGCGGTGGTTCGGTTGCAGGTGCCCTCACGCCGCCTCCGCTGCGCTACCAAAATTCCCCCTTCGGGCGGTGTCTCTGGCGCAGGAAAATATCGATTTTTACCGTCTCTTCCCGGAACAGAAACCTGCCGGAAAAGCTGAAATGGCTTTTGCGGCAGGTTTCTGCTATACCGAACAGGTCAAGCTCCCGCAGGATCTTGCCGCTGTTTTTGTACCGATATGCCGCTATCCGCGCAACAGGACAGGCCGTTTTTGGTGCGGACTCCCTTCTTTTTAGCCCCAGATGTATAGGGGACACCGTCCATTTAGGTGGGACATGCGTGCCCGCGGAATTGGAAATAAACCCAGAAATGAGATTATATTATATAAATTCTATAAATATTCATGCCGATTTCCACGAATGGGCATATTTTTAGGGGGTTTAAGGCTCTTTTTGGGCCTGAAATGGGGGTTACAATCCTGTAACTTTTGTCTGCTTGCACAAAATTCCCGCAAAAACATGCAAAGTGATTTTGAATTGACAAAATTGTAAGGAATTGGAATAAACCGGGGCGAATTGTACCAAACTAAAGCAGGAGTTCCGGAAAACGGTGACAGTTTCGTTGAAAATTCCCAAACCAGAGCCGGACGGGGACAGGTCCTGCCTGTCCCAAAACGGGGCACCCAATTGGGAATTTTTACGCGGAAAGCCGGCATATGCCTGTGCATATTGTACAAATATGAGCCTGAAAACGCCGTTTGACAAGGCGATTTGGCATGCGTATAATACAAGGCGGTACCAGAATCCGGATGAATCCGAAGCGCTGCCGTCCCCGGATGGCGGCCGAAAGAAAACCGGAAAGGGTTGGTTAGATCCATGCAAAAAAGCATCGACGTGCTGCGCCGCGCAGGCCGTTTGGCCCTGCGTATCCTGCGCAGCCGTTTGACGGCGGTTTCGGCTTTGGCTGCCGCCTGTGCGATGATGGTGACGTATGTCACGGTTCATATGCGGGCGGTCACTGTCGTAGACGGGGACACCAGCCGGGTGGTCATGACGCTCAGCCGCACCCCCGTCGCGGTTCTGGAGGATGCCGGCGTGGCCTTGGGTGGGCATGACGTCATGAATGTGAGCTTGGATGAGGGTTTGATCGAAATCAGCCGTGCGTTCCCGGTGAGTGTGACGGTGGATGGTATGACGGCCATCCTGCAAATGACCTCGGGAACGGTGGGGGATGCCCTCCAGCTGGCCGGTGTGCGGCTCGGCGCCTTCGACAAAGTCAATGCCGGTTTGGAAGATGCCGTGGCCCCCGGCACCAGCCTGCTGGTGGAGCGCGTCAAATACAACGAGTATACGAAAACCGAGCCGGTCGATTATAAAACCACCGTCAAGTATTCCAATTCCCTGGACCGCGGCCAGTCCAAGATCATCCAGTCCGGATGCAAGGGAGAGAAAACGCTGGTTTATCGCGACTGCCTGGTGGACGGCAAGGTGGCCGAGACCATCCTGGTTTCGGAAAGCGTGACCACGGAGCCCGTCGATCAGATCAAGCTGGTAGGCGTCGGCGGCAATATGCCGATGTCACCTCTGCCCGACAGTGTGGAACTGGACGGGGACGGGATCCCTGTCCACTATAAGCAGGTTCTGACCGGCTCCGCCGCCGCCTATACCTGGTACAACACGCCCGAAGGGCAGACCACTTCAACCGGACGGAAGCCTCAGGTAGGCAACGTCGCGGTCGATCCCAGGATTATCCCTTACGGCTCCGAGCTTTTCATCGTGTCTGCGGACGGCAAGTACGTCTACGGGTACGGAATCGCGTGCGATACCGGCGGTTCGGTGAGGAAGGGGATCATCATCGCCGACCTGTTTATGGACACGGTGGAGGAGTGTCGTATCTTCGGACGGCGGGACATCGTGATCTATGTACTGGAGTAAGCGCTGCCCGCCCGGCACGCGGGTGCGCAACATGAAAGCGGGGGCCATCCGGCTCCCCGCTTTTTCGCGTCCATCCGGCCGCATATCCCAAACGCGCTTCTTTGCCGCCGACGATTTGGAATGCGGACAAGAAAAGACCCCGGATCCCAAAAAGGACCGCCTGAAACGCTGCTTTCAGGCGGTCCTTGGCTTTTCCCGCGGCGATGTGCTCGGCTGGTCAGGCATTATTCCCCGGCTCCGAAGCGGCGGCCTCACGATAGGGGCGGATGCGCGCGGCAAATTCGCCGCCGTCCTCCGGGCAGTGTGCGCGCAGCTCAATCGGTTTGGACAGGTCGAGACTGAACAGGCCCATGATGGACTTCGCGTCGATGACATAGGGTTGGGCAATCAATTCCACTTTAAAATCCATGTCGTTGCAGATGCTGACAAACGCTTTGGCTTCCACCACGGTGTCAAAACGCACTCTCGCCTGGTACATACCCGCCATCCTTCCTTTCGCCAAACGGCATGCACATGCTCTTGCGGCAGAACCGGCCGCTGTTGCCGCCCCTGGATCTGCAGCCTTTCGAGGAAATTCGCAATTTATCTTATTATAGCCAGTTTATACGGGGAAAACAACAGGGAAAGAAAACAAAGTGTCCATTGAAATGCGGTAAGATTTCGAGTATAATGTAAAATTGAGTCAAGTTACCAACTTGGAAGGGGGGATTCCATGCGGGCACTGTTTTATACGCTCGGCTGCAAGGTCAATCAATACGAGACGCAAGCCATGATGCGCTGTATGGCCGACAACGGCTATGAAACAGGCGAATACCTCCCCGGATCCCCCGATGCCGGAGACGCTGTAATTGTGCTTAATTCCTGCACCGTGACGGGGGAGAGCGACCGCAAGCTGCGGCAGCTCCTGCGCCGCTGCCGCCGGGAAAATCCCCGTGCCGTGCTGGTCCTCACCGGCTGTCTGCCCCAGGCTTTCCCCGAAGAGGCGGAGGGCTTCGCCGAAGCCGATGTGGTCCTCGGAAATGCCGCCAGAGCGGCCTTGCCCCGATGCGTCAATCAATACCGGGAGCTGGGCCACCGGATCGTGGAGATCCCGGATCACGGCAAGGCGTTCGAGAGCCTGTCTATCGATGCGTTTCAGGGCCGGACGAGGGCCTTTGTCAAAATCGAGGACGGATGCGACCGCTTCTGTGCGTATTGTGTCATCCCACGGGCACGCGGGCGGGTGCGCTCCAAGCCGATTCCGGAGCTTTACAGCGAGCTCAGGCTCCTGGCGGCGCGGGGATACCGGGAGGTCGTACTGGTCGGCATCAATTTGACCGCTTACGGCAAGGATACGGGTGCCGATCTCTGTGATGCGGTGGAAACCGCCTGTGCCGTCGAGGGGATCGACCGGGTGCGGCTGGGCTCGTTGGAACCGGACTGCCTAACCCCCGCGGTCATTGCCCGCCTTGCATCGCCCGGCTGCAGCCGCCTCTGCCCCCAATTTCATCTGTCCCTGCAGAGCGGGTGCGACGCCACCCTCTCCCGCATGCGGCGCCGCTATACCACCGACGAGTACCGGCGGGTCTGCGAGCGGCTGCGGGAGGCGTTCCCTGGCTGTGCCCTGACCACCGACGTCATGGTCGGATTCCCTGGGGAGACCGGGGAGGAATTCGAGCGATCCCGCCGGTTTGTGGAAGAGATCGGCTTTGCGCGGGTGCATGTGTTCGCGTATTCCCGCCGTGCCGGCACCCCCGCCGCCACGGCGCCCGGCCAGGTATCCCGGGCGGCAAAGGCCCGCCGCGCCGCGCTCATGGCCGACACTGCGGCTGCCGGCCGGGACGCCTTTGCCGCCGCTCATATCGGGCGTATCGCCGAGGTGCTGGTGGAAACCCGGGAGGAATCCGGCGCCGCATTGGGATACACCCGGGATTATCTTCCCGTCCGCGTCCTCGCGGTGGGGGACGCCCTGCCCGAACCCGGCTCGATCGTGCGGGTGCGGCTGACCGGCGCCGACGAGGGTACCTGTACCGGTATGCCCGGCCCGTAACCGCTGCCCGCGCCTGTATGCAGAATCGTATCCCATAGTATGGGGCTGACGCCGGAGGGCTGGCCCACGGGATCTCCCTCCCTTTATGAAAAGGAAAGCAAACGAACATGTCCGGGGGCTCGCCATTGACAGCCGGCGCTCCCATTCAAAAACCGGCACTGCCGGAACAGAGAGGAATCCACATGACCGGAGAAATCAACAGCTTTGAACAGCTGGACCTGACCCCTGAAGTTTTAAAAGCCGTCCGGCGGATGGGCTTTTCCGCCCCCACGCCGGTACAGGCCAGAACCATCCCTGCGATGCTGGACGGGCACGACGTCATTGCCAAGGCGCCCACCGGCACCGGCAAGACCTGTGCCTTCGGCATTCCGCTGCTCGAAAATCTGCGGATGAACGAGATGGATACCCAGGCGGTGGTGATCTGCCCCACCCGGGAACTCTGCATCCAGATTACCGAGGAGCTCCGCCAGCTCGCGGCGTTTTTGCCGGAGGTGCGGATCGTCTCGGTCTATGGCGGCCAGCCCATCCAGAAACAGCTCATGGCGCTGAAAAAGCCGCCGCATATCCTGGTGGCGACGCCCGGCCGCCTGCTCGACCACATGGGACGGGGCACGGTTTTCCTCGGCAACGTCTACACCGCCGTCCTCGACGAGGCGGACGAAATGCTCAAGATGGGCTTTATCAAGGATGTGCGCAAGATCCTCAACGCCACCCCCGGCGACACCCAGGTGGTGATGTTCAGCGCCACCATTTCCCGCGAGGTGATGGACGTGGCGTGGGAATATCAGCATGCGGCGGTGGAGATCACTGTCGAGGCCGAGGGGGACAACCGGCCCCGGATCGCGCAGTTCGGCCTGATTTCTTCCGGGGACCGGCGGCTGGAGGATATGTGCCGGATCATCGACGAGCTGGAGCTGAGGCGGGTGATGGTGTTCTGCAACATGAAAAACACCGTCCGCCGCCTGGGGGACAAGCTCCGCCGGATGGGCCGCAGCGCCGACGCCCTGCATGGGGATATCCCCCAGGCGCAGCGCAACCGGGTCATGAACGGCTTCCGGGAAGGAAAATTCGAGGTCCTCGTCGCCACCGATGTGGCGGCCCGCGGTATCGATGTCGACGACGTGGAGGCGGTGTTCAACTACGATATCCCGGACGAGAACGAGTATTACCTCCACCGCATCGGCCGGACCGGCCGGGCCAAACGCCACGGCGTGGCCTTCACCTTCCTGACCCCCGGCGACCGCTTCCGCATCCGGGATATCAAAAAATATACCCGTTCGGATATCCGGGACGTATCGTTCGATCCAAACGGCCGTCTGGTTCTGGATGACGGCTCCTCTGTCCGGGAACATCTGGAGAAAAAGGATCTCCTGGATGAATCGGCAGAATAAATAAATCCCCGCCTCAAATTTTGTCGACACAAATTTGCCCCCAGGCGGTTGCGCGGAGAAGCGCGGTTTGGTATACTGGACACAGGATATGGATAGCCGGGCGAGGGAGGCCTATGGACAAGAGAAAATGGCGGAGCTTTGCCCTGATCCTGATTTTTGTTTTTGCGTGGGCCGTTTGTTTTGGATGCGCCGTTTACCGCCTGCTGGGCGTTCCCTGTCCGGGCTGCGGCATGACCCGGGCTTGGCTCCAGGCGCTGCGGCTGGATTTTGCCGGGGCGTTCCGCTGGCATCCGCTGTTCTGGACACTGCCGCTTCTGGTACTGTTGTTCCTCTTTTGCAACCGGCTGCCGAAAAAGGCGGTGGTGGCCGCCGCTGCGATCTTGGCTGTTTTATTCGCGGGGACGTATATTGTGCGCATGGTCTGGCTTTTTCCCCGCACCCCACCGATGACGGTGAATGAAAACGCGCCGCTTAACCGCCTGCTGCGCCTGTTCCGATGGCTCACCTAAAGCGATTCGGTGATAAGGCATCTGCCTTACATATAAAAACGTTTGAGGAGGCGTTTGGTTTGTTGAAACAACGGTCTTTCTGGGGATGGTTCTTCCTGACCATCATCACCTGTGGTATCTACGGCCTGTATTGGGTGTATATCACCACGAAAAGCGTCAATCAGCTCGCCCAGGGTGACAATCGGGATTTCAGTCCCGTCCTGGCGGTGGTGCTTTACATCGTCACCTGCGGCATCTATCCCATCATCTGGTATTACACCCAGGGTGAGCGGCTCAAGGATACCGGTACCCGGATGGGCGTCCAGGTACAGGACAGCGGCGTGACCTATCTGCTTTGGATCCTGGTCGGCTCACTGCTCTGCGGCCTTGGGCCCCTGATCGCCACGGCCAAGTTTTTGAAAAACTACAACAATCTCGTGATCGCCTACAATGCTCGCGTGGCAAACGGCGGACAGGTGCAGGGCTAATTATTGAAAGAGCCCTGTTTCGGCTCCCGGCCGGCTCAGAACGAGCCGGCCGGGAGTTGTTTTGTGGGAGAGAGGCTGTATGAAAACGCTGCTATTGTTTGGATCCCTGAAGAAAAATGGAGATACCGCCGCTTTGGCGGGCGCCTTCGTCCGGCATCTCGAGGGGGAGGTGCGGACCCTATCCGCCTCATCTTCCATCTCTCCCTGCCTGGACTGCCGGTTTTGCTGGAGCCATCCCGGCTGCAGCATACCGGACGAGATGCAGGATGTCGTCCCCTACTGGAAGGAGTGCGATAACGTGGTCCTCGCATCGCCTATTTGGTTTTCCTCGCTCAGCGGGCCGCTTCTCAGTCTCGCCAGCCGGTTCCAGACGCTGTTTGCCGCCCGACACTTCCGTCAGGAGCCGGCTGGAGGAAAACGGAAAAATGGGGTCATCCTTCTGACCGGCGCCGAACAGGGCACCGAGGCTGCCCCCATCCAAACCGCTCTCACCATCCTGAAACACCTGCATGTAGAGCGTCCCTGCACAATGGTTTGTTCATTAAACACCAACCGCCTTCCCGCCGCGCGGGATGAGCGGGCACTTTCGGCGGCCCGGCAGGCGGCCGAGCGGCTCAATAGGCTATATAGAGGGCGCCAGGGATGAACCCACTGTTTATGGCCGGTTGCACCCTTTTTGCTTTCCGCTTTGACAGACAGGCGCGTCATGAGCCATGACGCGCCTGTTTTTGCCTTTGCGGTCGGCATCGGCAGGTATTCAAAACGATTCGTCGAGGCGGAGGAGCTCCTCCGGCGCCGTTTTCAGGATCCGGCACAAAGCCCACAGCTGCCGGACCGAGATGTGCTGGAGGCCGGCCTCGATCTTTGCATAGGAACTCCGCGTCAAGTCACAGCCTTCGATCTGCAGCCTGGCCGTAACCTGCTCCTGGGTCAGGCCCGCCTCTATCCGGCACCGCCGGATATTGTGCCCGACGGAGGCCTCCCGTTTGATTTTCTGGTCCAAAC
>ERZ856578.4988-NODE-4988-length-16874-cov-5.443413_pt1 | contig 16874 bp, 7 predicted proteins | sample MGYA00514384_ERZ856578 | MGnify/ENA primary metagenome ERZ856578 (study PRJEB29103, sample SAMN06111958) | human gut metagenome | biome: human gut; feature: ankylosing spondylitis patient; material: healthy_person | host: Homo sapiens | place: China:Hangzhou...
GGAGAATCCGTTCCATGCCAGCTGGAACAGCCATAGCACGAAGTCTTTCACCGTTGGTTTGGCTCCAGTACCAGTATCCACATCGAAATGGTAGATTCTTCGCGTGCCATTCCAGTGGAATTGGCTCAATCCCATTTTTTCGATTTCTTCGATGCCGGATTCGTCACCCTGCGAATATTGCGTAAGTAGCTCAGCCCAGATGTCTTGCATGCTGTGCCGATCCTCTTTCAGTTGCAGCAGCGTGGCGATCATCTTCGCCTGGAAATCGGTGGCATCGTCGTGTGCATTAAGACGTTTCGCGAGACGCTTGGCGCGTTCTTCGCTGTCAAAGAACTTCGGCGCACGCTTCATCACTTCCAACCACTTGTTTCGGGTGTCGGAGGAGGCTTCCGGCAGCGTTTCCGTAAGTGTCACGGCGAGTTTGTCCATGGTGAACGTGGGACAGTACGCCAATTCCAAATCCAACAGCCAGTTGTCTTGAACCGCCGGGGCCGGCTCCGTAAGATACACGAGGAATTTTTGATTCGGCTGCTCGTGGAACATGCGATAGCGCACCGTGAACGGAATGTACCGCCTGTCGTTCTCATCCCCAATTTCCGGAGTGATGAGTTCAACCTCACGCAGTATCTCATCAGTGGTGCGCTCCCCCACCAACGTTTCCACAACATCCGCGTACTGTTTCTTGTCATCACGCCAGAACACGATGCGTCCATGCTCGCCTGGCTGGCTGAAACGTCTGGCGAGCAGTCTTGTTACTTGGCTATTCTCACTCATGCAGTTCCGTCCTTTTCTTCGCTTCAGCGTATCGAGTGGCACGGGCAGCACCAATTTTCACTGCACTGCCTTCCTCTACCAGGCTCTTCAATATTCGTTGAGCCTGCCTTTCCTGCACGCCCAGTATCCGTATGGCGTCAGAGATAGAAATGCTCGCATTCTTACGCAGCGCATCAAGAATACGCTCTTTCTGGGATGGAAGCACTGTAATAGTGGCATTCGGAGCAGCATTCGTTTTGGAAGTTGTTTCTTCCGCAATCCCGTCATCAGAAAGCGAATCCCGTCGTAATCCCGTCACAATCCCGTCATCAGAAAGCGAATCCCGTCGTAATCCCGTCACAATCCCGTCATCAGAAACTGTCTCCGAGCCATTGCGATAGAGATTGATACGCAGATCCGTATCGCCGCCAAGAAATTCCGGCTCAGGCAATCCGGCATCGCGCACCTCCTGCATCACACGCAGGATGCCGCTCCCCCAGTGCTCGATATAACCCATGTATTCAAAAGCAGAGGCCAATGCCTCATTGCGAATTTTTGAATAGCCCTGCTTCATACGTTCAATGGTCTGTCCCATCGGCAGACGCCCGGGCGAAGTGATCTCCAATCGATTATCGTAAATCGCGATCTGAATGCTTGAATGGTCGATATAGCTGCGATGCACTATCGCGTTGACGATCAGCTCTCGAATGGCATCCGGCGGAGTCTCGTACACATCCTGCCGGTACACGCCCTTGAACCGAGCGCCCATATGGATGTTACGCAACACATACTGGTAGGACTCCTCAATAAGCTCCTGCGGAGTGCCGACGAACTCACGTCGATCCACGAACACGGCTTTGGTGGTTCCCTTGAACACTCCGCATTGCACCACGGACCGGACGGCCGTATTACCAGTCAGAATCGCATAGGCGTTGGTGGGCACCAATTGCCCATCCTGTTCTGCCAGCACGCCCCACTGCAGCAGCTGTTTCTCCGTAACCGTTTTGACTTTCGAGGGGTCTTCGGCATTATCTTTCGCGGTTTTCGTCAGACTTGCGCACAGTGCCTCGATGTCTTCTTCCGTTATGGACAGTCCAAGGCACTGTACTTGGTCGAAGCTCCGGCTGCTGCCTTCGATGGTCAGCTCCCGAATGGTGGGCTGATCGGCTTGACGCGTGGTGCCAGCTACGCGAACGAATGTTCCTTGCTCCTGGCCGAGCGACTTGATATGGTACGGACGCTGCAAGCCGGGAGCGATCTCGGCTACGATAACCGTCTTGCCGTTCACATCATGCATGGTGATGTCGGGAATAATCAGCGGCTCGCAGCTATTGACGATGGCGTCCGAAATGGAGTCCATTACCGTGAACACCTTGTCTTCGGCAATACCAGCCACGCGAAGCGTCTGGTCTTCGACACCGAACACCAAGCAACCACCCTGTCCATTGGCGAACGCCACCGCGGTTTTGGTGTAGTTGATGCTCCTAGAAGGAGGCGTGAGCTTGTACTCCACATTTTTGGATTCGCCGCACAACAGTGTTTTAATACCCATATCCCACCTTCTTCGTCACCATTACGCAGCTCCTCCTTTGAAAGAAGGACTCCAAGTATCTGAGATGATACGCTTCTGCCTTGCTAAAGACACCAATGGACTAACTTTACCAATTCCAAACTTATCGATTAGATTCTGCAATAATTCTTCTACTCGCCATACATAAGGAATATCAGGTTGCTTAAATAAACACGTATAAAACTCAATAAATGCCTCCGCACATTCCTGCGGAATATCATCAATATTTTTAAGCATAATAAGGTTGATAAAATCCCGCCCCATAATTCTTGGGAAATTATCAGAAAGATACCTCATTCCTTCTTTAAGATGCTCATCCAACAGAGGAATTAGTTCAGCAAAAGCAATTCGCTCTTTTTCGCTCCAGTTCCGTCCTTTGCCGGCATGACGATCTTCAATAAATCGATGGAGCCATAAATCCCACACCATATTCTTGCTTTTGGAATCAAGCCGGAATTTGAAAGCCCACACAATCCGGTCCATGAACAAAGGAGCATAAATGCCATTCCCAGCTGTCACGACTTTAGACAAAAGTTTCGCTCTCCGTTTATCTTCCAATCCAGCATAAGTAACTATCCAAAATACCTGTAAGAGAAAGCTTTGTTTCTTATAATCATCCAAATGAGACAGATATTTAAACTCATCAAGACAGCTCTCATAAAAAGCTATGTCAATAAGTCGAATATTAAGAATCGGATTCGGGAGCATCACATTCCAAATAAACTTCGTGCCCGCTTTTTTCATTAAATCAGGCAACCAGCTCTCTGTATTTTCCCGATCAAGCGAATGAAGCATATTGATATTTGTAAGCAATGCTGTCCAAACGAGTGGGGAGAAGTCACCTTCATCATCTACAAAACGACGAACCATCTTCTTTTCGAGATCATCAAGACCATTCCAAGAATCAGCTTCTTGCCTATATCTCCAACGGATTCTGCCCATCCAGAAATAAGCGAGTTTACCAGGCCAACAATTCAAGGAATATGTAACTGGATCGTTCTGCCATTGCTGATCTTTACTTGCGCTGAATGTCGAGCTATATCGTTCCCAAATTTGCAACGCGATATCACTCATTATCTGTAAAGTTTTCGCGGTAATCGTAGTCTTTTCCCCATCAATCTGTCTATTCAGGAAAAACGACACTGCGCTTACTTCATCTTGCCCCATCTTCGGCAATAGCTTCTTCAATAAATCAAGAACCAATATTTGTTCATCATCCAGGGATGCCTCACCCCACCCACGAATGATTGAGCAACTATATTGAACTGCGTCACTTCCTTTATGCCGATTGACAAGTTCCCAAAGAGTAAATCCCACCCGAGGATTATGCGAAACAACTTCAGAGATTTGATTATTAATACTCAAAGAATCAAATTTAACCGTTTTATCTTGGTTACCAAACATTTTTTCTTCGAGAACAGACGGACGGTTCTCCAAAATATCAATAAATTGCTCATCAGTAATTCCAGTAGTTACACCGCAAACCCCTTCAGAATAAATATGGAAATCTGCATGCTCTCGCGGCAAAAAATTATATTTCCGAGCAAGCTCATTCTTCCACTTCTGGGCCTCAGGCCAATTCCCCATTCCACCATTCATATGCTTAAGAAGCCATTGAAGAACATCAAACTGCTCATAAAGTGCCGTTCGTTCATCAGAATATGTTTCCTTGAGGGAATCAAGTTTATTCCTCAGATATTCTAGTATGTTTTTCTTCGAATTCTCTCCCATGTTCGGAGCAGCTTCTTTAAGAACCATATAGACTTCATGATGGGCATCCAAGTCAAATAAATAATCATGTTCGAGAATCCAAGTGATTTTACGGTTCGCATCCCAATCCGAAAAAGCAATAGTATTAATCGCTAAACGTTTAAGAATCGCAGACTCACTATTCCACCACCGATATATCAGACTATCCTGTTGATCTTTATGACTATGCGCATAATCACGAAGAATGTCGACAAACATAGATTGCAAATCAGACACATATAAATTCTGATCGCTAGGCTCTATCGATGACCTACTTAAACAAGAGTATTCATTTTCACCTTGATAAGCTTGTAATAGAGCACTAGCTCTTTGTAAGCTGGATTCAGCAAGCAATGCCATCTTCTTCATGTCGAAGCTCAAATGATTATCAATCTCTTCTATCCTGTCATATGGCCATGCAATCTCAGCTCTAGGCCTTATGCCGTTCCCCCGGAAAGGCGCGGTCAGTTTTAAATATGGGCGAATAATGAGAGATAATATTTGAGGCGATATATCTGAATTGTAAAGTAATGATGGCTCAATAAATTCATCAAGAACACTTGGAGCGGAGTGACCCTGCATGGAAGTCATTAAAACCGTAAAGACCGGAATTAAATCCCGTCTATCCCGATGGCTGATGCAATAACTGACACATTCATGCAATTGCTCAAATAACCAATCAGACATTGATGATTGCAACTTGCAAAGCACATACAGCACAAAATCCCGTTCTTCCGGCTTTTGCACAAAATCGACAAGGAACCAATCCAGCAGAATCTTCTCATTCTGAGTCTTTGGGCCTCTTTCTGTGAAAACTTCCCGGAGCGCGTCCGAACTCATCAGCCAAGATAGCCATTCCCTCTTTATCTTCGATTTGACCGTCTCTTCTTGACCTTCTTTTCTTTCAATAATGTCGACAAAACATTGCGCGCCCTCGGCTGTAGATAAAGCAGCGCTGGCATAGTCAAGATCAACAGCATCTTTCGGAACACCATTTTCGATAATGCCCGGTAAACGTTTTTCGTAAGCATTGTAATCCAAGGACATGTGATCAGCCCAAGCATTAATTGCCCTGACTAACGCACAATGCTTATTAGCTGAAGGATAGGCAATCGGAGTAATTCCATTGTGTTGCCATTCATTATCTCTTCCGTTCATATCCTCTTCAGAGAGGAAAATGTACCGAGGTCTGGCGTGGGACGAAATGCCCAATGCAAGATATCGCATAATGACATCGCCAAAGCTGTAGCCAATGAATACAACCGTGTATGTCTCAAATAGCTTAAGTAGAAAACGTGTCGCCCAGCCCTCTGAAAGGTAAGCCCGAGCAAAATCCCTATCGTCAAGGACTATTTCGCGATCAGGGCTATCCACTGAACCATGCAAGTACAACAATCCTGAGAAATCGCTGCCGATGGGGACAGCCGGTCCATAATAGCTTCTGCCTAAATCACAATTCTGCTTTTGCGCAGCTTCCTCAAGGAGAAGATCATAATTTGTTGTCACAATGCGCGGAGTTTTTACGCTATTAACGAGTCTGACGATAGCTTCGTGCGTGGAATTGCAATGAATATTATCACCACGCATGAGATCTTTAGTTCGCTTGTGAGCATTAAAATTATCAGGCAGCATCCCAATAAAACGATCCAACTGCTCACCATTATGAGGGAGAGGCTCATCTGCCTCTTCAGCAAGCTTTGTGGCTAACTGCTCATAAGAAGGCAGATTGGAGGGAGGATTAAATGAAACTCCCGCGCCGACAAAGAAAACCACTTCATCCTTCGCGGCGGCGTCGAGTAACTGTTGAGGAATATTTACATCTGCCGTGATCCACATAAGCTGACAACTACTCCTTGCCCAACGGATGAACGGGCCAGGTCCAGGTGGAGACTTCTTTGCGCTTTCGCTCGATGGAGGGAATGGCACGAAGGGCTTTGCCCATGCGCAGGTAGTTCACCAGCACGCCGTCGTCCAGATCCATTTCCAGGTTGCGGGTAGCTAATGGGTACAGGGTCTGGTCCTCGTAATCCTTACACTCGAGAACGGCCTTGTGTAGTTTGGCGGCCTGTTTCTGGTCCGCGGCACGATCTGAATGTTCCAAGTTATCGGCGATGTCGGCGATTTTGTTGGCATAGTCACGCAGATAGTTGAGTACCACGTTTGTGGTTTTCGGCGTATACCGATGCAGGTACACCAGCGCCTTGAAGGTTCCCTTGTTGCTGGTTTGACTAGAGTATTGCCAGTAAATCGGTCGATTCGAATACATCTTCACATGATCGTTGTAGAAGTCGTTCACGAAATACTTGCGGATGCTTTTGCCCAGTACCTGTTCGATGTAGGCGATGTTCGCGGCCAGATTCTCCTTGCCGAACGCCACGGTAAGGAACCTGCGGAACCGTGTCACGATATCATCTTCGAAGCAGTCCGTCTCCGTGACCGGAATGACATTGTCCGCGTCCGGCTCGAATGACGGGTTCGGAATCTGTGCATGGAAATCATTAAGTGTTTCACCCTGCGAAGCGAGAATCAAACCAGGCTTATCGAGCGAATACCTGCCGAACATGCAGCCCACCGCATAGGAAATGAGCTCCTTGACGACATCTTGCGCGAATTTCTCGTTGCGCACTTCCGGAGTATCCTTCGGATATGCGAACGCGACGTTGCGCTTCAAAGACACGCGTTCCAGCGGCACATCGCATGGCACGTCATCACGCACGCCATATACATCTGCGACCAGCTCATTATTGCGGATCTCACGCTGACGCTGTTCCTCAGATACACGATCCCAGTACTCACGAAGATGCGATACCGCCTCTTCAAGCAAATCTCCCACTTGTGCACCCTGATTAGGGTCAAGCAGCGCAAACCATCGAAAATCCCATGACGTCTCAAAAGAATCCCAATCAGACTTCGACACGGCAATCAAGTTTGATATCGATTCCTTATCCGTTTTCCCATATATAGCATCAATTATTGGAATCGAACCAATGACTCCAGGCTGAAAATTCAGCGTTGGAGACAAAGCCCGTAACAAGGCCATAGCCACAGCACTATTTAGAAAACTTGCAAATACTGGAAGGTCATCTTTCTTGCCCGAAAATAAAGTACATCCACCATTATCGAAAAGAGCACCAGCAGAAGAATACCTTATAGAAAAATCTCCGGAAGTTACCGTGCTCCACGTTAAACCTTCTTGAAGCTGATTTGATTCATTACGAATTGTGGACTTTCGAGTAGCAGCAACGCTCATACTCTTTATTGATCGCCCACTATGCGCCCAATTGATAACTAATTCTTTGTTACCATACCATCTACGATACTCACCGCCTTTATTATAGGGGAACCAAATTGCTCCAGGTTTTATAGAAAATGCAGATTCTTCATTAAGACTCACTTCGAACCAATGACGTAAAAACCTTTCATTGAATCCTGTGTCTAATCCTTTACGTGGCGAAGCAACCGTCTGAAGCTGCTGTCCCTTGGCGAAAGCCTCGAGCATGGGTTTGCTGAGCCAGTAGACGATTGACGAGCCGGGGATTTGCGCGAATTCGCGCTGGCTCACCTCGAAGAAATACCTGCGCATATCCGAATGCGCGGATTGCTCATTATTATGTGCGTCGATAATCTCCAACGCACGAGGTCCTTGCTGTTTTGCACCTACGAAATCGCTAAGTCTAACAAATGCGCTCTTCTTACTGCTGTATCCCTTTTCCAAAGTAAAGGTGCAGATTGGAACGGTGGCGCCTTCGAATCCGGAATATTCCAGTTGAATCAATGAACTGATGTGTTCCTGTCGGATAATCCGTTGACGCATCTGCTCATAGGAAGATATGAACATCCACACGTAAGGAGTCATGAAGCCAAGCTGCCCATGCTTAGGCACCAACTCAAACAGTTTATAAATGAATGCCGCAAAGAGATCAGCCTTGCCATCCTCATAATGGTCCTGCACGAACTGTTTGAGTTCGCCACTCATGTTCTTCGCACCCATATATGGCGGGTTCGCCACTACTGCCACGTATTTACGTGCGAGGTACCTTGTTTGAGTAAATACGTCCTCTGCATGTTCACGCAGAAGTGGGTCGAACAACGTATCGATGCCATCCTCGCTTTCCGGTGATGACGCAGCCAATTCAACAAGCTCCTGTGGCGGCTGAATCAGCGAACCGTACACATCCGCCTTCGCATAGGTATTCCATACCGTGAAGTCCAAATCCACTTGGTATAGGTCATTCAGATCGGCGACATCGCCTTCCTCGAACGAAATCGGCGCAATGCGCTGAATGTTCGGCTCCACCTGTTTCTTGAAGAATCTGCGGGAACGGGAGCGTGCCTTCATGGTCAGGGCAAAGGCGGCAAGGCTTGCGGCTCTCTCGTCGATTTCCATGCCGTATAAGTTGTGTTTGAGAATCAATCTGGGAATATCGCTCGACGCATACCCTTCTTCTTCGTAGATCTCATACAGCAGGTCGAACGCGTAGGTAAGCATGTGGCCGGAGCCGCATGCGGGATCGCACACGGTTAGCTCTTCAGGCGTTTGAATGTTGAGAATATCCTCGTTCTCAGTGGAACCATCCTCCGAAGGCTGAATATAGTAGTCCCAGTTCTTGTACAGCTGGCTGTCTGGATGGGACTGCACCCAAAGCCTGCCAACCGTGTTCTGCACCAGGTAGCGCACAATCCAGTCCGGCGTGAATAGCTGCGTGGCTGCGGGAATCTCATCGGCGCCGGCCTTGTGGTTCTTCTTGAACCCGTCCATCACCTCGTTCTTGCGTTCCGAAATGTAGTACTGGTACAGCCAGCCGATGATCTCCACATTGCCGGACGGATCGTCAACACCACAATCTTCCGGAGTCATAGCCTCCACCGCATTCCTCAACACGGAACCCTCGGCGAGCAGATCGGCGGGCATGAGCAGTTCATCCACCCTGCCGGATTCGTGGACGACGCTTTCAAACATGAACGGCAGGTTATGATTCCAGAACCGGCATTCGGATTGCAGCAGCAGACCATAAGCCAGGCCCTGCGGATCATCCGCCATGATGGAACCGCTCAGCAATCCTTCAATGCGTTCTTTGGCCTTATCATTCCCCCGCAACGAGAACACCCTGCTGTCATACTCGCCTCGTTTCGCCGCTGCAAGCACTTCCGGCAGACCATTCGTGCTGGTCAGGCCAGCTGGAGAGACCACCGGCGTGCCGGTGAACCCGTGCACATCCATGTAACGGAACGCGATGATGCGGTTGAACCACCGGTACGCATAACGTTCCACCACATGTCTGCGGCCCTCTACGCCGCCACCGGCCTGCCCGATCTCACGCTGCAGAAAATCGAACGCACGCGGGTCGTCAACCTGGGCGTCGGAATTCGGCACCAATGCGGCGTCAAGCCGTGCCTGTACCGCATTCATGAGCTGGCGGCGCGCATCCGTTGCGAAGGCTTGCAGTTTCGACGTGTTCATAGCAGGATCTTCTTTCCATTTTCAATGGCGGCGATAAGCTCACGGCGGTAGGCATCAAGGAAGTCATCCACATCATCCTTGGTCTCCAAGGCGTCCTTGGTATGCGGCCTGCTGATGGTGGCGAACGACACGGCCACGCGCGGGGTTTCCTTTTGTTGCGATTCAGGAATGTTCGCATCCATCGGCGTAGTAGCTGTAGCAGCCTGCGCTTCACCTGCGAGCGCGGTCTTCGGCCTCGGCGCGGAGGCTGCTAGTGCGTTGATGAGTTGCGGGTAAGTGCGTTCGCTCAGTTCGTGTATGCTTTCGCGCATTTTGTAGATGAACGGTATGTGCTGCATGCGTTCCGCCACTTGGTCCAGTTCTGTCTCGACCTTGGTTTGCGCGGCTTGTGTTGCGTGCTGATATTCGGTGGAATCGTGGATTCTGGCGCGAATATCTTCCACGTCTCTAAGTGCGTTGGCGCGTTCGGTTTGGATGGTTGCGTCTGTTGCCTCACGCAGATCGTCAATGGCAGTCTTGAATTTATTGGTTTTGCGGAAGATGTTCGGGTCGTTTGCCAGCTGTTCCGCGGATTGGTACAGGCTTGCTGCCGTAGTGCCAGATACATAGTCGATGTTCGGCTTGTTGTTTTTCAGCCATTCCAATCCGTCTGCAAGAATCCTGGATTGGGAGCCGTTGAGGAAAGCGATAATCGGGTCGATTACGTCTTCTTTAAACTCGAGCAGTTCGTCGGAACCGTTTTCGGTTTCTTGTGCGGTGAAATCGCCGAGCAGCCAGTCCTCGCCCATTCCGGAGGCATAGTTGATTTTCTCAATGGCCTTGTCGAGCTGCTGCACAAAGCCGAATCGGGCATTGCGCACGCGCAGCTGGGTCAGACTCTCCGCTTCCCGCTTGAGCCGCGTGGTAACGGCCTCCGTCAGATCAATCGCGTTCGATGGCAGGTCCGCGGCGGTGAGCCCAAGGAAATCCCTGGCGAAGTCACGCAGCTGTGAAACTTTTCTCGTGTCGAATACGCGCGGTAGATCCACACGAATGGAGTCCTGCTTTTTCGTTTCCCTGAGCAAACGGGCGGCCTCACTGCGCTGCACCGGCTTGCCGTCCAGCGTCAGCGTGATTCTGTCGGAACCATACAGGTGGCCGATGCATGCGAGCGTGGCAGCGTACGGCCAACCATAGGGAACGTTGCCGTAGGCATCAAGAAGGCTCTTGACGGTGGCGACCATGCCTTTGCCTTTGTCACGACTGACCGCGGCGAACACATCATCGGCGGGAACGTCGAGCTTGTCCTGCACTGCGTTCATGCCGTCAAGCATGCCAGGTTGGTGCTGCGAAGCGTTCATGATGATACGGGCGAGATCCGTTTCCTCATATCGTTGCCCGCCAAGTAGGGAGAAGTTCGTGTAATACCGGCCGATAAGCGTTCCAAGACCTTCCGCCATACGGGCCTGCACCTCGGTGGATTTCACTTCCACGGTTCCGCCGTTATAGTCGAACTCGCCATTGGCTGCGGCCTTGACGATGCGGGTACGCAGCTCCGTGTAAAGCCTTTCATTGGCGACGCTCTTGCGGGAGATGATCTGCTGGCGCACTTCTGACTGGCTGTTCTTGTCGGTGCGCATGAGGTATGTGTAGGTTTTCACGTACATGCGCAGATCATCGAACAGTGTCCTGTCGGACATATCCAACAGCAAAGTGATGGTGTCGCGCATGCCCATGCCCATGCGAATGGCGTCCGCACGGTCCTGCGCATTGGTCGAAGTGACCACGTTCAGCCAGATGAGCTGCTGCGCGGACTGTTGCACCCCATCGATGCGCAAACCATAGCGGAACTGGGCACGCTGTTCGCCGTATGCCACGGTCATCTTGCCGAGCACGTCACTGACCAGGATCTTCTTCAGCTCGTCGATTTCCTTGCTGGAGTCGATGTCCGTGCTTTTGATCTCCTGCTCGATATCCTGCTCTTCGTTGGTCAGATAGTTGTAAGTATCCCCCACACGCTGCACATACGTATCTTTTTCCAACTCTCCCAGAACATACTTGATGTTCCGTTCCAGTTCCATCACGTCCATGTCGAACTGGTCAGTCAGCAGAATGCGCAGGTTATGCGGTGTGGTGGGGAATCCGTCGACATGCTTGACCAGCAGCAACACCTTCAGCAGGCGCACGCCCAGTTCCTTTATATCGGAGCCAAGTCTCTTTTCAGCTTGGTTGATACGGAAGTTCGAGGTTGATTGGATGGCGTCGGCGATGCCGTCGTACAGTTTGTCGAACGGCATCAGGGCCCCGACCGTCTCATTCTGGCTGGACCGCAGCGTGCTACTGATGGTGGAGAGCATGGACCGTTCGCCCACGGAGGCATGACGTCCGGAGAACATGTTGTAGCGGCTCATCTCCCGCAGCACGTTCTGGAACAATTCGAATTCATAGTTCACGAACGGATACGACGCGATGAAATCGTCTTTGCTGTACGCTTTGTTACTGCTGAATTTCGAAGTCTCACGAGTGAATTCGAACATGGTGCGCAGGTTCGCGTTCTGCTCATCCCACAGCTCGTTCATCACCGACTCATATTCCGGTTTCTTGGTCAGCAAGCGCTTCTGAATGACCTCCACCACGTCGGCGCTGTTGAGCTTCAGCTTGATGGAGAACCTGCCCTGGATCTTCGAAAAATCATAGCTTTGTTGCTTGGTCCGATCGCCAACAATGGTATCCATGTCTTCCTGGGAAGTGACCACCACCCATGCACGCCCGTTGGTCTTGACGGCAAGATCCTCGGCGATGGATTGCAGTGACAGCATGAGTTCTCTGTTCTCACCGATGAACTGGCCTACCTCATCCACGAGGAACAGGATGCGGCGGTTCGGTTCCTGACGGGACAGCCACACGTTCACGTCGTCTGCGAAGTCGCCGACCGTCATCGTGTACGTATCCTCGTACCGTTGGATGATGCTGTCTTGCTCCGGTTTGCCTGTCACCGCGGCATAGGCTTCGCAGATCTCATCATCCCATAGCACGGCCTCACCACGGCCTTCGCTCCATGGTTTGCCAGCCACCTGCTCGAACTCTTGTTTGAAATCCTTGAAATAACCATTGCTCGCCAAATCGCGTTCGAATTTCGCAACGTATGGATTCTTGCCGTAGAAACCACGCGCCTCATCGAATACGCGAACAAAAGCGTACAGCAGCATATCGGAGGCATTGGATTTATCCGCCTTCTGATCGATGTTGAATAAAATCGACGTGGCTGGTATCGTCAAAGCCTTTTCAAGCTGACCTGCAAGCATCTGGTCATCCTGCGCTTCGGCCTTGCCCATGAAGGCATGAACAATCTGTTCGCGACTCATGGTCGGCTTATTGCCCTTGTCAACGAGTTCAGCCGGGACCTCGCCCAGAATATGCGACAGCATCTTCAACAGGTGCGATTTACCGGAACCGAAGAAACCGGAAATCCATGCACCATTCTGTTCGTGGTTCGACGGGTCGTTGTATGCGTCAAGGAATTTGGCCAGATTGCGACAAATCTCCTCCGTCAGCACATACTCGTTGACCTCATCGTTAAGATTTTTCTCATCATTGGCCTTGATCACACCATTGATGTTGCGGTCAATGTCCTTGCTGAACAGCTCCTTGAAACTGATGCCGTTTCCCCCGTTCATTTGTGTCCCTTCTTCTTTGAACGAATACTTGCAAATCCTGCCTCTTGCCATGTTGCAGCTGACAGGACATTCCTTTAAACCGCTATGCTTCCAGCTGCACGCTCATCTCACGCAGATTTTGCGCACGATAGTAATTGTCTCCCGGCAAACAGTTGAACAGCGACATGACCGATCCTGAAGTAGCGCTTCTTGTGAACGTACCCGGATAAAACAGTACCAGCGGGCGATCATCGATACGCCCTTGCAACGCGTTGAGCAGTGTATGCGCACGAATATACGGATAAACCTTGCCGATTCCCGTAATGAACACGATATCGGCCCCGCCTTCGCTCTTGGCCTGCTCGTAATGATCACGAATGGTATCGGGCAGATGATTCGCATCGGCCCCCAGTATATTGTCGAGCAATCTCAAGAAGTTATCCGTGTGAACATCCGATGAAACCTTTTTGTGGCGTTTTTCCTCCCTTTTGAATATGCGATCCAAAATGCCACGCTTCTCAAGAATCTCCAAAGCAATGTCGTACAAATCCAACGTAAGCATTTGCGGAGCGTAATCGCCATCATCTTTCGGCGTCATCGTCTGCAGACGATTCGCCAACTGCTTGATATGCTCGGCGACTTCAAGCTCCTGCATGGGCGGGTAGTCATAGATGTAATACGGCTGTTCTCCTGCCAGCCCGCTGTTGGTCCGGAATGAACGGGACTCCATGATCTCATATAAATGAGCGAAATCAGCATCAATGTCACGACGCTCATCCACAAATCCAATATCGGCGATGGAATCAGCCATGCTATCCTCCGTTCTGCTCATAACGACGATTCGCGCATCGGAAGATACCCGAACGAATCCGCCCTCTTTCTAAGAATATCCGTCAAAGAGGGACTGGGAAGGAAAGACAACACCATGTCGGAATTTTTATCGAACAGATGTGCCTCCCTCATGGCCTTGAACAGATTGGACCGAAGTTTCTTCGCCGTTCCCTCGCTTACGGTTTCCAGTTCAGAATGCCATGTGGCTTTGTCCGCAATGAACCGATCATAATCCTCAAAGTCCAGATGCGTATTGCCGGTAAGATAATGCTTTTTAAGTACTTCGCCGGCGAATTCCCCGACGATTGCGTAATAACGGCACATCGCGATCCACATAAGTGCCTCGCGGTCGGATGTGGAGGAATCCGGGCCTGCCAAATATGCAAGCTCTCCAACCGTGAGCGCACTGAGTCGCCTAGTAGTTTCCGCCACAACGCGCCTGTTCGCGGAATCCGTGCGAATCGCAAGAACGTTTTCCTCGATGGCCTGTTGGCGAATCGCGGCAATGGACTTGCCCACCTCGGTTTGGGAAGAACACTCAGCGTCGCCGCCGCCTGCATGATTCAGATGATTCAGATACATTTCCGCAAGCGCCCGGCCCTGCGAGGCAAGAAGTCCGCCGACAGTGAAGGAAAGCCGATACCGCTCCCCCTGCGTCGCTTCCGCACCGTACGAGCTCGCCATGCGTATTCCTTCCCTTTGCTAAGACATCAACGTTAAGACACAAGAATATTTCAGAATATTCCTAGGTGTGGAAGTATCGGCGTATCAACCCTAGTGCGGAACCGTTTCGGTACATCTCGCGGAACCTCTTATGATATGCAATCTCCGCTGCTCGGATAACAGGCAATATAGATGATGCGCAAACTCAATAATCAGAATAACGGAATGAATTGAAGCTAAAGGAGACATATCAAGTTTCAGCAAAGTTCGTAAGGCAAGAGCGACTGCACCGAAGTGGTGACGTTTTTTGGACTCCCCGACCGGGATGAGAACCTCTTCATGGCGCAGTACAGCAAACGCGCAAGTTGTATTTAGTCAAGTCGGTGTTTTGGGTTGGCCGGAGTTCCTGTTTTCGGGCCGCAACGCGGCCACACCGCCCCCGCGATACGCCTTGACCCGGTCGTGGACCGCGCCGACGCCCGCGCCGAGCAGTTCGGCGGCCCGCTTCCGCCGCATGCTGCCCGGCACCGGTTCGATCGCCTTGGTCCCCGTCTCCAGCGGGATGATGGATTTCGCCATATGGCCGGCATACCCGGGATCCTTTGCCGGCCGGCATTCCAGGCACTGCCCGGTCGGATAACCCAGGCGCTCGGCCACCCGGGCCGCGGCCATCGGCGTGGCGGAATACAAGTCCACCACGCGCCGTCGTTCCCCGGGACCGGACATACGATAATCCTTTCGTCCAGTCTCCAAGAAAACGTCCGCACCCTGTAAGTCCGCCTGATTTTGTACCAGTCACTCATAAAAGTGCGCATGAGAATGCAAGGAATACTGCAATGAAGCGGTTTACTACGGCTGATCTCATTGACCCGGAACACCACCACCAGTTCACAGGTTATAGATATAACGTCGCACGGAATATATAGCAATGTGCCCCGGTATCCGAAGATGCCGGGGCACATGCGTATCAGAGTTCAGCTGCTAGAGCCGAACCGACGAATCAGAACTCGCGCCATGGACGGTCGCCAGACCGACCATCAAACAACACAGCGCGGCGCGCCAACCGCGAGTTCTGATTGAAGCAACGCAGGAGCGGAAATCAGAACTCGCGGTTCTTGCGGTAGAACTTGATCAGGCTCTGGGTGGAGGCGTCCTGGGCGGCGAGGGCGTCGTCGTCCTGGGAGATGGCCGGGGTGATCTGCTTGGCAAGCTGCTTGCCCAGCTCGACGCCCCACTGATCGTAGGAGTCGAGGCCCCAGACGGTGCCTTCGACGAAGGTGATGTGCTCGTACAGGGCGATGAGCTCGCCGACTGCGAACGGGGTCCGGGCCACGCCGAAGATGGAGGTGGTCGGACGGTTGCCGGAGAACACGCGGGCCGGAACGATCTCTTCCGGAGTACCCTCGGCGCGAACCTCGTCAGCGGTCTTGCCGAATGCCAGAGCCTTGGTCTGAGCGAAGTAGTTGCCCAGGAACAGCTCGTGCACGTCCTGGTCGCCGTCCTTGGTCGGGTTCGGGGTGTTGACGAACGCGATGAAGTCGGCCGGAATGAGCTGGGTGCCCTGGTGAATCAGCTGGTAGAAGGCGTGCTGGCCGTTGGTGCCAGGCTCGCCCCAGAAGATCTCGCCGGTCTCGGAGGTGACGGGGGTGCCGTCCCAACGCACGGACTTGCCGTTGGACTCCATGGTCAGCTGCTGCAGGTAAGCCGGGAAGCGGTGCAGGTACTGGTCGTACGGCAGCACGGCGTGGGAAGCAACCTTGAAGAAGTTGCGGTACCAGACGTTCAGCATGCCGAGCAGCACCACGACGTTCTTCTCGAACGGGGTGTTGGCGAAGTACTCGTCGATCTCGTGGAAGCCGTGCAGGAACTCCTCGAAACGGGCCGGGCCGAAGATCACGGCCAGGGAGGTGCCGACGGCGGAATCGACGGAGTAACGGCCGCCAACCCAGTTCCAGAAGCCGAACGCGTTGTTCGGGTCGATGCCGAACTCCTCGACCTTCTCCAGGTTGGTGGAGACGGCGACGAAGTGCTTCTTGATGGCCTCGGCCTTCTGAGCCTCGTCGCCCTCGGCGATGGCGCCGTTGGCGGTGAGCTCTTCGAGCAGCCAGGTGCGGGCTTCGCGAGCGTTGGTCAGGGTTTCCAGGGTGGTGAAGGTCTTGGAGACGATGATGAACAGGGTGGTCTCCGGGTCGAGGCCCTTGGTCTTCTCGGC
>ERZ856578.4989-NODE-4989-length-16873-cov-3.765837_pt1 | contig 16873 bp, 20 predicted proteins | sample MGYA00514384_ERZ856578 | MGnify/ENA primary metagenome ERZ856578 (study PRJEB29103, sample SAMN06111958) | human gut metagenome | biome: human gut; feature: ankylosing spondylitis patient; material: healthy_person | host: Homo sapiens | place: China:Hangzhou...
ACTCTTCCGGGCGCAGCCGGTCGGCTACGGCCTCGCACAGCTCGCGCGTGGCCGGGACCAGACGCAGGTCAGTCACCGGGGTCGGCCTCCGGCACGATGGCGACGATCGAGGCGGGCATCGCCCCGGGCGCGACGACCACGAGACGCCCCGAGTCGTAGCGCGAATCGAGCGTGACGCGCCAGTCGCCCGTCGACAGCCGCGTCGGGCTGTTGTACGACTCGTTCGTACGGTCGACGTACTCGCGCAGATGTTTCTCGTCCGTCCCTGCGAACAGGTGGCGCGTATTTTCCACGCGGATCGTCGCCGACGCGAGCCGCACTTTGCGCGTCAGCTGCGCGCCGTCGCCGCGGGCGAAGTTGAGGTCGAGCGTTTCCAGCTTCGAGACGTACGGCAGTCCCACGTGGACCACCGAGGCCGCCGGGGACACCGTCACGCGCCCGTTCGCGACGACCTGCGGGTTGCGCAGCGAACCGTCGGCGACGATCGTCACCGTACAGCCGTTCAGGCGCTCGAGGCCGGTCACGGAGGTCACGTTCGAACCGCGGACCGTTACGCCGGAGTCGACGAAGAACGCTTCCACGGCCTCCGTGACGGAAGCGGGCGTCATCGTCTCGATGCAGCGCTTCCCGCGGCGCAGCACGCACAGGTGGACGACGTCGCCGCCGGGGGAGGGCACGACCGCGACGCTCTCGACTTTGCCGTCCGTGGGATGACGCCCCCAGGCGATCACGTCGTGCTCGCGCAGATAAGTCAGCGCCAGCAGCGCGCCGTCGTCGCGCGCGACCCAGCAGACCGAATCCGGTTCCTGCTGGTAGGCCAGATCCACGATCTTATGCCCCTCGAACAGATGCGACGCCATGACCGTCAGGTCGCTGCCCGTGTACGCATCGTTCTCAAAGGTGTACCCCAAATCGCGCACGCGGGAGCCGCGTCCCTGCACAAACAGAACGGTATTGCCGATCACGACCGGTTCAATCTCGGAAATGCCGCGGTAGCCCTGCGCCGACACGGAGACCGACGTGGGCGTAACAGCGTCGGTCTTGGCCCCGGCGGAAATTTTCCATTCGCTGCCGGACGTCAGCAGCAGCAGATCGGACAGCGTCACGAACGCCTTGACGGCGTTGACCTGCCGCGCGGCCAGCGTCAGCGACACGCCGTCGTCGTCCACAACGGGACTGGACGTGCCGAAATCGTAGTAGTCCCCGGTCTTGCTCATCCACACCGTCTGCGGTTCCGCGAACGTCGCGCCGAAAACCATACGCTCCTGGTAGAACCCGCAGACCTGCGGCCAGCCGCTGGCGGCGCTCCACGCCCCCTCTTCCCAGTTCCGCGTGGCGCTCGTGCTGTACAGACGGCGCAGCACTTTCGCCGACATTTTTTTGCTGTTGACGTAGCCGGTGGACTTGATCAGCCCGCGGTGCGTGCAGGCGTTCGCGATCAGCAGCACGTAGCCCTTGTCCGTTTCTTCATTGTCCTTGGGAACGAACGGAGTGAAGCTGGTGCTGTAGACGCGCAGCCGCGTCGGCTCGTCGAATTCGCCGGAATCGGCGAAATTCTTGGCGCTGCGGGCGCTGTGGGGGGAACTGTACGTCTTGACCGTCAACCACGCCTGTTCATCCTCGTCGTAACGCTGGAGCAGCAGCGTGCCGTACCAGAAGCCGTTTGTTTCGAAGCGCCACGACTTATAAACCAGAATCTCTTTCGACCACACGTCGGCCGTGTTGTCGATGTAGAAATCGACCGACACGGCCGACGACTCCGGTGTCTCGTTCGCGCCGCACGTCAGCCCCTGCCACGGCGACAGGTAGACCTTGACCTGATCGCCGGCGGTCACGAGGTCCGTAACGGAACCGAGGATCCCGTCCGGCGCCCAGGGATTGATTTTCCCGGGGACCTTGACCGACGTGCCGATCTTTATCCCGGCCGCGCTGCTGGAGGAGAGCAGCAGATAGCTGTTGTAGTATTTGATGGACACAAGTTCTTCGTAGTCGTCGCCGCCGCTGCGGTATTTGTGCACTACGGTCCCCGTGCCGTAGACTTCGTGCATGCGCGTTCCCGTCAGATTCACGGCGTTCAGCGTGATCGGCGAAGAGTACCTGATCCGGCGTTCCGGTACCTGCTGAGTAACGGCCCAGAGGCAGCCGGCGTGACCGGGCACGAACAGCGGCGCGTCCGCCATCATCTCAATATTGCCGGAGATGCCGGAAACGTCGATGCCGATTTTGTCCTGCCCCTCCTGACGGATCCGGAAGGGGCCGTTCTTGAAGCTGAATTCCGACAGCTTCCAGTTGGCGTCGGCGTAGCGCGCCAGCTCCATGGGAGCGTGGGCGCCGTGGCAGATGAACAGTACGTCGGCACTCTGCGTGAATTTCAGCGTATCCAGCTCGGCCGCCGAGTAGGGCGTGGCGACTTCGTAGGGGGCTGACCCTTTCATGATGGGCTGGCCGTCCTTGAAAAAGCGCACGTATTTGTTCCCGAATTCCAGAACGTAATTCTGTTCGGCGTTATACTGGAACGCCACGAGGCGGCATTTACCCTTCGCCTCGGCGACAAACCGCATGCCCGAACGCCGGCTCACGCCGCCGTGGGGATGGACGACGAAGTTTTCCAGCCGCCTCAGCCCCACGGCATACTTGTTCAGATCGATGCGCCCCCACAGAGACGGCGACAGCTCGCCGCCGGCGAACGACGGCTGGATCGGATACAGGCTCATGCTACGCCCTCGCTTTGATGTACTCGTCGCCCCACTCGGGCAACGGGAGCGACGCTTCCGCTGCGTCGGCGTCCACGGCCCGGCGCAGCGCTTCCATGTAGTGCGCCGCCAGATGGTCGCGCAGATTCTGCTTCGTCGTCAGCGGCGTGCTGATCTCCAGCGCCAGGCGCCACGAGAGCGCGTCCGCGAACAGCGGCGGGAACTCCAGCGGGTCGGACACGTCGTACACGTACCGGCACAAAGCGTCCGGCACGTTCGCGAGGATCGCCCGCCCCGACGGCAGCCGTACCGTCTCGAACGCCGCACTCAGATCGTCGGGGGCCGTTGCCGGCGTCACGGCGATCACGCGCAGGCACCCCGCCGGCGCAGCGTAAGCGCGTTCCCATCCGGGGACCGGCGTCGTCAGCTCCGGCAGGGGCGACAGCATCGTCGCGAAGCGCCAGGCACGGTCGGACAGCAGCGCCCGCCGCACGGGGTCGTAGTGCAGGCGCAGCGTCTCCGCCTCTTCGCTGGCTTCGTCCAGCGACCGGACAAAACGGGTCTGACCCATGTGGGCCAGCGCTCGGTTGCAGATGGATATTTGCGACTGCATCGTCGCCCCTCCTTTGCGGACAAACGAGGCGAGGGCTTACGCCCCCGCCTGCTTCGTCTTCTTGCGCGCCCTTTTTGGCGCGATTTCCTTTTCTTCTGGTTCCGGTTCCATTTCTTCCGGTTCCGGGACGGTGTCGAATTCCAGCGGGATCAGGTGATCGGAATGGAGCGTTTCCGGCGACAGGTCGGCCTCCTGGCCGCGGGCGTAGAACCGCCCGTCAAAGTCCGTGCAGTCGCACTCCGCGCGGTACCGCATCTATTTCAGATCCTTGTAGCTGTGCTGCGGCCCGTGCGCGAGGAACGCCGTCGCCCTGCCGGCGGAGAACGAGCCCGTGGGCGTGATCACCGCGCGCAGGTACTTGCGGCAGCCCAGCGGCATGCGTGCGCAGAACTGCATCTTGCCGCCTTTGAGCTTGACCGTCCCGGTGATGAGATCGACCGCGTCGGAGAAATTCTCGGCGTCGGCCGTCTGCAGCTTCACCGTCGCGCCGGTGCCCCCCGTGGGGACTTCGGAACCGCAAGTCTGCACGTGAAAATACAGTTCGTCGCCGATGGCGTCACCGGGCGTCTTGACGTTGACGACGTTGGGCAGATTGCCGCCGGAGCTCAGCGCCACCGTGCCGAAATCGAGCAGAGAATCCATAATCATTTCGTACCGCCTCCTTATGCGTCGTTGCCGACCTTGGCTTCAGTGTCGAGGATCGCGTCGCAGGTCTTGATGGGGATGCCGCGGAAACTCGTCTTCGGCGCACCGTCGACTTCTTTGTAGGTCAGCATCATGTTCGTTTTCTTCAGCGCCTGCAGATCAAGCGCCGTGCCGATCGTCTCGTTGCAGTAGATGACAGGGCGTCCGAGCTTGGACGCGGGGATTCGGTGCGTCGCCTTGACCAGCAGCGTCAGCAGATCGGCCGCGGCGTTGGAACCAGTCGTACCCTCGAGGGCGTTGACGTCGATGTTGGCGATGCGCACGGCATAGCGCCAGTCGCGCACGGTCAGCCCCAGATCCCACTTGTAGTGGCCGCGGTACGCCTGGAACTTGCCGCCTTCGGTGTCGAAAGCCGTCACTTCGCCCAGGTCGCGGTGCTGCAGCCCCACCTTACTGCCGCGGGGATACAAGCCGCACACCGTCTGAGCCCCCCAGTACAGCAGCCAGACGGACGTGTTGTCGGAAGCTTTGCCGCCGCCGTCGAGCACGTTGAAACTGGACTTTTCCTTGTTCGTGCCGATGGCGTTGTAGCGCGCCGCCAGCCCCATGAAGCGCTCGGGCGTGACCGCCGTGTCGCCGTAGAACGTGGCGTTGGCCATGGTCTGGTTCAGCCCTTCGAGGAACGCCGAGGACTCGGTCAGCATGAACGCCGCCTTGTCGGGGGCCATGTCGGCGAGCGCCTTGTCGATCTCGCTGTAGGTTTCGAGCATGCCGCACACGTCGTCGACCTGGCGGGTCGTGCTCTTCTCGGGCTGGACGCCCTGGTACATCTTGCGCCACGTGCCCTTGGGCAGCCCGGTGCGGATCGTGGTGCGATGCGTCATGCCGTTGTTGCATTCGACGACGACCATGTCCTGCAGGATCGGGTTCTGCGCGCTCATCAGCTCGACGATCGTCGCCACCTTCCCGTTCGGGTCGGTGCGGCGCGCGACGTCCAGCAGCGTGGGGTTCATATCGGTCAAAATTGCCATCAGTTTTTACCTCCAAGAGATTCCGGGAACCACAGGTTCCCGAGTTCGGATACCGTCGAGGGCTTCGCGCCTCCCGAACTTCCGTTGACGAAACGATCTTCCGCCAAAGCCTTGCCCGCTTTTACCATGAAGCGCAAAAAGTCCGCGTTGTGCTGCAGACCGGTTTCGCGCATGAGGGAGATGAATTCCGCTCCCGCGAACCTGGAAATGAACCGGTTCGCGTAGCTCAGGTTCTCGTTCAGCTTCTGCCCGCCGATCTCGGCGTCCTTGCGCGTCTCGTCCTGCCACTGCTTGATCAGGGCGGCATGCGCCGCCGACCGTTCGGAATCGACGCGGGCCATTTCCTTGAAGTGGAAATCGACCAGTTCCTGCGCTTCCTTCTGCGGGACGTTCAGCTTTTTCAGCAGCGGCGTCAGCTCGGTGACGCTGTCCTCGTTGAGGACGAATCCTTCGGGCAGCTTGAATTCGTATTTGTCGGGAGGCGCCGGCTGAGCCTGTCCTTCTCCCTGTCCTGCGCCGCCGTCTTTTCCGTCTGCAGACGTTCCATCAGCTCCGCCAGCGGGCGGCTGAATCGGATCATCCGCTTTCGCCCCCGGTGCTGCTGCCGCAGGCTGCGCCGAGACATTGCCTTCGCCCTCCGGCGCTTCGATCGGCGCGCCCGCAGGCGCATTCACGTTGTCTTCCATACTTGCATACCTCCTCAGTTTTCGGCTTCCGCCCGGGCGAGCCACTGGCCGTATTCGCGCATGCAGCGCAGCGGCAGCGCCTCATCGCAGGCGTGAAGCAGTTCGAACAAAAGCAACCCGACGGCCCGCCGCCCTTCGGCGTAGGCCGTCTCATAGGGATCGCCGCCGTACGACGGGCGCAGAACGCCCGCGTCTTCCAGCACCTTCCCCAGCATCGCGCGCGACGCGGGATCGGCGCACGCCGTCCGCGTCAGATCGATCAGGCGCTCGATCACCACAACGCGCCCTCGTCCGTGCCAAGAAGCGCCGCCAAGGCGCCGCCGCCGGGATCGACTTCGGAGAGCGTCTTCGCTCCCTGCGCTCCCTGCGCCAGCGTGTCCACCGCCTGCTGCGCTTCGGCCGCCGCCGGCTGGTGCCGCAGCTGCTGAGCCCGCGCAGCCCGGCGCGCCTGCACTTCTTCTTCCGTGCGCAGGATCTTCGCCGGGGCGCCGACCATGCGGGCGTATTCCCTCAGCGCCTCGTCGCCGTCGACCAGATCCATTACTTCCGGCTGCGCCGCCGCCAAGGATCCGGCGAACGCCAGCACCTGTTCTTCGGCCTTCGTGCCCTGCATCTGCTGCGCCTGCGCGAGGATCGAGATGTATTCGACCTTGATCTCGCGCCCGGACAGCGCTTCGGGCGGCGGGGGGATCAGCCGCGCGTCGTCCATGATGTCGAAAATACGGTCGATGGCCGGCGTCAGCAGTTCCCACTCCAGACGCTCGAGCACGGGGCCGAGCGCCAACATCTTCTCTTCGTGCCGCTCGATGATCTCGCGCGCCGTCATCTGCGGCCGGTCTTCGCGCGCCAGCATCAGGAAGAGGTCGACGTACATCGTACTGTTGATGTCGCGCTTGACCTCGCTGCGCACGGCGTCGAGCTGCCCCAGGTCGAGACGCACGTCGTAGAGGCTGCGGATTTTCGCTTCGATGCCGCTGCCTGTGTGCATGTAGGTGACGCCGCCCGGTTTGACCATGACGCCCCGGGTGCGCAGCTCCTCGTCGGCGATCAGCGGTGGGTTGACCATCTTGCGCGTCGCCTCCAGCTGGTCCTTCGTCAGCGCCTGGAGCATCTTCACATCCGCCAGCGCGGCGCTGCCGGGACCGTAACCGTAGATGTCGTCATCGACTACCGACCAGCGCGGGGCCATGACGGGAAACGTCGGATAGCCGGAAACGCGCAGCAGCCTGTCGGCGCCGCCGGCGGCTTCCCAGTAGACACTTCTCCACGCCCAGCGCATAGCGGGATCGGTCTCGGGCTCGATGGCGTGGTGCAGTTCGAACACCGTGTCGGGGTTGCGTTCGGCCGCCTGTACGACGGCGTCGCTGCACTGTTCGGCGCCGAACTCGGCGACCATCGCCCCGGCGGTCATGTAGAGATCGCGGTACATCGTGTCGATCGTATCGCTTGCGCCCTTGCCGAGGCAGTATGTCCCCGCCGTCAGCGCGCGGCACTGCATCACGTTGTCGTAGTCCGGCATGATCGTCATCGCCCCAGTGCCGAACACAGCGATTTCGTCGTAGACGCTGTGCAGTGCGTGATAAAACGAACTTCCCGCCATGACGGTCATCATGCGGCGCTGCACGTCATCGCACCACTCGATCACGTCCTGTCGTTCAGACAGCTCCGGATCGTGCGTCGTCAGCTTGAACCACTGCCGCGACGGCGACGTGAGACCGCTCTGCATGCCGGCTGCCAGCGTCCGCCGCGCGCGCAGCGCTTCCGACGACAGGATCGATCCCAGCGACGGCGTCGTCTGTTCGGGCCTTTCCCCGCCGAAACGGCCGCGGAACGGCTGAATATACTCCCGCAGGCTTTTCCAGTGCGGTTCCATGCGCTGCTTCGTCTGCATCAGCGCGCCGCGACGCTGTTCGAGACGCTTCTTCAATTCAAAGGTGTTCATTGTCACTCACCGAGTTTGTCCTTCCCGCCGCTCGAGAGCGCGCCCTGATCCGACCGCATCGTCGACGCCACGCCGCGGCGTTTGCGCGTGCGCTCCAGCGCCTTCGACAGAAACATTTCGCTGTCGGCCGCCGTTCCCGACGAGACGTCGGTCGCGCCGGGAATCGGTGACGGCGTCGGGATATACTGTGCCCTTCCGCTCCCGCCCATGCTCATCACCTCCTAAAGTGCGAACAAATCGTAATCGTCGTCCGCCGTGCGCCGCTCGAACGCGCCGGCGTTCCCCGCGTTGACCGGCACGGCGAACGTCAGTGCCAGCGCGTCGGCGAGATCCGGCGACGGCAGGCCCCGTTTTTTCATGTCGTCTTTCTTTTCGAGCTGCACCAGCCCTTTGACGGTGTACTGATACTCCGGCGCCGTCAGATCGGCGCGCAGATCCTCGTCGTCGGGGATCGCGCCGCCGTCGCGCAGCCAGTCGCGCAGACGCCACCACATCTCGGCGCGCTTGTTGAGACAGTTGCGCAGCGCCGAAGCGCCGCCGGACTGCACGTCGATGGGCGCAAAACCCATCTGCCGCAGCCGGTCAACCACGCCCGCGCCGACGCCGTTGCCGTCGATCATGACCGCGTCGGCGGCATGTTTGCGCCAGAACGTCGCTATCTTGTCGGCAAACGTCATCGTGTCGACGCCCCGCCCTCGCCAGAGGATATTGCCGTACAGCCCCTGACGGATCACGATCGTGCTGCGATCGTCGCCGAAGCGCGCCACGTCCGCGCCCAGGATCACCGGCGCGAAGCCGTACTGATCCTTGGACAGATGTTTGCCCGCGGCGGCGTCCACCAGCGACGTGGGGATGAACTGCAGATCAGACGTGCCAGGAAACTCGCCCAGCACGCGGACTTTGTAAATATCGCTTCCCTCGCCGTAGCTCTCGGCGATCCCCCGCGCGTATTCCGGCGCGACGTGCGGCGACTCGAGGCACGAGAACGTGAGCCGCGTCCAGCGGTCACGATCGCGGTGGAAGGCGTTGTAGAAGTAGCCGCTCGCGCGCGTGGGATTAGCCGCCATGATGATGCGGCTGCCCGGCGTCGAGAGCGCACCCTGCGCGACCTGGAACACCACGTCGTCGATGCCCGACGCCTCGTCCACGAAAAACATCAGATTGCCCGCGTGGAAGCCCTGCAGCGCCTCGGGGTTTTCCTTCCGGCCCGTGCGCGCCACCGCGAACGACGGGCACGACTTGAACCGGATTATATCCGCGGTCACTTCCAGCTCGTTGCGCCACAGCGACGGCAACCGCGCTCCCCACTTGCGGACCTCCGTCCAGAGGACGTCCTGCAGCTGGTGTGCCGTCGGCGCCGTCACCGGGCATTTGACGTCGGTGAAGCAGCACAGAGCCCAGAGGATCAGCCAGCTCATCAAGGTGCTTTTGCCCGTGCCGTGGCCGGACTTGATCGCCACGCGGGCCCCGGGATGCGCGAACGCCCGCAGCGCCGCTTCCTGCTGCGCGCTCGGAGCGGCCTGCAGCGCCTCGCGCACGAACGCCGCCGGATCGCGCCGCCAGCGCTCGACCACCGCCGCGATTTCAACGAGAGCTGGCATTATTTGTTCGTCTTTTTGGGCGTGATGTCGTAGCGTCCGAACAGATAACGCGCTTGGATGCGACGCCCTTCGCGGACTTTCTCCGTCAGATCGTCCCACTTGGCTTCGATATATGGACCACGCAGGCCGCCTGGATGCCCCGGCGGAGGGCACGTTGCTTCCTGACGCCGCGCTTCTTCAGCGCTTATGTGTAGATCCCTTGCCAGTTCTTCCACCATTACGGGCTCGAATACCAACATCATCATGCATCTTCCTTTCGTTTAACAAGTTCTTCGAGGATCCCTGACACAGTCAGCTCACCTTCGAGCTTGATCTTGTCCGTGAACATCCCCAGGTGCTTCCCCAGCAGTTCATTCGCTTTCAAAGCCGCCTGCATGTGCGGCGCATCGTCAAACCGCATCGACCGGTCGACAAGCGCCTTCAAATTTCGCAGTACACTGTCCTGCGTGATCTCTGTCCGCTGCTGGCGTTTCTGTATCCGCTCGGCAATTAGCTTTGATACACAAGTTTTCCCAAGCAATTCCGGGCCAATGCGGTCGGCGGTTTTTGTGCTGTAACCGGCACGGCGAGCCGCCGCGCTGGCGTTCAGGTCTTTCAAATATTCATCGACAAAGCGCTTCTGCTTTTCTGTCGGCTTCACGGCGGATCACCTCCTAACACGTACTAATATTACACGTATTTACTCAACACGTGTTATATGTTACACTTATCTTGTCAGATCGAGAGGGGAGCACACGCATGCCAAAGACACCGCTGGAAATGGAAAAAATCATCATGCGCGACGGATGGTATTGGGACAGGACACGCGGATCACACCGCCAATACAAACACCCGACCAAGAAAGGCGTCGTCACCATCGCCTTCCACACCAAAGAACTGACGAAGGGCACAGAGAACAGCATCATGAAACAGGCCGGGCTGAAATAAGCCCTCGGCCGAGACATAAGAGCAAAAGGAGGAATCTCATATGGTCTCTTCATACCCCGCGGTATTCATCAAAGAAGCCGACGGACGTTATTCCGTGATCTTTCCCGACCTTAACGGCGCCTCGACCTGCGGCGATACGCTCGACGACGCCATGACCATGGCGATCGACTGCCTGGCAGGCGTCCTTTCCGCCATGTCCGAAGAAGGCGGCACACCGCCCGCTCCGTCGGTGCTTGGCGACGTGTCGGCCCGCGGCGTAGCCGACGAATTCGACGACGATTATCAAGAAGCTTTCGCAACGCTCGTCGCCGTGGACGTACACGAATACGCCGCCCGTCATTTCAATCGCGCCGTGCGCAAGACCGTCACGATCCCGAAATGGATGAACGATACCGCCGTCGCCAGAGGCATCAACTTCTCTCAAACGCTGCAGAACGCTCTCAGGTCGGAATTCAACAGAACTTAACAGTTTCTCATGAAAAAAGGCGAGGCCGCGAAGGCCCCGCCTTTGTCGTTATTCTTTTTCCCCGTGATTTCCAGTCTACATCATATCACGTCAAGAGGGTCTCATTCTATCTCATCTTTTCGTTTTTGCCAGATTTCATTAGCAGCTTCCAACGCCGCCGCGTGCATCCTGTGAACGTGCGGCCAGCTGTACCCCATCTCCACGGCGATCTTTTCCCACGTCCAGAGATCCCGATACCGATACAGCAGCAGCATCTGATACCGCTGATCCTTTACGGCGTAGATGACCCCTGTCACCCGATCCAGCGCAGTTCTCCACTGCGCGACCTCCGCCTCGATCTTGGCCTCGTAGTCCGCAATCGCGCATGCCGCGTCCTCCAGCGCGTTATGCTCCGCTCCGCCGTGGACCGTCTGCCGGTCATACGCCATACCGCGGACGCCTTCCGCTCGATTCCGCAACATCCCCAGACGTTCAAGATCGGCATCCAGACGTTTCTGCGTCCACCAGACCGACCGCAGCACGCGCTTGATCTCGCTCAGATCGTCAGACATTTATTCACCCCTTAAATATTTCTCGACGTCCACGCCCGTTCTGTATTGCATATAATCGATAATATATTCTTTGCCGAATGTCTCGAGCATGAACTTGAAAAAATGCTTGCCCCTCTCGAAGCTGTCCACCCCATCCCACGTATCCTCAGCGAGTGGCGGGTCGAATTCCATGTATCTGTAATTCGTATCCAACGAGAGGGTTCCTCCCTCCCCATCATCCCAATCATCCTCAAGAAACGTCACGTCAGCTCCTTTACCGTTGTCCCAAAACTCAATAGATACAAGTTTTTTCACCGACTCGGTAAAACACGCCCTGTGAAGGGCAAGCCACTGATCCCTGGTCAGCTGGCTCAGATATTTTGGTTTAAGCTTCATCTTTTGGCCACCCCCGTTTCGGGTCGGGATCCCCCCATGCCAGCGCCCAGCCTTTCATAAAGCGCTCCATGCCCGTGCAGCCCATGGCGTCGACCTGGGCGAAGCACTGCTGCAAAAAGTCGTTCTCATTGCTCGGCCACGCCAGCTGGACTTCATAATCGACGTTCGGGGATCTCAGCCCCTCGATCAGCTTTTCCTTGTGCGCCCTGATCCATTCCATGTCTTCATCTGACAACGGCCTGACCATCGGCGCCACTTTCAGCCCGCCGTTCTCGTCCAAAAACGGGGCGATCCCCCTGTTTATTACGACAACCACGCATGTTTCCGGCGCTAACGCCATTGAGATTCCTCCTTTGGGGCAATCTTAGGGGCAGATCAAAAAAAGCAAAATGCCCCACGCAGATATTGATAAACACTGAGTTTGTTTTAAAGATGCACTTGGGGCACTTACTTTCGAGTTACTCTTTTATATGTATTTACCTTTATCTTCTTACTATCTCTTTTTTATTCTCTTCTATTATCTTTATCTCTAAGTGCCCCAAATGCCCCAAGAGTAAAGAAATGTAGTAGTATCAAGGGTTTGTCTTTGGGGCATTTTTGGGGCAATTTTGGGGCGCTTGGGGCACTTCTTTAATGATAAATCTGCGTTCTCCCGCATATTTTGTTTCAAATACCCCGATTCCGTATTGTTTCGCCGTCTGCCGAAACTTCTGGATGAAAGATGTCCTCGACATGATATTGTGCCCGGCCTCTTCAGCCCACAACTTATACTGTTTGTATAACTCAGTCCGTGACACCACGCCATGGGGGTCCACTTCCTCGATGAAGCCCATCACGGGGTTGGAAAGCCTCTGGAAGTCGTCCATCAGCTCCTCGTTGTCGGCGGTGACGGTGAAACGCTTTTGCTCCTTCAGGACTTTGTAGCCCGAGTAGGCCCAGTTGAAGATTGCCGGCAGCTGCGTCATCAGCGTCGCCGTCAGTGTCTTGTCGGCTTTGTACTCGCCGGCGCCCGGGTCGTCGACGAAGCGGCTCTTGAAGGCCACGAAGCAGACGCGGCGCAGGAAACCGAGCGTCGTGTCGCGCGTCTTCATGTACTCGTTGCAGGCGCTGATCATCTTCGCGCGCGGCTGGAAGTTGACGAAATCCTTGTTCTTGTAGCAGCCGCTGATAATGTTGCCGGCCACTACCTTTTTGAACTCTTCTTCCGCGCCCTTGATGCTGGTGCTCGTCTCGTTGGAGATGTTGAGAATCGACGTGAGCAGCTGGATCTTCTGGAACGGCTCCATCAGCCCGCCCATGGAGACGTTGCTGACGTTGCCGCGCCCGAACACCTCCGTGAGGATGTCCAGGAACACGCTCTTGCCGTTGGCGCCGTCGCCGATCAGGAAGAAGCACTTCTGCAGCGAGCAGTCGTTGAACAGCACATACCCGGCGATCTCCTGCAGCAGGTTGCCCCTGGCCTCGTCGCCGCCGCTGACCTCGTCGATGAACTGCGCCCAGCGCGGCGACCAGGCGTCCGGCTTGTACTCGTAATCGACCTGGACTGTGCTCAGGTCGGACTCCCGGTGTTCCCGTACCGTTCCCGTTTCCAGCTCCAGGACGCAGTTCTTGAAGTTGAAGATCGGCTTGGTGTTGTACTGCTCTTCCGCCGAGACTTCCGCCTGCACGAGCTTGAGGATACTGTTCAGGCGCGTCCCCGTCTGGTACTGGCCGAGCGCGTCGGCGATGTACTTCTTGACCTCGGTGTCGGTGCGCCGCTCCCAGACGCCGCCTTCGTACTCATAAAAGCCGAGGTATTCGGAGTAGCGCAGACGGTAGTTCTTGACGATCTCCTTCTTGATCGTGTTCTCCATCGGCGCCGACGTCGCCATCTTTTCGACCGTGGCCAGCCACGTTTTCGCCTGCGGGAAGTACTGCGCCGCCGCCTCGAACAGCTCCGCCATCTCCGGACGCCCCGTGTAGCGCCCCGCTTCCAGCGCGAAGGCTCTGAACGCTTCGCGGTCCTGGGCCAGGTGCCCGCACAGGGCGTTCAGGCCGGGTTCCGCCTCGCGGATCAGCGCCCCAAGGTCGCCGCCGGCGGCGTAGTAGTCCGAGATGTCTTTGACGCCGTGCAGGTGCCCGCAGACAAAGGGGATGTGGTGCCTGAACATCAGCTTGCCCATGTCCAGCTGGAACCGCGTCCCCGGACCGTCGGAGTCGAAGCACACAAACACCTTGTCCGCGCCCTTGCAGACTTGCACGACCTGTTCCGTCGCCTCTTTCGAAAAGTACCCGCCCATCGGCGACAGCACCGCGTAGCCTTCCTGCTCCCACGAGATTGCGTCGAACGCTCCCTCTGCGATAACAATGATTTTTTCAGTAGTTGAACTCTGGTTCATATTTTTTGCTATGCCTTGATTTTCAAGCTCACGGATCAAAGCATCATCATTATCGTTTTCTTCGTGGGGGGTGGGGTATGAGTTCTGGTTTACAGTGAGCTTGAAATTCGAGCTAACAAGGCGATCAAGGGTCTGCAATCCCCAGGGGATGTTTTCGTTCATCCCGTCGAGGGTGTCTTTTTTGTACTTCGGGCTGCCGTCATCTTCGCGCTGGCGCGTCACCACGTAGGCCACGTAGCCGTTCTTGAAGTACGGGATCGTCAGTCTCCCGCTCTGCGGGTCGTAGCCGAGGCGCAGGCGCTTGACGGTATCGGCGTTGATCCTGCGGCGTTTGAGATACGTGCAGTCTTCTTTTCTCAGCTGCGTCTGCCAGTAACCCACCTGGGCGCAGAGCTTTTGCGTGTACTTCTGCCAGCCGTCGCAGGCGGGGTCGTCGCCGCCGAGTTCGCGGATCGCCGCGCCGCGGTCGCCGTTGTGTTTCGCGATGGCGCACAGGTCGATCACGTCGCCGCCCTGGCCGCTCTTGAAGTCGTACCAGCGCCTCTCGTCGAAGAGCATGGCCGTCGGGTTCTCGCTGCCCGGTTCGAGGGAGGCGCAGCGGTCGCCGGGGCGGCGCACGGGCAGGCCGATGCTGCGGGCGTAGTCCAGCAGGGAAACGCGCTGCTTGATGCGCTCTATCCGATCATACTTTCCCATGCCCACACCTCCCCGTCTTCGGCTTTCAGGCTCTTGACGCCCCGGCACATGGCGTCCTTCACGGCCGCCGCGCCAAACTTCACCACCTTGCCCGCTCCCCAGAAATAGACCAGAAAGAATGCGTCGGCGCCATGGTTGGCCAGCATGCAGAGGGTGTTCAGCTGCCCCAGTTTGGCGTTTGTCTTCAGGTTCCACGCCGCCTCGCGGCATTCCTTGGCGTCGAAGACGTGCAGCCGCCCCTTCGCGAAGATCTCGTAGTCGAACGGTTCGCCTTCGATGAAGTCGCCGCGGATGGTGCGGTAGGCGCGGTTCTTGTGTCCGTGGATGCCGCGCGCGGCCAGGGCGTCAAGCAGCTTGTCAAGTTGTTTTTCCAGATATTTGCCCCGTTGTTCTCGCATGCAAACACCTCGTTAAAATCAGCATTGCTTCTTTTTTCGTCAGCCGTTCGGCGTCCAGCCCCGGCAAAAAGCGGGACACGAGCGCCCGCTGCTTCTCGCTCGCCTGGGCGTTGCCCCAGCGTTTCACGGCGCCCGCGCTCCACAGGCCGGCCTCGTCGGGGAAGCCGTTGCGCAGCAGCAGGAAGGCGCTGTCCAGCGCCCGCTGCATGGGCACCCTCTCGCCGTACCAGACCGTGCGGCCGAGAGAGTCCTCCGGCGGCAGCGAGAGCGTTACGCCGCGGAAGCTCAGGACCATCTCGCCGTCCGGCATGCGGTACCAGTTCACGTCGTGGGTGTTGTACTTCCGCGACCGCGCCCACAGGTCGACCACTTCCATGTTCTTGATCCAGTATTCCGGACAGTCCGAGGCTTTCTCGGCCAGTTCCGGCAAGTCGAACAGGTCGCCTTCGATCTCCTTTTGCTTACGCGGCGGCAGGTCGCCGACCGAAAGCCCCAGCAGAGAGGGCGCCGTGCACAGGTTCAGGGCGCTCGCGCCGACGCAGTCAATCAAAGTCAGGCGTTCTTTGCCCTCTGCCAGGCGGCAGCCGCGCCCCACCATCTGCGTGTAAAGGCTGACGTTTTGCGTCGGCCGGGCGATGACTACCGTCTCGATGCCGGGGATGTCCGTCCCCTCTGTGAAGACCATACAGTTGACCAGACACTTGATCTCCTTGCGGGCGAACGCGGCCACCGTTCCGGCGCGTTCTTCGCCGCCGGCTACGGCAACCGCGCCGGGGATCTCCCTGGCGATGGCTTTGGCGTGCGCCACCGAGACGGCGAAGACCAGCGTCTGCCCCACGGCTTTTTTGGCGTAAACTTCCGCGATGGCCTTGTTGGCGCCTTCGATGTTGACGGCGCGCTCCAGTTCGCCGGGGGCGTAGTCGCCCATCCGCCTGGCCACGCCGCGCAGGTCGTAGCCGATCTCGGCGCGGAGACAGCGGATCGGGGAGAGCCAGCCGTTGCGGATGCCCCAGGGCAGGTCGCGTTCGAAGATGATGTCCGAAAAAACCGCTTCCAGCCCCGTGCCGTCGGCCCGGTTGGGCGTGGCGGTAAAGCCGAGGTGCAGCCGCGGCCGGAACCACTCGTAAATTTTCCGGTAGGTTGCGGCGGTCGCGTGGTGCGCTTCGTCGGTGACGATTACGTCGAAGTCGTCCGGCGAAAAACGCTCCAGGCGCTTGCTCATGCTCTGCACGCTGGCGCTGACGATCTCCTCTCCCGCCGAATAAGATTTCCCCTGCTCGATGCCGAAGGAACAGGGGAAATATTTGCGCGGCTGCCGCACCAGCTCCTCGCGGTGGGAGAGGATGAGCATCCTCCCCCGCCGCGGGATACGCGACATGGTGACCGTCTTGCCGAGCCCCGTCGCCATCTGGATCAGGTAGCTTCCGGACTCGGGGATCGAGTCGATGCACTCGCGCTGGTACGGCCTCAGGTTAAACGCTGTACCCCTGTCCGGCTGCATTGGGCATGTTGTTCCGGTAGGATTGCGGCATGGGGCCGGGCTGCTGCGGGTAGGCAGGCTGTCCCATGGGCATGGAGCCGGGAGCGTTCATGGCTGGCGCGGCCACTTTGGGCTGCCCCGGTTCCTGCCAGTTTGGCAGGCTCAGCTCGCGCGCTTCGGCGAAGGGGATCACGCGCTTGATCTGCGCGGCCATCTTGCTGGGGTCTTTCTGCTGGGGGACGTGCTCCACTTCGACGACGCCGATCTTGCCGATCCATGTCTTGAAAGGCACGCCGCCCTGGCCGTCGTCGATGGAAACCGTATCGACCGTGACGTGCAGGACCCGGCCCTTCATGATTTCTTTACGAGAAACGAGTGTTTCTTTGCTGAT
>ERZ856578.4993-NODE-4993-length-16866-cov-28.457025_pt1 | contig 16866 bp, 18 predicted proteins | sample MGYA00514384_ERZ856578 | MGnify/ENA primary metagenome ERZ856578 (study PRJEB29103, sample SAMN06111958) | human gut metagenome | biome: human gut; feature: ankylosing spondylitis patient; material: healthy_person | host: Homo sapiens | place: China:Hangzhou...
CTGATTACGGAAATTTTGGACGAAAAAGCAGAAGTGACACTTATCACTCGACCACGGCGTTTCGGTAAGACGCTTGGTATGAGTATGCTGGAAAGCTTCTTTGACATCCGCAAGGACAGCAGAAAGTTGTTTGAAGGACTGGAAATTGCAGAGCATCAGGCATTATGTGATGAGTGGATGAACCAATATCCTACAATTTTTGTTTCGTTTCGGCAAGTAGATGGACTGGATTTCACCGGGGCGTATGATATGCTCACAATGGTGATAGCAGATTTGTACAACAAACATCTTTATTTGCTTGATAGTGAAAATGCTACAGAGTTCCAAAAAACAGCGTTTGCGCATCTTGCACATGGCAGTGGCTCCATAAAAGAAGTTAAGAGCAGCCTTATGCTTTTGACAACGATGATGCAGAGTTACTATGAAAAGCCTGTAATTCTTCTTATAGACGAGTATGATGTACCCGTAGCAAAAGCGAACAATAACGGTTATTATGATGAAATGCTCGATGTCATGAAAGGCCTGATGCAAGCACTGAAAGACAATCAAGCTCTTCAATTTGCAGTTGTTACGGGCTGTTTGAAGATTGCAAAAGAGAGCATCTTTACAGGAACAAATAATTTCGTATCGGATACTATCACGAACTCTCGTCTAAATGAGTATTTTGGATTCGTGCAGAGCGAGGTCAATCAGTTATTAAAAGATGCTGACTTAACAGAGCAAGCTGAGAATATCAAGAAATGGTATGATGGATACCATTTTGGTGACTTTGATGTTTATTGTCCATGGGATGTAATGAATTACTTGCTAGAACTGCAGCGCAATTCGAATGCCAAGCCCATCAGCTACTGGAAGAATACCAGTGACAATGCCATTATCCGTTCCTTTATTGACTATGCGGGGAGTACAATCACAAATAAACTTGAAACCCTGATGGCTGGCGGCTGCATTGTTCAGCGTGTGGATGAAAACCTGACCTATAATTATCTACACTCCTCGGAAGATAACCTCTGGAGTATGCTGTATCTGACAGGATACTTGACCAAAGCTCGTGAAGAAGATTATAAAGGCGAATTGCCGGATGGCATGGTTGCCCTTATGATTCCTAATGCAGAAATCAAAGAGATTTTTGAAACAACAGTCATCAAATGGTTCGATGACAGTACGAAGAAGTGGAATCGAAATGCTTTGTTCGATGCAGTCTGGAACGGTGATAGCGAGGGCATTACCAAGGAAATGAATGCTCTGCTTCGGCGTACCATAAGCTACCATGACTACCGGGAAGACTTCTATCATGCTTTCCTTGCGGGCATCTTCACAGGTGCCGGATATATGGTAGACTCTAACAAGGAGCATGGAGAAGGCCGAAGTGATGTGGTCGTTTACGATTCCATCAATGCCCGCGTTGCAATCTTTGAAGCAAAGTACACGAAGGTTTTGGAAAATCTGGAAAGTGAATGTGATATAGCCTTGCAGCAAATTGATGATCGGATGTATGCAAAGGAGTATGAGGATGATTACGATCAGATTCTTTGCTACGGTATTTCGTTCTTTAAGAAACGCTGCATGGTAAAGAAAAAATAAGTTGTCCTTAATCTTAAAGAGTTATAAAGTGAAGCTCGCATAAACTACAGACAGTACTCAAGCTTGTTCGAGGGTACGTTTGCAGCGTATGCGAGCTTTTTAATTTGTGATTTTAATACAGATGAATGTTAAATTCCAAGGCTGACAAGAGTAGCCTTTAACTCTTTTGTTATGGCTAGTGTAAAAGAAAAGAAAGACCTAAGCAACATGGGGAAGGTAGAATGAAATTGCCTTGTAAGAACGTTAAATTCATGGTATCATAAAAACGATGGAGAGCCTATTAACTTGGCGAAGAATTGAAGACTATTGATGAATACGAACGAAAACATTGGGAGTTAGGGCGAATTACGCCAGTCTAAACTATGGAAGTAAAGAATTGTAAAACTTGTGGCAAACAATTTCTGAGTGAAACTGATAATTCATACTGTCGTATTTGCAACAAAAAGTGGTATGAGAAGCAGGGAAAAATTCGGGAACAAGCTGAAAACTTAAAATGGCAAGAACAGAAAGAACAGGAGCGAAAACTATTTGAGGCAAAAGTGCAAACATATAAACCAATCTTGATGGAAAGTGTAAATCCTTCAGCACATACACTTTATATTATAGGGAATGGCTTTGACTTGATGCATAGAGTCCCCTCAAGCTACTATAACTTTCGTGATAGTCTTGGCAAGAATAATAGTCTTCGATATAGTCTTGAAACAGCATTAACAGCCGAAGACATATGGGCGGACTTTGAAAACGCACTTGGTACTTTGAATCTCAATTTGATGGGGAGCAGGAATATCATCGATATGTGGCTTGACGATTTTGGGGTTTATGGTGATGAGGATAGTGGCGCTGCGGAGTTCTATATGGCTGTGGAAGCTGCAGCGGCACCAATGGCCAATTTAGTAAATAACCTTCAGCCGACCTTTCGTAGATGGATTGAGCGCCTTGAGGTTGGAACTGATGATCGACCACTGAATGGACTTATTCATCCACAGGGAAAGGTCCTTGATTTTAACTATACAGAATTTATTGAAACGCTGTATGGTGTAAAAGAAGTTTGTTACATCCATGGGAGCAGAAAAAAGAAGAAAAAATTGATTCTTGGACATAAGCCAGGAGCGGCAGGAAATTTTCATCAGAAAAATAGGAAGCCGCAAAATTATCGTCAGGCTATGATTGATGTAGCACAGGACAATGTGTTTGACTTGATCGGACAGTATGATAAGGATTTAACCAAGGACAGTCAAGAAATTATTAAAAACAATCAGGCTTTTTTTGATGGATTGGCATGCACTGAACAGATTGTTGTGATTGGGCATTCAATCTCACTAGTTGATTGGGATTATTTTATTGAAGTGAATAAAAAAGCATCGAATGCGCATTGGTGTTTTGGAATTTATGGCCTAAATGATCTCCGAAATATGGCTGAGTTGGTAAAAAGTTTGAACATAAAGAATTACGATATCTTTCGGACAGACAGCATTTGGACGAAACCCAAAAAAGTTGGCAACGGAAAGGCATCTCAAAGGGCATTGAAACCGAGAATTTTTCAAGAGGATGAGATCACTGTTACGATAAGACAAATGTATGATTTGATGATTGGTGATTCGTATGAAATTATCCTTCCGAATCATGCAAAGAGTATAGTAATTTATGAGCATTGCATTTTTGTTGTAATGGATGATTTAGATAGAAACATAATCTTCTTCAAGCGACAAGCAAAGGGGTGGACGTTTATCAGCGTATTAGAAAGTTTTTTGCATCAGAGCCTTATAAACCGAAGACTTAGACACATATTTCTTAATGAAGATGATATTATCTTTGTATATAATAATCGCGTAAGAAAGTATGATCTTAATACTGGGAAACTGATTGCCAATCAGCAGATGCGGGATGCAAGGAGTAAGGAGTATTTGGGTAAGGATGTTATGAATAAGTTTGTTGGAAGAGGTATATGAGTTGGTTGAAAAGTTAAAACCTTATGTAGACGATAGCAGAGCGGTTTTGATTTAAGAGGGCGGCGGAAAATAGTTGGATACCGTTAGACTAAAATTTAAAAATATAGAGTAAAGCAGATAAGCCCTACAAGGCTCAAGTTGGTTTGAAAACTGATTGAAGCCTTGTAGGGCTTATTTTTTCCCTACTTGACAACCGCATAACAAGGGAAAGTAGAGAAAAAATCAATATTTTGATTGAAGATGAACAAGACGGTATAGAGGTAAGAGAAATTGTAAAAGGAGTATATGTAACATTTCCAAAATGAAATTAGTCAAGCCCGCATAAACCACAGACAGCACCCAGGAGAATTCGAGGGTGCGTCTGCAGCTTATGCGGGCCGTTTTATTTTGTGCTTTTTACTGCGAAATAATGTTAAACTCCAAGGCTGACAAGAATGGCCTTTAACTCCTTTGCCATGCGGATAATGACAGTCTGTTCAGTTTCATTACAGTCCAACAGCAAGCGATGAATTTCAGAGTTTGCAGAGGAAGATGAATATTCAAGACAGTCGAGCAAAAGCTCATCCGCGGAAACGGATAACGTGTTGGCAATTTTGACAAGAACAGAAAGGCTTGGAACCTTTGTGCCATTTTCGATTTGGACAATGTATTCACGACTGCAGTTGACTTTTGCGGCAAGAACTTCTTGCGTCAGATTCGATTTTGAACGGTAGAAGCTGATTCGTTTTCCTAAAGAAGTACGATTTACGGACATATAGTGATTTTCCTTTCAAATGCCCGCATAAGATACTTTAATTATTTGACTTATGGAGAAATGAATCAAGAGGAACCAAAGAGGTAATTTGCATAGAAGTCAGAATTCTTATTTTTTCCCTCTAGCGGAGATGGCTTCTGAGGCCAAAATATGAACCAACAGTTCACATTTTGAGCAACAAGTGAACTGCTGGTTCACAGAAAAAATCACCTGACAGGAGTATAATAAAAGCATGAAATCAAACAGCAAGGATAAGGTGGTGAGAACAACGTGGAACAACTGCTGACGCTGTACAGCGAAGTTCAGTCAACGGATGTACGGTGGCTGTGGTATCCCTTTATTGCAATCGGGAAAATCACACTGCTGCAAGGTGATCCTGGCGATGGAAAATCGACCATGATGATGAATCTGATTGCGGAACTTTCAACAGGAGGAGAGACCCCGGACAGTTGTAAAATCGGTACACCGCAAAAAGTGATTTATCAGTGCTCAGAGGATGGCGTTTCGGATACGATAAAGCCCCGATTGGAACGCTGCGGAGCAGACTGCAAGAAGATTGCTTTCATCAATGAAGAAGTTTATAACGGCCTCACATTGGATGATGAGCGCATCCGTCAGGCAATCATTGAATTCCGGCCGCGATTGGTCGTGATTGACCCGATTCAGGCTTATCTTGGCAGTGATTCGGATTTGCAGATCGCAGGCAGGGCACGGAAACTTATGCGCCGCCTTGGAATGTGGGCTGCTGGCTACGACTGCGCTATTGTTCTGATTGGACACCTCAATAAAAAAGAAGGCTCCAAAGGGCTGTACCGCAGCCTTGGCAGCATTGATGTTGTGGCAGCAGCACGAAGCGTCCTGCAGGTGGAGCGAGATACAGAGAACTCTGATATAAGAATCGTACATCAAATCAAAAACAGTCTTGCGCCTACAGCAGAAGACATCCGCTTTTCCATTTCTGCCGACAAGGGCTTTCGGTGGCTGGAGTGCAGACCACAACCTTTTGAAAATCAACAGTCGGATACCGAACCTAAATTTGATACAGAGCAACAGAAGGCTGCCTACTGGATCAAGCATTTCCTTGAAAAAGGTGATATGAGCGCAAATGAAATTTATTGCCGTCTGGACAACGAGGGGGTCAGCAAACGTGTGGCACGGATGGTAAAAACAGAAATGGGAATCCATTGCTACCAGAAGAAGCGGAGATGGTATTGGAGTGTTCAGCCGGAAGAAGGTGCTATGAATGGACCGCAAGTATAAGGTGGGTGGCTATGTGAAACTTGCAAAACTGTGGGAACGCTCCAAGGATGCAGCGGTGGCCTATCATAGTTCCTATTATGCTGAAAAGTTCAGGGATGATGCGGATAAAAGGCTGGTTGGTGTTTACATCGACATTACAGGGAATAAGGAAATCTATAAACGCCCGGAAATGGTGCATCTGCTCAAAGATTGCAAAAAGGGTGTCGTCAATCTGATTTTTTCACAGACAAGGGCCTACCTTGCAGCGAATACCTGTGATTTCTGTTTTTTGCTGCAATATCTGTTTGACATGCCGATGCGAGTGGACGTTGTTACGGATGATGACGACCAGAGAATTGACACGATTCTCGATGTTGATAACCAACGGCAGAGCCTGAAAGAATTGGCCGAAAAATATACATCAATCCGAAGGAAAGATTATCTTGAGTGGAGAATTCGAGTGGAAGATGAAATGACAAAGGCTGAAGAAAAATGAACGTAGAACATATCCCAGCAGAAGATGTGGACATGCTGCCGTGTGGAGCAGACTGGCAGAGTAGGCATTTGGAGTCCGAAAAGAGAAAAGCTGAAATTCGGGACAGAATCCATAAGCAGGCAGAACAGGGCCAGAAAACGGCAAAAGACTACTTTCGTCCGGCGAAACCGACACCGTCAATTTACGACAGTGACCTGAAGCGTGTAGCGGTTTATGCCCGTGTCAGCACCTCCAGCGAAGAACAGATTTCTTCCATTGAAAACCAGACTCTATATTACACCAAAAAGATTGCAGAAACGGAAAACTGGAATTTGCAGGATATTTACAGCGATGAAGGAAAATCGGGTACTTCACTGCGGAAACGGGATGCGTTTAAGCGCATGATGCGAGATGCCAAAGACCAGAAGATGGACTTGATTATCTGTGCCAGCATTTCGCGGTTTGCCCGGAATTTTTCTGATTGTATGACGCAGATCGCAGCATTGAAAACTATGCACCCGGCACATCCCATTGGCGTGTACTTTGAAACGGAAAACATCTACACGCTGAATCCAAGCAGTCAATACAGTCTTGACATTCAGGCTCTTTTGGCAGACTGGGAATCGGGCAACAAGAGCCGCCGGATGATCCTTTCGTATGATCAGCGCATTATGACAGGTCAGTATCCGGTGGCTGACCTGATGGGGTATCGGCATACGAAAGATGGCCAGTTGGTGATCGAGCCGGAAGAAGCGAAGACGGTGCGGTTTATCTTTCTGGCGTTTATTCAAGGGTATAACTACGATCAGATTGCAACGATTCTGACGCAGAAGAAGCGCAGCACCCTGCGCGGCAGGCAGGAGTGGAATGGCATGATGGTGGCAAACATCATGAAAAATGAACGCCGCTGGGGTGATCTGGAAGCCCGGAAGAGCATCGTGGTGGACTACAAGCTGGGCAAGGTTACAAAGAATAATGGGAATCGCTGCTCTGCCTATGTCCCGGAACATCACGAAGCGATTGTTTCGCCGGAAATTGCACGGGCTGCACATCTGGTGGCATCCAGCAGCAAAAAGTGCGGTGTGCAGGATATTGTGGTGATCCAGCAGGGAACATTGAAAGGCTTTGTTGGCATCCATCCGAATTGGAGCGGCATCAGTGTTGAAAGCATCCGCAGCCTTTGCCTGAGCACCTATCTGCCGGAAGAGGTGATGAAACTGAACGATATAGCAGAGATGAGGGCTGGGGCAACACTGGGAAAGGCACTTCAATCTGAATATATGACGGTTTCAGGTACTTGCTTTATCAACCAGAGTAGCCCGGTTATGACGATTTCTAAAAATGGAATCCGTTTCAGCAAGGCCTGCCATAGCCGGTTGGACGACTGCGAGTATGTGGAACTGCTCTATCATCCGATTCTGCAGGTCGTGATTTTGCGAAAGAGCAATCACGGCTTTTCAACGACGATGCGCTGGAGAGATGACAATGACGTTCATAGTGCTTTTTCAGCCAGAGCATTTTCTGGACTGGTCTTCCAAACATTGAACTGGAGAAGGAATTGCCGCTATCAGTGCCGTGGTATCTGCCGGGGTCAGGGAAATGCAAAATTTCTAATTTTTGAATTAGATGAGTCCCGGGTTTTGACTGGGAAAAATCAGTATGAACAAGAAAATTGTTCGATGAATCTGAAATGCCGGCTATATCGGAGTAAATGGGTTCAGAGCATTACAGTTAGTGATGTGATGGAATCTGGCCAAGTCGTAGAAAATCCCATGATTGGTGCAATTCCAAGCAGAAATGAAGTTCAACGTGAACTGGATGATCTTTTGATGTCGATGTAGGAGGAACTTATAGAATGGAAGAAAAAAGCAGGGCGCAGGAACTGAGCGTTCGGGAAATCTCCTTGATTCGTGAACTTGCACAGATACGGAAAGAACATAAAAGAGAACTGGAGTACGAAAAGTTCGATGGCTATGAACTTCCGCCGCGCACCCAGTTTTCCATGCTGAATAAACCTGCAGTGAGCATAAAATATGGTGTTATGAAATTTAATATGGCGTGCATTCGGCTTTTTGAAGGAATCAAGTATGTCCTTCCGATTTTGCACCCCAATAAGAAGCGGCTTGCGTTGATTATGTGCCCGGAAGAGGACAGTGCATCTGTTGAATGGGCAAGACGGAAGGACGAAAACTGGGTGAATAAGGATATTACATCATTGGAATTTGTGGAAAATATCTTCAGGCTCATGAACTGGAATCGGGAATGCCGTTATAAAGTGCTTGGACGGGTGGCTAATTCAGATCAGGGTCTTTGTATGTTGTTTGATTTGGAAGAAGCAATCATGTTCACCCCGAAGCCACAGGAATATACAGATCCGCTTACTGGTGAAATGAAGAAAAAGCAGATGAAATTCTTCCCGGATGCCTATAAGAACCGTATCGGAAAATCTTATAATGACTATATTGCAGACCATCAGATGAACATGTTTGAAGACTTCATTGGGTATCAGAGTTCTACTGTATTGGATGAGCCCGAACGGGAAGCAGGCACTACTTCAATACCGATTCCGCAACGTGAAGAATCTGAAAATATACCTTCGCCAGATTTACCGGGACAGCTTGAAAACGTACAACAATCGGGCAATGAGATTGCTGAGAGAGGAATGCCGACATGAATTCTGGGCGAGTTATGAACCTGCGAGTGACAATTCCGGCGGAAAGCCGGAGAATGAATGTTGGGAAAGATGTTATCCGTATTCTTGGAAGTCCGGCCTATATCTGCGTTTTGCAGAGGAAAGATCGGAAGTCTATTGCAATCACGCCGTGTGCTGCGGAGCATCCCATGTCCTTTAAGGTCCCGGATAAGCTACTGACCGATGGGCAGTGTCGGATGATGATTAACGGAATACAGTTCATTCAGGTGTTGCTGGAAGCAAATGGTCTGGCGGCAGGAAAAGACCATCAGTTTAAAGGATGGTATGATGCCGAGAAAAATGCAGTTATCATTTCGCTTGAAAAAGATGAACAAAGTGCCCTCTCGCCTCAAAAGTGTACAACTTGACATTACGTCCACTTGGACGTATAATACGTCCAAATGGACGTGATGAAGGGAGCCGATATTATGCGTGCCGGAATTTTAGATGGCTTTCAAACGATAATTCCAACAGCGGCAGCCGTCTTATTGAAAAAACGACAAATGTTAAGGCTGACGCAACAAGAGATTGCTGATCGCGCAAAAATAACTTTGCGTCAATATCAAAGGTTGGAATCTGGGGAAAGAAGTATTTTGACCTGTTCTTTTGGCTTGGCGTGTCGAGTAATTGAAGCTCTTGATATGGATGTTTCTAAATTCTATCATGGTGACTATTACCTTGAAGAAGAAGTGAAGACAATGAGAGGCAAAGGGATTGCCAGCAGAAAAAAGTCATCGATTTAAAGGACGGCATGATGCCAAGAAAGAGCAATATGGACAAATCTATGTTGAAAAGTTTACATCTGCCAGCTTGATATGCAAGGCGTTTTATGGTAAGATGAAAGCATAATAGGGAGATTATGAAGCTCGGAGAGAGGCGGTGAGGCCGATGGAAGATAACAGGATGGTTAGTTTCTCACTGGGAGGAATGGCCTTTGAATACGATGATAATAAAAATCAGATAAATATTAAAAAACACGGAATTTCATTTAAGAGTGCAGCGCGTATCTTCTTTGACTATGACCGAATCGAGTTTTATGATGAGGATCATAGTTATGACGAAGATCGATATAACACCATAGGCGATACTTCTGCTGGACGGATTTCTCAAAAAGCAGAGGGTGCATTGATTGGCAATATAGACCAGTTCATCGGAAAGGTGAATGAAATACTATTTGTTGTATATACTGAACGAGTAAGAATTGAAGAAAGCGGTACAAAAACAGATGTGACAAGATTGATTTCGGCACGAATGGCTACCGAATTTGAAAGGGGGCTTTATTATGGTAAAAACGAGTGAAATGTCTATGGAACTGAAACAGGAACTTGCATTTACAAAAGAAGAACTCGCAGAACTGGAAGCGGCAAAGAAAATGCCAATCACGTTTGATGCGGATTGCCCTGAAACCACACCTGAGCGGGCGGTTAAATTTAGAAGAGTTAATCCGCCGCGTAACAGAATGGATGCCCATGGAGCATAATCATAATCAAGAAAAGAACGTATAGAGCGCAAGTAAGCCCTACAAGGCTCAGATCGGTTCGGAACCGACTGAAACCCTTGTAGGGCTTATTTTTTTGTGAATTTTTTTGTTCCTTACTTGACATCCGCATAGGGGCAACCAAGAAAACCTACGATAACAAAAGGGTTTTGACGGCTTGAGTTGTCCTTCAAATGTTTTATTTGTTGAAAAACTGCAAGATGCGGAAAATCCGGGGTTATATGTGGGAGGCTTTTTGGAAAGCTCTGTTTTGACCCACAAAAGGAGCAGCAAATAAAGATTGAAGGAGAGTTCAAGCCTACGGTGGATTGCCTTTGTGCGACCCGCCGTAGGTTTGTTTTTATCCATAAGGGAATAGATGCAACATTAGCGATAAAAATGTGAGGATGGAATAGAGGAATGAATTCAAAAAAAGAAGTGCAGCATGTATACCTTGTCGGCGCGAAGTCATTGGGGGCTTACGGAGGTTATGAGACCTTTGTCTACAAGCTCACAGAGTATCACCAGAATGCTTATTTCCACGGTCACACGGTTGGTGGTACAAATCCCTCGCTGATTGAAGCTCTTGGAAGTACCGATTTGAACTTACTGGTTGATGTTGGGTTCAACAAAGAGGTGGCAGAGGATTGCGCTTTGTATTGGAGCCGCAAGCCGGGTAGCCTTGCTAAGTTGATTGATAAGGCAGACCAAATGAGTACAGATGAAATTTCAGAGATGGGCCGGAGAGCCAAGAAGCGTGTGGCAGAAGAGTATACATGGGATAAGATCTGTGGGCAGTATGAAGATGTGTTTGTGGGGAAATGATTTACTTCGGTAAGATAATAAGTTTTATTAAGGTGAGAGTATGAATACAGAAGCTCAATTTCTTAGATATGGACATTATTATGACAAAATTGACTTGTATATTGCGGAATGCAATTTTTATAAAAATTTAGTGGAGAAAGCTCATTTTACGCATTCACCAATAATCAAGATGAATAATTTCTTGCCGATAAATCAGGAGTATAAAGCCTATTATGAGCATGACAATTACATTCTGTATTTTGGAAGATATGCAAGAGAAAAAGGCGTTTTGACGATTTTAAAGGCATATGCCAAGATGCATTGTGATGAGAAATTGGTTCTGGTTGGAAAAGGATCGGAAGAAGATTCGGTAGATTACATTATGGCAGTGCCCGCTTCTGAGAACCATTTACTTGGCATTATTTCTGTTTTAATAGAAAAAACAATAGGTAAAGGAAGAATCTTTTCGGGAACATATTATATTTTGCTGGGTGCGTTGATTGCAAGAACAAGAATATTTGCAAAGGCAAAAATTATTCTTCCAGTATTGGTGGGAACGTTTTTAGCTGCAGCATTCTTAAATCTCTTTCTCATGAAAATAATAATGAGTGTGATGTTCTTTATGTTAGTGTTGATGTGCAACTGCTCTGGCGATGGAAGAAAATTTAGACGAACAAGTACAGTAATGTATTATATCCCTTCGGTTCAAACGCTATATGATTTGGAAAAGGCCTTGAATCTTCCTGAGTGCGCTCTGGTAAAAAGAGTAAATGGGCAAGCGGAGGTGGATGCTTCACAGTGGTCAGAGGAGAAGGAACAGGTGGGACGCGCCTGTCGAGAGCTGGAACACGCCTTGGCTGCAAATCTGACGAAATCGAATCTGCGGAAGGCAAGTGATGCCATCAGTACCATTGCCAAAATGCTGAGTGGTACTGAGGCGTCCTCAAATAAAAAATAGTCTGTGAGATGTCTCAAAAGTGACATGGGTGTCCTTGAGTGTAAAGCTGCACAGAGATAGAATTATAGGTAAAGGAATCAGCAGTAAATCGGTGCATTTTCAGCACATCAGGAGGCAGTACATGCTGGCAAAATTTCTGGATGAGATTGCAGAAAAGGATGAAGCCTTTTTTACGGCACTTGTTGAAAACAAAATCGTTGTTTCCTTTGAAAAAATGCGGAAGCTTGCACAAATGGACGAAACAAAGCTAATTGATATCAGGAGAAAACTGCTAAGAGAAGAAGATGTGAAAATGCGTCAGCGAAAGCCAAGGCAGCAATCAACGGACGGCCTATCCGGGAAGACGCAGCAAAAGCAGACCACACCACTGGAGGTGGGCATCAAGGAGATGCCGATGTTTGACCCGGACATGGAATTCCGTGGGCTGGCACTGACGATCCCCACATGGATGAATGCCATCGCACGAACCCGGGCAAAGACAGATATCGATTTGGTGTCCGAACCGACCAAGGCGCAGCTTGCTGTGATCCTGCGCAGACTGGAAGAACAAATTACGCAGACGCTGGAGGTAATTGAAAGATGATTGCAGAAGATATGCTGACCCAAGCGCAGCAGCGCTGCATCCCGGATGTGTCCTTTGAGCTGATCCCCATCCGAAATCTGGTTTCCAATCAGGAGTACCAGCGGCCGCTGTCCGAAAATCATATCCGTAAGGCACTGGAAGAATTTGACGTCTACCAGATCAACCCGGTCAAGGTGAGCCGCCGCGACGGCATCAACTATGTGTTTGACGGCCAGCACACCATCGAGATCATTGCCAGTGAGTCCGGTTCCCGTGATACCCCGGTGTGGTGTATGATCTACGATGACCTGAAATATAAGGAGGAAGCTCATATCTTTGCCGACCAGCAAAAGCATGTCAAGGCGCTGTCCTCTTTCGAGACCTTCAAGGCGCATATTGAAGCAGATGACCCCAAACAGAAGATGATTGAGGCCATTGTGCAGTCCTATGGCCTGGCAATCACCTCGACCAAAGCAAAAAACGGTATCAGTGCAGTTTCTACACTGGAGCGCATCTATGACAAATATGGACAGGCTGTTCTGGACAGAACGCTCCGTCTGGCAGCGGCAACATGGGAGGGAGAAAACAACTCCTTCTCTGGCAACATCCTGATGGGCATTGCTCGCATCGTTGTGGCGTATGGGGATACTGTCCGGGACGATGTGTTCAAAGACCATGTGGGCCGAGTGTCGGTGAAGGCAATCATCCGTGCGGCAAAAGAACGCCGCCCCGGTGCGCTGGGCTATTCTGAAGCCATGATTATCGAATACAACAAGAAAAGCAAGTTCCGCCTTTCGCTGAAAACGCTCTATGGCGGGAAGGCGATGAGCGGCGAGGATGACTTCGGGGAAGAGTAAAGTAACAGTACGCTTTTTTAGATGGGGGATTCACATTGTACTTGATTGCTGCCTGTGTTACCTCGTGCTTCTCTGCATAGCTTAAAAGGGATTGACGGAACTTCATGGTTTGCGTTACAGTATTCATGGCGAATGCGTTGTCCTTTCTGTGTGGTTTGTGTATCAACTTAACTATAACACAGGACGACCCATTCGTCTTTCTTTTTATCATCTATTGTAATCCTACAAATCCTACAGTTTCAACGAGAAAATCAACTTGCTGATAGCAGGAAAGCGTAGTATAATTAAATTGGTATATTATGAATTGTAGAGAGGTGGAGTGATTGCGCTGACTCCAAATAAAATGTTTTTCGATCAATAACAATCCTGGTACGCTGCCGGAGAGATGGGAAAAAGTCGTGAGGTGTTGGAATGAAGACCAATAAAATTGGAACGATCACTTTCCATAATTCATACAATTACGGTTCGGCGTTGCAGGCATTTGCGCTACAGACATACTTGAAAAAAAGAAGGATATCAGTCGAGGATCATTGATTACGAATATAAGAAAGATTTTAAACACTATAAGCTGTTCAGGACATATTCGTACTTATATTATCCCAAATATAATAGTAAAGAGGAATGCTGCGGATGCGGTGCTTGTTCCAGCGTATGTCCCAAAAGCGCCATTACGATGCAGGAGGATGCCCTTACGCACAAAGACAGCGTGTGGGCGACATTACCATTGGAGATTATTGGGGCGTTCAGAAATATGATCCGCAGCTTCTGGTGGAACAGGGAGGAACGATCAATAGTAAAGAAGGCGTTTCCTGCCTGCTGATAAACACGGAACGCGGACAACACCTTGTCGAGAAATACGGTGCGAAGATAGAAAGCTATCCGGTTGAATTTTCTAACATTGCTTAGGAGAATACGCAGCTGAACCGGCCAACGAAGCATACCAGACTGAGAAATAAAATTTTCAGGAAGTATAAGGCGAGCGGCTATGCTGGTGTGGAAGCAATTTTTGAGCGGGATCAGCGGAACCAGAAGTTCATATGGGGAATGTATGACCGCATTTGCGGAATGTTCTGCCGGAAAACACGGTAAGGCTGCGGCTTTCGGTCAAAATACACACATTTCCGTGCATCAGCGGCAAATGTTTGTTAAACTATTATCTATCTTGCAAGCTTGCAATGTGCACGTTTTTTGTTTATAATAGTAGAGTAACGGGGCAAGACCCCCGAATGCGAGCGAAACTCTAGTTCAGAAATTAAAACTTGAGAGGAGTTTATTACCATGGGTTTAGGTAAGAAGACGATCGACGATCAGAACTACTGCGGCAAGAAGGTGCTTGTCCGCTGTGATTTCAACGTCCCGATGAAGGACGGTGTCATCACCAACGAGAACCGCATCAATGCGGCTCTGCCCACCATCCAGAAGCTGGTCAACGATGGCGCTAAGGTCATCCTGTGCAGCCACCTGGGCAAGCCCAAGAACGGCCCCGAGGCAAAGTTCAGCCTGGCACCCGTTGCTGTGGCTCTGAGCGCAAAGCTGGGCAAGACCGTTGTGTTTGCAGATGACGACAATGTTGTCGGCGAGAACGCAAAGGCTGCTGTTGCTGCCATGAACAACGGCGATGTCGTTCTGCTGCAGAACACCCGTTTCCGCAAGGAAGAGACCAAGAACATGCCCGAGTTCAGCGAAGAGCTGGCTTCTCTGGCTGATGCATATGTTGACGATGCATTCGGCAGCTGCCACCGTGCACACTGCTCCACTGCAGGTGTCACCGACTTCATCAAGGATACCGCTGTCGGCTATCTGATGGAGAAGGAGATCAAGTATCTGGGCAACGCTGTGAACGATCCCGTTCGTCCCTTCACCGCTATTCTGGGCGGCGCAAAGGTCGCAGACAAGCTGAATGTTATCTCCAATCTGCTGGAGAAGGTCGATACCCTGATCATCGGCGGTGGCATGGCTTACACCTTCGTCAAGGCTCAGGGCTACGAGGTCGGCAAGAGCCTGTGCGACGATTCCAAGCTGGATTACTGCAAGGAAATGATGGCCAAGGCTCAGGAGAAGGGCGTGAAGCTGCTGCTGCCCGTTGATGCTGTCTGCATCAAGGACTTCCCCGATCCCATCGACGCTCCCGTCAAGACCACGGTTGTTCCTGTCACCGCGATCCCGGCTGACATGGAAGGCTGCGACATCGGCCCTGAGACCATGAAGCTGTTTGCTGACGCCGTCAAGGCATCCAAGACCGTTGTCTGGAACGGCCCCATGGGTGTGTTCGAGAACCCCACTCTGGCAGCCGGCACTCTGGCAGTTGCAAAGGCTATGGCTGAGAGCGATGCTACCACCGTGATCGGCGGCGGCGACAGCGCAGCAGCTGTGCAGCAGATGGGTCTGGGCGACAAGATGACCCACATCTCCACCGGCGGCGGCGCTTCTCTGGAGTATCTGGAGGGCAAGGAGCTGCCCGGCATCGCAGTTATTCAGAACGCATAATCTGATCCCGGCATCATAATGGGTGCGGCGGCTTTAGCGCCGCCGCATCTTTTTGTTTGTGCAGAGCTTTCTGCACGATAGAAGGTAAATAAAGGAGATAGAGTATCATGGATAAGGCAAAGCGTAAGGCTATCATTGCAGGCAACTGGAAGATGAACAAGACTGCCTCCGAGGCTGCTGTTCTGGTGGACGAGCTGGTCCCCGCCGTGCAGGACGCAGGCTGCGAGGTGGTCATCTGCACCCCGTATACCGATCTGGTCACCGCTGTGGAAAAGACCAAGGGCACCAACATCCATGTGGGTGCTGAGAATGTTCACTTCGAGAAGTCCGGCGCTTTTACCGGCGAGATCAGCGCTGACATGCTGGTGGATCTGGGCGTGGAGTACGTCATTGTGGGCCACTCTGAGCGCCGCCAGTACTTCGCCGAGACCGACCAGACCGTGAACAAGCGCGCTCTGGCTGCTCTGAATGCCGGTCTGAAGGTCATCATCTGCGTGGGCGAGAGCCTGCAGCAGCGCGAAGAGGGCGTGACCGAAGAGCTGGTGCGTATGCAGACCAAGATCGCTCTGCGTGATGTGACCGCTGAGCAGATGGCAAATGTCGTGATCGCTTACGAGCCCATCTGGGCCATCGGCACCGGCAAGACCGCTACCGCCGATCAGGCTGAGGAAGTCTGCGGCCAGATCCGCAAGGTGATCGGCGAGGTGTACGGCGAGGCAGTTGCCGAGGCTACCACTGTCCAGTACGGCGGCAGTATGAACGCCAAGAACTGCGAGGAACTGCTGAGCAAAAAGGATGTGGACGGCGGCCTGATCGGCGGCGCATCCCTGAAGGCTCCCGACTTTGCAGTGATCGTCAATGCAGCCACCAAGGGCTGATCGACGGTTTAAATCAGCTGTTTCAGCGCCCGGCTGCGCCGCATTTCCAGCGCTGTGCCGGGCGCTGATTTGTTAAATTCAAAGGAGATTCAATTTTATGGCAAAGAAACCTGTTCTTCTGTGCATCATGGATGGCTTCGGCTGGGTGCC
>ERZ856578.5001-NODE-5001-length-16850-cov-49.738031_pt1 | contig 16850 bp, 17 predicted proteins | sample MGYA00514384_ERZ856578 | MGnify/ENA primary metagenome ERZ856578 (study PRJEB29103, sample SAMN06111958) | human gut metagenome | biome: human gut; feature: ankylosing spondylitis patient; material: healthy_person | host: Homo sapiens | place: China:Hangzhou...
ACCGCCGATATGGTCAGCCAGCTGCTGTGCGACGGCAAGACCCCCGCAGACCTGCCCTACCAGACCTTTGATAACGGCATCGTCACCATCAACACCGAGACCGCCGAGGCGCTGGGCTTGGATCTGGCTGCCCTGAAGGAAGCCTTCAAGCCCTACTGCACCGAAATTACCAAGGTGACCACCGCCGAGAACTTCTCCTGAGCGCCCCGCTCCGTCAAAACCTGACGGTTTTTCCGGCTCTCCCGCAAGGGAGAGCTTTTGGCGGTTCTGGGGAAAGTGGTTCCCCTCTCCCGTGAAAATGCGTTTGTCGCACTCCGCAGAGCAATGCGGTGCGCATTCAAAATAACATAAAAGGAGCATACACCATGCTGGCGAGTATCTTTTCCCTCAACGTTTTGCAGACAGCGCTGGAGCTGGGCTGCATCTACGGACTGGTGGCGTTGGCACTGTTTCTGAGCTACTCCATCCTGAATATTGCCGACCTTTCCACCGACGGCTGTTTTACGCTGGGCTGCGCCGTGGCCTGTCAGGTAGCACTGACCGGCCACCCCATCCTTGCGCTGGCGGCTGCTATGGCTGCGGGGGTGTGCTCCGGCTTTGTCACCGCTTTTTTGCAGACAAGGCTCGGGGTGGAAAGCATTATGGCCGGTATCATCGTCAACACCGGCCTGTACACCATCAATCTGGCGGTGATGGGCTTCTCCTCCACCATGTCGCTGGTCAAGACCCCTACCATCTTCTCCATGGCAAAAACTTCGCTGAGCTTTCTGGGCAGCTGGTACAAGCTGGCGCTGGCGGCAGTTGTCATTGCCATCGCCTGCGCGGCGATGCTGGGCTTTCTGGGCACGCGGCTGGGGCTTTCCATCCGCGCCACCGGCGATAACGCCGCCATGGTGCGGGCTTCCAGCATCAACCCCGCCTTTACCATCACGGTGGGTCTGTGCGTGTCCGGTGCGTTGTGTGCACTGTCCGGCGGGCTGCTGGCACAGTACCAGAAAAGCTGCGATATCAACGTAGGCACCGGCATGGTGACCATTGCACTGGCTTCCCTCATCATCGGCGAGACGCTGGTGGGCAAGCGCACCATGCTGCGCCGCATCCTTGGCGTGGTGTTCGGCAGCTGCCTGTACCGCTTTATCGTGGCGGTGGCGCTGCGGTTCAACGTGCCCGCCGCCGCCATGAAGCTGGTTTCTGCCATCATTGTGGCAGTGGCCATCTCCATGCCCGCCATCCGGGAGCACTTCGCCTTTGAAAAGCGGCGGCACGCTGCCCGTGCCCGCCGCACCGTGACCAACAGGGAGGGACAGTAACATGGAAATGCTGCAGCTGAACGACCTGCACAAGACTTTTAACCCCGGCACCGTCAACGAAAAGGTAGCGCTGAATGGCGTAAGCCTGCAAATGGAGGCCGGAGATTTTGCCACCATCGTAGGCTCCAACGGTGCGGGCAAATCCACCCTGTTCAACGCCATCACCGGCGGCTTTATTGCCGACGAGGGCAGCATTCTGCTGGGCGGACAGGACATCACCTTTGCGCCGGAGCACCAGCGCAGCAAGGTCATCGGACATCTGTTCCAGGACCCGCTCAAGGGCACCGCGCCCAACATGACCATTGAGGAAAATCTGGCGCTGGCCTACCTGCGGGCAGGCACCGCGCCCAACGCCATCTTCTCCCGCATCTCCCGCAAGGATAAGGCGCTCTTCCGCGAAAAGCTGGCCCTGCTGGACATGGGTCTTGAGGACCGCATGAAGCAGCCGGTGGGGCTGCTCTCCGGCGGGCAGCGGCAGGCGCTTACCCTGCTCATGGCTACCCTTGTCACCCCCAAGCTGCTGCTGCTGGACGAGCACACCGCCGCGCTGGACCCCGCCACCGCCGAAAAGGTGCTGGCGCTGACCAAGAGCATCGTGGCCGAGAAAAAAATCACCTGCCTGATGGTGACCCACAATATGCATCAGGCGCTGGAGCTGGGCAACCGCACCCTGATGATGGACGCCGGGCGCATCGTGTTTGACGTAAAGGGCGCAGAGCGCAGCAAGATGACCGTGGACGATTTGCTGGAAAAGTTCCGCGAGAACGCGGGCAAAAATCTGGATAATGACCGCATCCTGCTGAGCAAGGTGGAGAAATAAAAAATTTTTACCAGAGGTGTCGTATGATAAAAATTGCGTTTTTTGATGTAGATGGAACCTTGCTCAAGCTGGGCAGCAAAGAGCCATCCCCCAAAACTGTGCAGGCTTTACAGCAGCTGCAGGCAAACGGGGTCTTGTTGTGCATGGCGACCGGCAGAGGCTATCTCTCCATCCCGCATTTTGAAGGTGTCGATTTTGATATCTGGCTGACCTTCAACGGCTCCTATGTCCGCAGTAAGGATACCGTGCTCTTCAAAAATCCGCTGGACGCTGACGACAAACACAGAATTCTGCAAAATCTGAAGCAGATGCACCGGGCAGCTGCTATCAGCAACGAACACTTTATCGTAACAAACGGGACAGACCCCGATCTGGCACAATACTTTTCCTTTGGCAGCGAAAAGCTGGTGATCTCCGAGCATTTTGATGCGCTGTGCGAGGAGGAGATCTATCAGATCATGTGCTCCTGCAACAGCACCGAATACGCACAGATCTTACAGGGGACGCACGCCACACAGATCACCGCATGGTGGGACAAGGCAGTTGATATCATTCCGCTCTCCTGCGGTAAGGGAAACGCTGTAAGGGCGGTCTTGGCGCATTATGGATTTTCAAAGTCCGAAGCCATTGCCTTTGGGGACGGACGGAACGACATTGAAATGCTGGAAGCGGTCGGCACAGGTGTCGCCATGGGAAACGCGCTCGAGGAGGTCAAGGCCAGAGCTGCCGTCCTCTGCCGCTCTGTGGAAGAGGACGGGGTCTATCATTACTGCCTTGAAAACCACCTTATCTGAGGGAGACTTCCTTCTATGCTGTGTTCCTTCTCGTAAAAGCGAAAAAGGTCTGCTGCACCGGCACGATGCAGCAGACCTTTTTAACTTTTATTCCTTTACCACAGGCGAATGACCTTGATGACGCCCTCGGCTTTATCACGGGCCAGCTCCAGATGGTGCTGCAGCGCCATGGCTGCACCGTCCCAGTTGTCAGACAGGGCAGCATCCAGAATCTGCAGATGCTCCTCACAGGTCTGCTCCTGATTGATCATGCTCACCTTGCCGGTCATGATGCGGAAGCGGGTGTTCAGGCCGGTGATGCGGTCGTAGGCAGAGCGCAGATACTTGTTGGGCAGGGTGCTCATCAGCAGCTCATGGAAGTCATCGTCCGACTCGCAGAAGTCCTCGATGCGCTCGCTGTGGTGCATCAGCTCGGCGTAGGCCTCCAGCTGCTCCCGGGGGATGGCATTGCCGTAAGTACGCAGGGCGTAGGGCTCCACCAAAAGACGCATCTCAAACATGCTGTGCACGTCCTCTTCGGTGATGCCGGAGACCATCAGACCCTTTTTGGGCAGAATGGTGATCAGCCCCTCCTGCTCCAGACGCCCCAGCGCATCCCGCATGGGGGTGCGGCTGATGTTGCCCATCTCGGCGCAGAGTTTCTGCTCATTCAAAAACTCGTTGGGGCGGTACTCGCAGTTCAAGATCTTGGTTTTGAGGTACTGGTACGCCTGCAGCTTCAGGCTGAGCTTTGCCTGTGCGTCCTGCTCTTTCATAAGCACACTCTCCTATTCTTCTTCTCCAAAAACGTTCCAAAACGTCCGAACCGGCAACGCAAACCCACCGCTGCCGGCTTCTTCTTCTCCATGTTCAGCCAGCTTGTATCCCGGCTGCAATCCAACCACTTTATCCAGTATATTATTTCACATTAGGGCATTTTTTACAAGACTTTTTGCTTAACTTTGGCTTGTTTTCCGTTTTATACAAAGATTACGCCTCGATTTTGCTACTTTTTACAATGTTTTTTGTGCTTGTCGCCAAACAGCCCCACTTTCCGCCCGCTTCTTTTGCATCCAAGCGCAAACTGTGCTACAATAGAGGTAAAAAACAACACATCTACACCGGAAAGGACCGAAACTCTCATGGCACGAAGCGATGGCTACAACACCCGCACCCGGCAGCTCATCTTAGATTACCTCATCAACAACTGCCAGCACGCGGTAAGCGCCTCCAACATTCTGGAGCATCTGGAGGCGCAGGGCGCAAGCCCCAACCCCACCACTGTATACCGCTATCTGGACAAGCTTGCCGGCGAGCAGCGCATTATGAAATATGTGGCCGACAAAGGCGAGCGGGCGGTGTTCCAGTATGTGGACGAGGGACGCCATTGCCGGGAGCACCTGCACCTCAAGTGCGTGCAGTGCGGGCGCATCTATCACTTGGACTGCCATTTTATGGATGAGGTGCGCGCCCACCTGATGGCGGAGCACGGCTTTACCCTGCAATGCGAGGGCAGTGTGCTGTACGGGCTGTGCCGTCATTGCGCGCAGAACGCGGCACCGTCCGCAACGGAAGAACAGCCTGCAAAAAAATGCGCCTGCTGTGTTGACACGGACAAAAACCCGTGATACAATGCAGACAATAAAAGCGTTGACCGGGAAAAGTAAGGCCTCAGGTTTTTCTTACAGAGAGTGCGGGATGCTGGAAGCCGCGCAGAAAACGAAGCCCGAAGAACACCCGTGAGCCGCTCCCTGAACCTGCGTGCGCAGCAGTAGGGGCAGACGTGCGCCGCTCGTTATCGCGGCAGTGCTTTCAACGGGGAGAGCGCACAAAAGTGACCGGCGTATTGCGTATGCCGGTAATTTAGGTGGCACCACGGATACGGCAGCATATTCGTCCTAGGACTATGGGATGAATGTGCTGCCGTATTTTTTTTATTTTAAGAGGGGTAAGAAGTATGTGCTGTGTTATGGGTTATACGGGGCACGACCTGAGTGCCGAAAAATTCAAAGAGTATCTGCTGCGCACCGTGGACCGCGGCCCGGACGACCAGCGCGTGGTGGAGGGTCCCTACGGCCTGATGGGCTTTGGGCGGCTTGCCATCATGGGACTGACCCCGGAGGGGATGCAGCCCTTTTACCGGGGCGCTGACTGCGTGGTGTGCAACGGCGAGCTGTACGGCTTCCGGTTCGAAAAAGAGATCTTAAAGCGCCGGGGCTATAAGTTCTGCTCCGACTGCGACTGCGAGATCCTGCTGCCGCTGTACTACGAGTACGGGCTGGATATGTTCCGCCACATGGACGCGGAGTTTGCACTTATTATGTATGATTCCCGCAAGGATCGGCTCATCGCCGCCCGCGACCCCATCGGCATCCGTCCGCTGTTCTACGGCTACTCCAAGTCCAGCCACAAGATCGCCTTTTCCTCCGAGATGCGCAACCTCATCGGCTGGTGTGATGATATCCGTCCCTTCCCCATTGGCAGCTACTACTGCGACGGCCGCTTTGTGCGCTACGAGGACATTGCGGATGTGCCCGCCCCCATGCAGGACGATATGCCCACCATCCTGCAGAACATCCGCGAGAAGCTGATCGCCGGTGTGGAAAAGCGGCTGGACGCCGATGCACCCGTGGGCTTTCTGCTTTCCGGCGGTCTGGATTCCTCGCTGGTGTGCTCCATTGCCGCCAAGAAGCTGGGCAAACCCATCCGCACCTTTGCCATCGGCATGGACACCGATGCCATCGACCTGAAATACGCCCGGCAGACTGCGGACTATCTTGGCAGCGAGCACCACGAGATCATCATCAACCGCGAGATGGTGCTCAGCAGCTTGGAAGAGGTCATCCGGCTGCTGGGTACATGGGATATCACCACCATCCGCGCCAGCATGGGCATGTATCTGCTGTGCAAGGCCATTCACGAGCAGACCGATGTGCGTGTGCTGCTGACCGGCGAGATCTCGGACGAGCTGTTCGGCTACAAATACACCGACTACGCCCCCACCGCCGATGCTTTCCAGCAGGAGAGCCAGAAGCGCATCCGGGAGCTGTACATGTACGATGTGCTGCGGGCAGACCGCTGCATCTCCTCCAACAGCATCGAAGCCCGCGTGCCCTTTGGCGATCTGGATTTTGTGCGCTACGTCATGGCCATCGACCCGGAAAAGAAGCTGAACCGCTACGGCAAGGGCAAGTACCTGCTGCGCAAGGCCTTTGAGGGCGACTGGCTGCCGCCGGAGATCCTGTGGCGCGAAAAGGCCGCCTTCTCGGACGCCGTGGGCCACAGCATGGTGGACGACATCAAGGAGTACGCCGAGAGCCTGTACACCGAGGAGGAGTTCCAGATGCGCCGGGCAAACTACTCGGCACACTGCATGCCCTTTACCAAGGAGAGCCTGTTCTACCGCGAAATTTTTGAGAAATACTACCACGACCAAAGCCGCACCATCGTGGGCTTCTGGATGCCCAACAAAGCATGGCCGGGCTGCAACGTCAACGACCCCTCTGCCCGCGTGCTGGCAAACTATGGTGCTTCCGGCGTATAACGGCCAGAGCATTTTTCAGCAGAAAACTTTTTATGATTTCGGAACACCGGAGCATCTGCGGACGCTCCGGTGTTCCATTTTTACGCAAAAAAGCCCCCGCCGACAGAGGGAAAAAAGTGTCGGCGGGGGCTCGGGGAAATGTCAAATCAGGGGTTCAGAGCTCAGTCGTCTGCGGCCTCGTCCAGATTGCCCAGCTTCTTGGCCTGCTCCACAACGGCAGGCACCAGCATCTCGGGCAGGGTCTCATAGCGGGCAAACTCGGTGGTGAACCAGCCGCGGCCCTGCGTGGTCTGACGGATAAAGGTGGTAAAGTTTGCAAGCTCTGCCAGCGGCACCTCGGCAATGATGGTCTGCAAGCCGTCCTCGTCCGGCTCCATGCCCAGCACACGGCCACGGCGCTTGGTCACATCACCCATGATGTCACCGGTGTTGTCGTTGGGCACATGGGCCTTCAGGGTGTGGATAGGCTCCAGAATGACGGGGCCGGCCTCCGGCATAGCAGCTTTATAGGCCAACTTTGCAGCCATGATAAAGGCCATTTCAGAGCTATCCACCGGGTGGTAGCTGCCGTCCAGCAGGGTGGCCTTCAGGCCGACCACAGGGTAACCGGCCAGCACGCCCTTTTCGGCAGCCAGACGCACGCCCTTTTCTACGGCGGGGAAGAAGTTCTTGGGCACGCTGCCGCCGAACACCTTTTCCTCGAACACCACCTGCTCGCTGTCGCAGGGCTCAAAGTTGATGATAACGTCACCGAACTGGCCATGACCGCCGGTCTGCTTCTTGTGGCGGCCCTGTTTCTGGCAGGCCTTGCGGATAGACTCGCGGTAGGCGATGCGGGGAGCTTCCAGACCGATCTCCACGCCGAACTTGTTCTTCAGCTTGGCCTTGACCACATCCAGATGCTGCTCGCCCAAGCCGCCGATGACCTGCTGATGGGTCTCGGCGTTGTTGATGTAGTACAGGGTGGGATCTTCTTCCATCAGGCGTGCCAGTGCGCTGGAGATCTTGCCCTCGTCGCCCTTCTTGGCCACGGTAACAGCCATAAACAGGCTGGGCTTGGGGAACACAGGTGCGGGCAGCTTGACCACGCGGTCTGCATCGCACAGGGTATCGCCGGTCTTTGCGCTCACCAGCTTTGCCACTGCGCCGATATCACCGGCACCGATGCCGTCGTTTTCGATCTGCTTCTTGCCAAGGACAGTCAGGGGCTTGGTGATCTTTTCCACCTCGCCGGTGCGGGCGTTGGTCAGCGGTTCGCCTGCGGTCACCTTGCCGCTGATAACGCGCAGATAGCTCAGCTTGCCCACGAACGGGTCAGCCACGGTCTTAAAGACGTAGGCGGCAGTGGGCTCATCCTCGGTGCAGTGCAGTTCCACCGGCTCGCCGTTGGCGTCCTCAGCCAGCGTGCTGGCCTCGTGCTCCGGGCTGGGCAGCAGCTTATGCATATTGAACAGCAGCATATCCAGTGCCTGCATGTTCACGGCGCTGCCGCAGAACACGGGGGTGATCAGGCCGTCCTTAACGCCCTTGCGCATACCCTCCACGATCTCCTCGGTGGTAAAGGGTTCGCCGCCGAAAAACTTTTCCATCAGCTCATCGTCGGTTTCTGCAATGGCCTCGCTCATGGCCTCGATCAGGCCCTGGAAACGGTGGCCGATGTCCGGCAGGTCTACCTGAATCTGCTTGCCGCCCTCGTACTTAAAGGCCTTCTGGCTGAACAGGTTGATGTACACAGGGGTGCCGTCATCCAGCTTTGCAGGCACGACACAGGGGCAGACGGTGGAGCCGAAGCGGATCTTCATATCCTCAAGGATCTTGAAGTAGTTGGCGTTTTCCAGATCGCACTTGGACACGAACACCATGGTGGCCTTGCCGTTCTTGCGGGCCAGCTGGAACGCCTTTTCTGCACCCACGGTAACGCCGCTGCGGCCGGACACGCACACCAGCACGCTCTCGGCGGCGCGGATGCCCTCGTACTCGCCTGCTTCAAAGTCGAACAGACCCGGTGCATCGATCAGGTTGTACTTGATGCCCTCGTACTCCACCGGCACAACGGACGCCGACAGGCTGGCCTTGCGCTTTGCTTCCTCGGGATCAAAGTCCGAAATCGTGGTACCGTCCTCAACCCGGCCCATACGCTCGGCAGCGCCCGAAAAATAGACCAGTGCTTCGGTCAGCGTGGTCTTGCCGCTGCCGGCATGGCCGGCAATCAGAATATTGCGGATGTTGTTGCTTGCGTATTTCATATCGGTTTTTCCCTCATTTCCGCCGCACGGAGCGTTCTCTCCGTTTTTGTGGCATATTTTACAAAGATAATACCACATCTGAAACGATTTTTAAATATATCGTTTCAAATTTTAGCAAAAGCGCCTGCCAAACTTCCGGGCACTGTTTTGTGCAAGTTGACATTCGGGTGCAAAACGGGTGGGTAGAAAAAGCAGAACTCCCGGCAGCGCGTACAGGCGCGGAGCCGGGAGTTTTCGTTGCAAATATGCGGTTTTTGTGGTATGCTGTAAGTGCCGCTTCGGCGGTAAGGGCGTTGATTGCATAATCGGTGGTCTAGCTCCTTCCGGCTGCGCGCCAGAGGGGGACGAAAAACTTTTTGCTTCCCCTGACGCGAAAGCGGAAAGGGTGGATGCCTCATGACGTTCGAACAGGTCGTGCTGTTGCTCACGCTTCTTGGCGGAGCAATCTACATTACCTTCGAGATCGCATGGACGATTTCCAACGGCAAAAAGAAATGACCGCTCATGCCCTCAGAAAGCAAGCGGTCATTCTTTACGACTGATTAGCCGGATGAGGAGCTGACCATTGCAGTCAGCGCTCTTTCTATTCGTAGTATAGTCTATTTTTCCGGGTTTGTCAAGTCGCAGACCCGCCGGAAGAGGCAGGAGGTTTTACGCGATGAAGCGCGAGGATTATATCAACTGGGACGAATATTTTATGGGCATTGCGCTGCTTACCGCCATGCGCTCCAAGGACCCTAACAGTCAGGTGGGCGCGTGCATCGTAAGCCCGGAAAACAAGATCCTTTCCTTAGGCTACAACGGGATGCCCATGGGCTGCAGCGATGACGAGATGCCCTGGGAGCGGGAGGGTGCCCCCCTGCAGACCAAGTATATGTATGTCTGCCACGCCGAGCTGAACGCCATTCTCAACAGCGCCCACAACAACCTGAAGGGTGCCCGGGTGTATGTGACCCTGTTTCCCTGCAACGAGTGCACCAAGGCCATCATCCAGTCCGGCATTGCCGAGGTGGTGTACTACGGCGACAAGTACCACGACAGCGATTCCAGCATTGCAGCGCGGTTCATGTTCGAGCACGCCGGTGTCCGGCTGACCCCCTATAAGCCCACCGGACGCCGGGTAGAGCTGGAGCTGTAAGCTCCCTCTTGACCTTCCCGATGCAACGTACTATAATAGAATCATAGCTTGAATAAATATTCAAGAGCGTTTGCATAGAGAGGGAAATATACAATGGAACTGAAAAATCGCAGCTTTTTGAAGCTATTGGACTACACCCCCGCCGAGATCGGGCAGCTGCTGGAGCTGGCCGCTGACCTGAAGGCCAAAAAGAAGGCCGGTATCCGTCATGACCAGCTGCGGGGCAAAAATATTGCTCTGATCTTTGAAAAGACCTCCACCCGCACCCGCTGTAGCTTTGAGGTGGCCGCCCACGATCTGGGCATGGAAGTGACCTATCTGGACCCCTCCGGCAGCCAGATCGGCAAAAAGGAGTCCATCGCCGACACCGCCCGGGTGCTGGGCCGGATGTTTGACGGCATCGAGTACCGTGGCTACGGCCAGCAGATCGTGGAGGATCTGGCAAACTACGCCGGTGTTCCGGTGTGGAACGGCCTGACCAATGAGTTTCACCCCACTCAGATCCTGGCCGATTTCCTTACCATTCAGGAGCATTTCGGCCATCTGAAGGGCATCCACTTCGTTTACTTCGGCGACGCCCGCTACAACATGGGCAACAGCCTGATGGTAGGCTGCGCCAAGATGGGCTTACACTTTACCGCCTGCGCCCCCAAAAAGTACCAGCCGGATGCCGCGCTTGTGGAACAGTGTCAGGCCATTGCCGCCCAAACCGGGGCGACCCTCTCCTTTGAGGAGGATCCCGTCAAGGCAGCAAAGGGCGCGGACGTGCTGTACACCGATGTGTGGGTGTCCATGGGTGAGCCGGTTGAGGTGTGGGCGGAGCGCATCCACGACCTTGCCCCCTACCAGATCAATCAGGATCTGATGAATATTGCAGGCCCGGATGCAGTATTTATGCACTGTCTGCCCGCCTACCACGACCACAAGACCACCGTGGGCAAGGAGATGGGCGAACGCTTTGGCCGCGACGCCATGGAGGTGACCGACGAGGTATTCGAAGGCCCCCAGAGCATCGTGTTTGACGAGGCCGAAAACCGGATGCACACCATCAAGGCGGTCATGGCGGCCACCTTGGGATATCAGGAATAAAGATATAAGCCCGGAAGGTTCGCAGACCCTCCGGGCTTATTCTATCTGAAAATAATTTTCCGCTTAGCAATCATTCCGAAACTGCATTCTGCAGCTTCAGCACGCCTGCCTGCGTCAGGCGCTTACGCAGCAGCGCACCCACGATGCAGGACACCACGATCTTTGCAAGATCCAGCGCAATGAAGGGGTAGACGCAGACGGTCAGCGCATAGCCCAGCTCGCACTGCATCTGGAACACGAACCATGCGGTGCCCAGCACATAGCAGGCGGCATCGCCCAGCACCAGACCCACAGCGGAGACCACCGGGTTGCCCTTGCTCTTTTCAATGAACATACCGCCGATAAAGGCCAGCAGCAGATAACCCACCAGATAGCCGCCGGTAGGGCCTGCCAGCTTGGCAAGACCGGCGCCGTAGCCGGAGAACACCGGAATACCGATGGCGCCCAGTGCCAGATAGATGACCACGCTCAGGGTGCCGAACTTCGGCCCCAGCAGCCATGCGGTCAGGCAGATAACAAAGTTTGCCAGCGAGATGGGCACGGCTCCGATGGGCACGGTCAGCGGGCCCAGCACGCACAGCAAGGCAGCCATTACAGCGGTGACAGCCATCTGATAAGTAGTCAGTTTTTTGTCTTTCATAGTCAGTTTTCCCCTCTGTTTTTTCGTTTTATAAGGCGTCCGTGCCCGAGTATACCGCACCGGTGCGCCGTAGGTCAACGAAAAAGTTTGCAAAGGGTTTACAATCAACAGATATATTGTAATCCGTCGAAAAATATGATATTCTAAGAATACGGCGCTGATTGCATAATCGGTGGTCATGCTTTCCCATCCCGCAGCACTGCTTCTTCCTGTACATGGAACAAACCAGCGGCTTGTGGGAGGAGAACTTTTTTGAGCCAAGTCTCCCCAAGCCCTGAAGGCGAAGGGAGGGATGTCAGATGGATCTGTCGGAGATGCTGAACCTGCTGATGGTCATTCTTACGCTGTTGGGATTGATCATTGAGGTAATTCGCCTGACCCTTGAGGTCATGGATAAAGCTTCGCAGAAGAAAAACGATGACAACAAAAAAGATTGACCGCCCCAGTCTACCAAACTAGCGGTCAATCTTTTTGACTAATGCGGGATGGAAAGCTGACCTTTGCAGTCAGCGCCCCTTCTGTTTATAGTATAATCGCACCATCGTGTTTTGTCAAGGAGGTTCCCATGGGTGGAGGTCATGTATCGCGGCCAGATTTCGGGATGCCGCAGCCGGACGCGGCGTACCCGCTGACCGAGTTCTATCTGCTGGCGCAGCAGGCGCTGGAAAAAAGCGGCAGCTTTATGCTGCCCGCCCTCTACGCAGGGCTGCACTCCCCCGCCGCCCTTTTGCTGACCGAGGAGTGTACCCGCCTGACCGTGGCGGTGCAGCTGCTGCCGCCCTTTGTGTGGGAGGACCCGCTGCCGCCTCTGCCGGATGTCCCGGCGGCGCTCACCCTGCAATTGACCATGCAGGACGTGATGGCCATCGACACTTCTCCTGCCGCACTGGCGCAGAAACTGGTGCACAGCACCGACGGCAAATGCTGGCTGCATCACCCCAAGGCCGAGACCTTTCTCTCCGAGCGGCTGGCGCTGCTGCAAAGGGTCTATAAATAAAGAAGGAGCACCCTCCCCTCTTTTACTTTCTGCGATTCCGTGGTATACTGACCGGTAAACCGACAGGATATCCAACCTCTGTCGGAGAACGTGGACGTGCCTTGCGGTCCGGTGCGTCCGGTACACAAAAAATGGAAGGAACCGGGTTTTGTTCTGCAATAATCGGGGATGCTGAGCCGTATATCAAGTGAACGTCCCCGTGAGAACCACAAACATTCCATCGAGAAGCCCGCTTCCGGGCATCCAAGGAGAGTTTATACAATGGGACAGCTGACCAGAAACGAAGTATTTACCTTGGCGGTGCAGCGTTACAGCGACACCGTCTACCGCACTGCGGTGCATAATTGCCGCTGCACAGCCGATGCTGAGGATGTGGTGCAGGATGTATTTGAAAAACTGCTGCACTACAACGGCATCTTTGAGAGTGAGGAGCATCTCAAAGCATGGCTGCTGCGGGTGGCCATCAACCGCTGCCGGGACCTGACCCGCGCCGCCCACCAAAAGGACACCGAGCTGGACGAGAACCTGCCCGCCCCCGATGTTCTGGAGGAGGACGGCAGCGTGCTGGATGCCATCCGCACCCTGCCGGAAAACTACCGCAATGCCATCTATCTGCATTACTACGAAGGATACACTGCGGCAGAGATCGGGCGGATGATGGCGGTGCCCACAAACACGGTACTAAGCTGGCTGCGGCGCGCACGGGCACAGTTACATACGATGCTGAAGGAGGAGATCGAAGATGAGGTGGTATGAATATAAGATGGAGGTCGATGACCTGACTGCCCCGGACGATCTGAAGGCAAAGCTGCTGGCCATGACCGACACCCTGACCGCGGAGGAAAAGGCCGAACCCATGATGGCTGCCCCTGCCCCGCAGACCGCTGCACCCGCAGCACCCCTGAACACCGAAGCCAAGAAGAAAAAGCCCATCCACTTCCCGGTAAAGCAGCTGGGCACGCTGGCTGCCTGTCTGGCCGTGTGCGTGCTGGGTTACAGCACCCTGCATCTGGGCATCGGAATGGGCAGCGCCAAAAGCAGCGCGCCCACCCTGTACGCAGCCGAAGGCGCTGCCGACAGCTCCGCTGCCTCTGTGGCAGCGGGCGGGTTTGATCTCCAGCATGCCGCGCTGGACAGCACCCCCGAGGCGGTGAATTACAGTCTGGATGCAGACGACCGCTCTCTGGAAACGGAATACAGCGGCACCGGCAGCACCGAGGCTGCCGCCCCTGCGGTGGACAGTGCCAAGATCATCTACACCGCCAACCTGACGCTGGAAAGCAAGGACTACGAAACAGCCCGCAGTGCACTGGACAGCGCTCTTGCCGAGGCGGGCGGCTATCTGGAATCCAGCAGCGAGTACACGCGCACCGGTTCCAGCCGCTCCGTAAGCCTGACCTACCGGGTGCCGCAGGCCAACTACCAGAGCTTTCTGGATGCTGTGGCCGCTGCCGGTAATGTGACCTATCGCAGCCAGCAGGCCGATGACGTGACCACCCAGTATATGGACGTATCCGCGCGGCTTTCTAATCTGCAGGCACAGCGCACCCGCTTACAGCAGCTGCAGGCACAGGCCGAAACTCTTTCGGACTTGCTGCAGATTGAGGACTCTCTCACCGAGGTGCAGTCCCAGATTGAGAGTTGGCAGAGCCAGCTGGACTGGTACAGCGATCAGGTGCAGCAGTGCACCGTGTATATCGACCTGAACGAGGTGCAGACCTACACACCCGCCGACGAGGGCTTTTTCTCCCGCATCGGCACGGCCCTTGTATCCGGCTGGGGCAACTTTGTGAATGGCTTGCAGCAGCTGGTAGTTGCGCTGGCCTCCGTCTGGCCGCTGGCAGTGCTGGCGTGCGCTGCTGTTGCCGTGGCGCTTGCATGGCGCAAAAAGCACCCGAAGAAGTGACCCCATAGAAATCCATTTTCCGCATAAAGGCTTCCCCCGGGCTGGGGAAGCCTTTTGTTCAACCCCGTTGAAAAAAACACCCCTGTCCCGCCGGGCTGCTGCACCGGGAGGCAGGGGTGGTTTTGTATATTTTACAGCACTTATTACACGCCGGAATAGGCCGAGAAGCCGCCGTCCACCGGCAGGCAGATGCCGGTGATAAAGCCTGCCGCGTCGTTGTTCAGCAAAAACAGCAGCGCGCCCACAAGGTCTTTCTCGCTGTCGCCGAAGTGTCCCATGGGGGTGGCGGCAAGGATCTTTTTGGTGCGGTCGGTGGGGGTGCCGTCCTCGTTGAAGAGCAGCTTTGCGTTCTGCTCGCTGGCAAAAAAGCCCGGGGCAATGGCGTTGACCCGGATGCCCACCTTGCTGAAGTGCACCGCCAGCCACTGGGTAAAGTTGGTCACAGCAGCCTTGGAGCCGGAGTAGGCAGGGATCTTGGTCAGGGGCAGGTAGGCGTTCATGCTGGAAATGTTCAGAATGTTGCAGCCCTCGCGCCCTACCATCTGCCGTGCAAATGCCTGCGTGGGCAGCAGGGTGCCGATGAAGTTCAGGTTGAACACCATCTCCACGCCGCTTTCATCCAGGTCAAAGAAGGTGACGGTGTCGCTTTCCAGATCGGCCATCTCAAAATATTCCTTGTCCGTGTTGGCGCGGGCGTTGTTGCCGCCGGCACCGTTCACAAGGATATCGCAGGGGCCAAGGTCTGCCAGCACATTCTCGGCTACCTGCAGGCAGTTGGCCTTGTTCATCACGTTGCAGGTGTAGCCCTTGGCGGTGCCGCCCTCGGCTTCGATCTCATCCGCAAGCTCCTTGAGCTTATCCATGTTGCGGCCCAGCAGCGCCACCTTTGCGCCCGCCCGGGCCAGCGCCTTGGAAAAAATGGAGCACAGCGTGCCGCTTGCGCCGGTGACGACAGCCACCTTGCCGGTGAGATCGGTGTTCAGTACATTCTTTTCCATAACATCCTCCTGTTACAGCTGTATTCATTGGCTAGAGTATAACAGAAAAAGACGGTCTTTGCCAGAACGTTCTTATTATAAAATGGGAAAGTTTTATTCTTTTTGCCGGGCAACAAACACGATATCCTCCGGATGCAGTGCAGACGCAATCGCGCAAAATTGCAAAAATGACCGTTTTTACCTTGAAGATCTTCTAACTCTTCCAAAGCAAAAGCAGTATGATAAAAGCATGACAAACACATACTGACTTCGGCTGCGCTGCCCGCAGCGGGCTACACTGTTCAAGCCGCAGCGGGCTGCGCCTATGACCCACAGAGTTTTGAACAATGTGGGCATTCAGACCTGGAAACACAGCATTCCGCACCCACAATGTTCAACCCGAACGATGTGAACATTTAACGTAGGACAGTTTCTTTTTGCACACTGATCAAATATAAAAAGTTATAATAATATTCTACACTGTTCACGCTGCACAATGTGCAACAGCGGCGGCGCTTCCCACTTTGATGTGAACACAAAAAAACAGGTTGAATTTAAAAATTCAACCTGCTTGGTGGTTGCGGGGGCCGGATTTGAACCAACGACCTTCGGGTTATGAGCCCGACGAGCTACCAGACTGCTCCACCCCGCGATATTTACTTTTTTGCTTTTCAGTGGCTCTCGCTGACTGCTCAAATATAATACCACAGAGCGGGTAGAATGTCAACCCTTTTTGAGAAAAATTTTCGTATTCTCCTGCCGCAGCTTTTAACGCACCATTGTCCGGTGCTGTGCGCGGTATTCGGCAGGGGTGATGCCGTACAGGCGGCGGAAGGTTTTCAGGAAGCTGCTGTAATCCGGAAAGCCGCTTTCGGTGCAGGCATTCAGAACGGAAACGCCCTCCTCCAGCGCCTTGCGGCAGTGCTGCATCCGCAGATAGATCAGGTAGTTGTGGATACTCTCCATGGTGCACTCCTTGAACGCGCGGGAAAGGTGCTCCCGGCTGGCGTAAAGCTCTTGGCGGTGGTAAGGGTCGGGTCCTGATAATGGGTCTGAAGGTAGGCCACCGCGCGCGACCAGTACACTGGTGCTGCTGGGTGTTCTAATCCCTGACTGTTCCGGGTAAAGCAACGAATACGTTGCCCCCATTTCTCTGAAGATATCCTGCATCTGAAGGGGAATGGGGGCATTTTTTATCAAAAATCAACTGAGAGGAGTAAAAGCTATGGAGATCTGCTCCCGTTTTACCGGCATGGAGCGCAAGAACGGCGCTTTCCTGCTGCATACTGATAACGCTAATGTCAAGGTCTGCTTTGTGACCGATGAGATCGTCCGCGTCCGCGCAAGCTTTGACCATGAGCTGGCAGAGGAGTCCTACGTCCTGATGACCACCGCATGGGAGGATCGGAT
>ERZ856578.5009-NODE-5009-length-16811-cov-4.565137_pt1 | contig 16811 bp, 14 predicted proteins | sample MGYA00514384_ERZ856578 | MGnify/ENA primary metagenome ERZ856578 (study PRJEB29103, sample SAMN06111958) | human gut metagenome | biome: human gut; feature: ankylosing spondylitis patient; material: healthy_person | host: Homo sapiens | place: China:Hangzhou...
GGGCCTTTAGCTCAGTTGGTCAGAGCATCCGGCTCATAACCGGCAGGTCCCGGGTTCAAGTCCCTGAAGGCCCACCATTTACTTCATACAACATATGCCCATTTAGCTCAGTAGGTAGAGCAGGGGACTGAAAATCCCCGTGTCTCTGGTTCGATTCCGGAAGTGGGCACCACAAAAACCGTTGATTTTTACATCAACGGTTTTTTCGTGGGGTGAAGCGTGCGCTATCACGCAAGTGCATTTTTTGATTATGTAGGAAATATCGCATAGCGATATTTCCAGAATCACGACAAAAGCACCTCGCGAAGCGACGCTCATGGGAGAGCGCCATGTGCGCATAGAAATCTCTGATTTCGTTATGCACACTTTTGTCCGAGCACGAAAGGAGAGCTGTGGCGCAGCTTGCTCTTTCGAGTGCGGACGGGTAAAAACAGTTTTTGTTTCGCACTGTGTTTAACGAATCGGCGGCGCGAAAGGTTTCCTGATCTCTAAAGTTTTTTTAAGGGTTTTGGCAGGGAAAAACGACTAATCTATACAAGTTTTAAGTAGAATCCTTTGGCGAATTATAGTAGAATAAATGTACCTTCCGTTGACGAGCGCGGATACGCCCGGACGGATCGAAATTTCAAGCCGCCGGCTTCCAAAGGAGGTTTGCAGCGCGTATATTTGCCTATGTGCAAGGCGGATGAGCGAGGCGCAGGGGTGCTGGGGTGAATGAAGGCAACAAAGCACAGAAGCAAAGGGGGATTGCATCATGAGAAATGACAGGACAGAACGAAAACGAATCAGAGAAAGCTTTGGGGCGGCGTGCGGTATGCCGATGAGAGCGGTCGCGGCCGGGCGGGCTGCGGAGCAGGGCGCCGGGGCGCGTCCGCGGCAGGTGCTGCAGGTTGTTTGCGTGCTGCTGCTGGCGCTGGGGCTTCTGAGTGGGTGCGGCGGCAGCGGCACACAGGCGCAGGTGAAATGCGTGGATATCGTCAAGGCCTGCAGCAAGGTGGCTGACGATGGAACGCTGGACGAATGGTACAGCTACGGGGAAGATGCTTATGATGACAGCTTTGACACGCTTTACGGCGTGCAGTTTGACATGATTGACGACGGCGCGGTCCTGCAGACAGCAAGCGGCGGCGTGGCAGACGAGGTTTCGGTGCTGCACCTCAAAAAGAGCGAGGATGTTTCGATTGCCAGACAGAAGCTGGAGGCGCGTGTGACAGAGCGGCGCAATCAATTCAACGGCTACAAGCCGGAGGAGGTCTACAAGCTGGACAATGCGCGCGTTGTCGTGCAGGGGAATTATGCAGCACTGATCGTCAGCGATGATGCGGATACGATCGAGGCAGCGCTGCGGGGCGCGATCAGCGGCGAAAGCGGCGACGAAGCATAGGTGTTTGAAAGCTTCAGCGCGTATGGCTGCTGCACAATCCGCTGTGCAGTCAAGATGATTTTTGTAAGGGAGGATGGTCTGCGGCAGATGGTGCGCGGCATACCTGTGCAGACCGAACAGGAAAAATTTCTCGGGAAATAAGGCTGATGGCAAAAAAGTGACAGGGGGACGAAGCAATGATCGACAAAGGTGAAAAAATAAGTTTTGCGGAGAGAAAACGGATGGTGCGGGCGCATCTTGCGGATTGGAAGCGGGAAACGAGGGCAAAATGCAAAGGCAAGGGCGGCTTGGCGCTGCAGATTTTGATTCTTGTGCTGATCGTCGGCATGTTTGCGCAGAGCAGCGGCATGATTCAAAAAATGAACAAGCTTCTGGGTGAATCGCAGACACAGGCGCATGAAATTTATGATGATTCTGCGGTGATCGAGGCATACAAGACGGGCAATACGGACAAACTGAATGCGAAGGATCTGTTCGTATACGATAAGCTGGTGGAGGTCATCGGCGAGGTCATTACCGATGATATGACGGATTATGAGAAGGAAAAGGCGATCTACGACTGGCAGGTGCAGTGGATCTCTTATAACAACGACAATCTGAATCCGATTACGGACGGGCAAAGTGAAACGCATACACCCTATGGGGTATTCCGCACGCACAACGCGATCTGTGTGGGCAACACGACGACGTTCAAGCTTTTTATGGATGCGCTGGGGATCCCATGCAAGATCATTCACTCGACAGAGAACGGCGAACATGCGTGGGATGTCGTGCAGCTGGACGGGGACTGGTATCATGTGGATGTGACCTTTGACGGCTCTGCGAACGGTGTACCGAGCTACAGCTATTTCAATGTACCGGATTCGATGAAGGATGACGGCTCTTGGCCTTGGGATCACAGTCAGATCCCGGCAGCGAACGGTACGAAGTACTGCTATCTTTATACAAACGCTGCTGTCGTGGATGATTTTTATGGGATTCCGGCGGTACTGCGCGAAAAAATCGACAACAGGGAGCGCATGGCGACCTTTATGCTCAAGGACAACAAGGGCTTTACCCGCGATGTGGCGAATTACATTGCAAACGGTATGCTGGTCGGAGACGGTTATCTGTACTTTGACAATGCATATGCGCTGCAGGGGCAGGTTGTTTATAAGTTTAACATCGAGTATAACGAAAATGTTGTGACGGACCCGCTGACGCCGGAGGTCACCGCGCGGCTGGATGAAATCCTCGGCGAGCTTAATTACGGCGCGGAGAGCAGCGGCGATCTCTCTTTCAACCCGAAGGATGGAGGAAGCATCGATGCTGCGGATTACGCCATGGACAGCAGCGCTGATCACAGCAGTGCTGATCTGCGGGGTGAGATGGCAGGCGGCGATGCAGAGGTTTGGGACAGCAATGATTTCATTATGTAGGAAATATCGCTATGTGGTATTTCCGGAATCACGACAAAAGCACCTTGCGGAGGGGCGCTGACGGATGAGCGCCATGTGCATATAGAAATCGCAGGTTTCGTTATGCACACTTTTGTCCTCAACAAAAAAATTAACGGAAGGCAGTAGCAGCGAACATGGTTTTTAGCAGTTCAGTGTTTTTTATGGCATTTTTGCCGATTACAGTTTTAGTCTATTTTTTGATTCCGGAGCGCTTTTTGAAGATACGCAATCTTTGGCTTTTGCTTGCCAGCCTGCTTTTTTACGGCTGGGGTGAGCCGAAATACATCGCGGTCATGGCGTTTTCGATCGTGTTCAACTATGTGTTTGGGCGTGTCATTGGGAGACTGCGGGCGCAGGCAGACGAGCAGGAGGCGCTGCTTGCAGGGGCTGCGGAGACAGCAGCCGCAGACAGGAACGATGCAGCGGGCAGCGATGAAAATAGCAGCAGACAGCGTTTGCGCCGCGCGAAGCTTGCGATGGTGCTCTGCGTGATCGGCAATCTGGCAATCCTCGGATTCTTTAAATATACGGACTTTTTGATTGGAACGGTCAACGGGATGCTTGGCGGGCAGCTGAGTCTTTTGCATATTGCACTGCCGATCGGGATCTCGTTCTATACTTTCCAGACGATGTCCTATATCATCGACGTCTACTGGGGGAAAGTGCCTGCGCAGCGGGATTTCATCGCGTTCGCGGCTTACGTGACGCTGTTTCCGCAGCTGATCGCGGGTCCGATCGTGCGCTACGCGGACGTGGCGGTGATGCTGGTCGGACGTAAGACAAATGCAGAGCAGGTCGCGGAGGGCATCCGCCGCTTTATCATCGGCTTCGGCAAGAAGGTTCTGCTGGCGAATCAGGTCTATGTCATCTGGAATGAGATTACAGCGATGGAGCTCGAACAGATCAGCCTCGCGACGGCGTGGCTCGGTGCGCTGGCGTTCACGTTCCAAATCTATTTTGATTTTTCGGGTTATTCGGATATGGCAATCGGTCTGGGCAAGATCTTCGGTTTTGATTATCTGGAAAACTTCAACTATCCGTACATTTCTCGCAGCATTACCGAGTTCTGGCGGCGTTGGCACATGTCGTTGAGCTCGTGGTTCAAGGAGTATGTCTATGTGCCGCTGGGCGGCAACCGCAAGGGACTCGCGCGGCAGCTCCTCAATATCGCAATCGTCTGGGCGCTGACCGGACTTTGGCATGGCGCGAGCTGGAACTTCGTGGCATGGGGCGTGTATTTCGGTGTGATTTTGATTATTGAGAAATTATGGCTGCTGCGGGCGCTGGACAAATGTCCGGCATTCGTCGGGCATGTTTACAGTCTGATTTTGATCGTGCTCGGCTGGGTCATCTTTGGACTGACGGATTTTTCGCGCATGGCGACCTATATCGCGCATATGTTCGGCGGTGCTGCTGCGTTGGTGGATGAGAGCTTCCTGTATCTGGCAACGAGCCGCGTCTGGCTGCTGATTTTTTGCGCGATCGGCTCCACGCCGCTGGTCAAATGCGTATGCGAACGTGTCGCGGCGCGGCTTGCGGCGGCGCGAGGCGGCGAGGCTTTGCTGGGCGTGCTGGAATCGGCGGTTTTGCTGGCGGTGTTCGCCCTGTCGATTGCATTTTTAGTAAGCGGGTCCTATAATCCGTTCCTGTATTTCAGATTTTAGGGGAGGTAGATGAACATGAAAAAAAGAAGCTGGATTTTGATCATTACCTCTGTGCTATGTTTGGCGTTTTTATGTATCGGAACCTTGGTGACGCCGGAGGTCGGGTTTTCGGAGAACGAGAACCGCTATCTGCAGGCGGCGCCGAAGCTGACGATGGATCATGTTCTGAACGGGCGTTTTGAGACGCAGGCTGAGGACTATCTGAACGACCAGATCATCGGCCGCAGTCTTTGGGTACGGGCCATGGCGATGACCGAGGCTGCGCTGGGTGTCGGTGACATCAACGGTGTGTATCTGGCGGTGGATGGCAGGGTGGTTAAGCGCGTGACAGAGGCAGACTTTGACTGGGAACGCTATCAAAAGAATCTACGCGAGGCAGCAGCATTGGCAGCACACTGCGAAGAAAACGGCAGCAAACTCTACGCGATGCTGGTGCCGACAGCCGCTTATGTCTATCAACAAGATCTGCCGAGCCATGCGATGCGTTTTGATGAGGATCGGGCATTCGCTGACGCGGCGGATGCACTCGGCGAACGTCTGATTGACCTGCGCGCCGCGATGCAAGCCGCGGTCACAGATGGCAGCGCGGCGCGCGAGAGTGCGGACGGCGGCGTATTTTTCCGTACTGACCATCACTGGAGTGGTTACGGTGCATATCTGGGTTACGCAGGATTTTTGCAGGCGCGTGCCGGGGTTTCAAATCCTCTGCGCGTAGACGACGGCGAAGAATCGCAAACTGCGAGCGGCGGAGTTATGATCCCGGCAGCGGCGACATCCTATGCGGAGCTCGCGCCGACGGTGCTTTCTGATGATTTTTACGGTACGCTGTACTCCAAGGTGCTGCTGCCGACTCTGACCAAGGACAGCGTGGAAACGCCGGGTGCGGCGATGACGGCAAAATACCAAGTGCGTCTGAACGGCGAGACTTATGACTCGCTGTATTTCAACGAGTATCTGGATAAAAAGGATAAATACGCCGTATATTTCGGCGGCAATTATGATAAGGTAGATATTGAAATCGGGGAAACGACAGGACAGGCAGCGCAGACGGCGAGCAGCAAGGGCAGTTTGCTGATCCTCAAGGATTCTTTCGCGAACTCCTTCGTACCGTACCTGCTCGATGATTATAGTAAGATCACGATGATCGACAGCCGCTATTACCGCGGCAGCGTGACAGAGCTGGCTGAGGATTACGATGAAGTGCTGGTGCTCTACGGCATCGACAACTTCGCGGGGGAAAAGCTGCATTTGTCCAAATCACTGATTAAATAATAAATAAGGCAGAGCGTAACAGATAAAAAAATCTGTACCGCATTCCATGAGGGATAATGGTACAGATTTTTTATTATGCATGGAAATATCGCTTGCGATATTTCTGGAATAACGACAAAAGCACCTTGCGAAGTGGCGCTCATGGGTGAGCGCCATGTGCGCATAGAAATCTCTGATTTCGTTATGCGCACTTTTGTCCCAACAGGAACAACCGTATTGCAGGGGGGGTATCAAAAACGCCTGCAATGTCCTGACCTGTATGGATACGGCTGGGGCATATTTTGCCGCCGTGAAATGCAAAAAAGCCGGAACAAAACCGGAATATCGGGCGATTTTCGGCTGATGCAACCGCCGGTTGACAAATTTTACAGTTTGCTTTCTTGCGTGCAACTGCCGGAAATGGTATGATTTCCTTAGCAAACACGAAAGGGGATTTTTCATCATGATATTCGCAGATAAGATCATAGAACTTCGCAAGAAGGCTGGCTGGTCGCAGGAGGAGCTGGCAGTGCAGCTTGGCGTGACGCGGCAGTCCGTCTCTAAATGGGAGGGTGCGCAGTCGGTGCCGGATCTGGAAAAGATCGTACAGATGAGCCATTTGTTCGGCGTGACGACAGATTACTTATTAAAGGATGAAATCGAAACGATCGAGCAGCCGGGGGCGCGGGTACAGGCTGACGATGCGGCAGTACAGACAGAGACGCAAACGGAGGTCCTGCGGCGGGTGAGCATGGAGGAAGCGGCGCATTATCTGGAGCTTCGGCTTATCGCGGCGCCGAAAATGGCAATCGCGACCTTTTTATGTGTGATCTCGCCGATCTGTCTGATTCTGCTTGCGGGCTTGAGTGAGGTGCCGCGCTTCGGAATCTCTGAAAACATGGCAGCCGGTATCGGGCTTTGCGTGCTGTTCCTGTTGGTGGCGGGCGCAGCCCCGACCTTTATCAGCTGCGCGAGCAAGGCGAAAGAGTTTGAGTTCTTGGAAACAGAGCCGTTTGAGACCGCCTACGGTGTTGTCGGCATGGTCAAAGCGCGTAAAGAGGCGTTCAAAGACCGCTATACGCAGCTGAATATCATTGGCACAGTGCTCTGCATTCTGGCTGTCGTACCATTGTTCCTCGCGATTTGCTTCAGCTGTTCCGACCTGACTTATATCGCGGCGGTCTGCCTGCTGCTGTTTCTGGTCGCGCTGGGCTGTCTGGCATTTGTCTACGGCGGGACCTATCAGAACGCTATGGAAAAGCTGTTGGAGGAGGGTGACTATACGCGCAAAAACAAGAAAGCTGCCGGGGCGATCGGCAAGATCAGCACCATCTACTGGCTATGTGTGACCGCGATCTTCCTGCTCTATACCTTCGGTCCCAAGGGCAACGGTCAGCCGCAGTACAGCTGGTTCATCTGGACGATTGCGGGCATGCTCTACAGCGCAGTGATCGCAGCCGTCAAACTGCTGCGCCGGAAATAAGCGGGTGTGCGGCAGGGAAGGGGCTGATAGCACAGGCAGAAACCTTCAAAAAACATTTGCAGGATCGCGCGTGCTTTGGTATAATAACGTTTGTCCGAGGCGGAATGGCAAAACGCGAGGGACGGTCGTCGCGAGACGTGAGTAGAAATATGTTCAATATTTTATGAAATAAACTGATTGAGCTGAGGCTTCAAACAGTTTATTTTTTTGTGTAGGAAATATCGCCATACGATATTTCCGGAATAACGACAAAAGCACCTTGCGAAGCGGCGCTCATGGGTGAGGGCCATGTGCGCATAGAACTCTCAGATTTCGTTATGCGTACTTTTGTCCTTGGGTTGTTGCTAAAAGTTAAACATAATTGTTGACAGGAGTAGATAATTATAGTAAACTAATTATAAAATATTTAACATAAGCTTGAAAACTCACTCTTGGGAAGTGTGTTATAATATATATACAGTCAAGAGTATGGAGCCGGGCGGCTGAGCTGAATTTCAAAAGGTCCATTTGGATTTTAGAAAGGAGGCAATGTGGAATGAAATCTACAATAACGACGAAACGTTTGCGTATAATAATTTCTTTCATTAAAAAGCCGAACCTGCGGTAAGGCTACCAAATAGCCCAAAATCGTAAATGGTGAAGCCGTTAGGCTCCTTCTTGACCTCATCATAGCACGATTTAAGATGAAAAGTTTTGAAAAAGGTGGTGCAGCGCAAATATGAATATCGCACATATCAATGAGCGGACGGGAGAAACGCAAAGTGTACGGGAACACAGCGAAAATGTGGCGGCTTTATGCGAGCAGTTTTCGATACCGGAGTTGAAACGTTTGAGTTACATGATTGGTTTAGCCCATGACATTGGAAAATATTGTAATTACTTTCAAAGAAAGATAAATGGCGAAAATATCCGCGTAGATCATTCTACCGCAGGTGCAATTGCTGCAAAGCAATATTACGGTCCTGCAGTAAGCATGATTGCAGGGCTTTGTATTGCGGGACATCATGCAGGCATTCCGGATGCAGGGCTTCCGGGCGATGCTTATCGGGAGGATCATGCACCTATACTTCGCACGCGAATGGCACAAAAGGAAAAACGCTGTGAGCGGGATGCCGATGAAAATTTTGAAGCATATCGCAAGGAAATCGATTTGCCTAAAATTGACGAAATGGAAATCGGAAAATTTCTCATCCGGGAATGTATCACGCAGAAGAACAGGGATGATGCAGCAATTGATAACTTTGCATTTATTGTGAGATATTGTTTTTCCTGTCTGGTGGACGCGGACTCGATTGACACGGGGACTTTCTGCGAGACAAGAACGGAAGACACCTTACAAGCGGATTTTCAAAAGTGCCTGGATAAAGTGAATCGGAGGTTGGATGCATTTGTCTGCGAGACAGAACTGCAAAGGGCTCGCAGCCGCTTGCAGAAACAGGCTTTTACCAAAGCGGAGCAGGATGCGGAAATCTATCTGATGCATATGCCGACCGGAAGCAGGAAAACGATTTGCAGTTTGAAATTTGCACTGCAAAGGGCGATTGCAAAAAAGAAAAAACGAATCATCTATGTGATTCCGTACAATAACATCATCGATCAGACCGCCGCGGAGTTTGAGAAAGTCTTCGGCGAAGATGCACAAATCCTGCGGCATCAATCCTCGTTTTCCTATGAAGATATGGAGGATTTGGATGAGGACTACCGCAATGCACTGAAGAACGGAACGGAAAACTGGGACGCACCATTGATTATCACGACAGCGGTGCAATTCTTTGAGTCGCTGCATTCCAATAAGCGCGGGAAGCTGCGTAAACTGCATAATCTTGCCGATAGTATTCTGGTTTTTGATGAGGCGCATCTGATGCCGATGGCGTATCTGCAGCCATGCTTACAGGCGGTATCCTATGTGACGAGATACTTAAACAGTGAAGCATTGTTTCTGACTGCAACCATGCCGGATTTTGAAACCCTGCTGCAGCAGTATACGATCACAGGGGAAAAGATCCTGCACTTGATCGACGATACGAAAGACTTTGCGTTGTTTGAAAAATGCAGCTTTGAACAACTGGGAGCATTATCCGCAGAGGCGCTTTTGCGCAAGGCTGATGATGCTGCATCCGCGTTGATCGTGACGAACAGCAAACGGACGGCAAGAAAGCTATACGAACTTGCAGATGGAGATAAATACTACCTTTCCACTTATCTGACGGCGCTTGATCGAAAGCGGGTCATTGAGGAAATACGAGAAAAGTTAGAAGCACTGGAAAACGATTTTCCGGGACTTGTCAATGTGCCGGAGGATCGAAAAATTCGGATCTTTTCTACAAGCTTAATTGAGGCAGGTGTTGATCTGGACTTGGAAACGGTTTTTCGGGAAAGGACAGGCTTAGACAGCATCTTGCAGACCGGCGGCAGATGCAACCGCGAGGGAAAACGGAAAGATGCAGTAACGTATATCTTTTCCTTTGCAGATGAAGAACTGCGTTCGCGGGAAACCGAAGCAAGTGAGCTGGCGCAAGGCATGTTTGCGAAATACGCTCAGATTACCGATAGCGAATGTATCCGAGAATATTATGATCGTTTGTTTGGCATGAACCTAGAGAAAATCACTGGTAACACGATGAGCAGTTATTGCAAGAAAAATGGTTTAAATATTACAAGCCTTCCGTTTCGCAGCTATGCGGAAAAGTTCCATCTGATTGATGACAAAAGCGAATCGATTATTGTTCCGCAGGATGCGGAGAGCCGCAGGCTGATAGAGAGCATCCGCTATCAGGAGCATGTCAGCAGCCGCAAGCTGCAGAAGTATGCCTGCACCGTCAGCAAAAAGGAATGCGAAGAGCTGATGAAACAGGGGGTGCTCAATGATTATGGACGTGGGATCTGGTGTCTGACGAATGAAAACTATTATAATCAAGAGACCGGAATCCGCATAGAGCTAACCGATTATATTTTATAGATAGAAACGATATTGCGGTCAAAAGCCCTAAGTTCAAAATCAGTGTGCGCATCAGGTAGAATTTTGTGAAATAGCCTGCTGCCTCTTATTTGCTGTTTTGAAAAAATCCATTTTTACCCAAACATCATAGAAACACAGAATACGAAAGGAGTGATGGTATGAGTTACGGATTCAAAATTCTTGTAGAGGGAGACTACGCCTGCTTTACGAGAAGTGAGTTCAAGGTGGAACGCGTCAGCTATGACGTGCCAACGCCGGGTGCATTGGAGGGTCTGCTGAAAAGCATCTACTGGAAACCGGCGATTCGCTATGTGATCGATGAGATCGTGGTTTTCAATCCCATCGATTTTGCAAACATCCGGCGCAATGAAGTGAAAGACAAAGTCCTGCTGTCGGCGATGAAAAGCCGTATGAACGGCAAAGGCGGAGAACCGGAGATCTACACGTCGGAATGCCGCAGCCAGCGGGCAGCCATGGTACTGAAAAATGTCAAGTATGGGATCGCATTTCACTTTGAACTGACCGGATTAAAAAATGAAGAGGAAACAGATGGTGAGAAAAAACATTATAGCATCATCAAACGTCGGATCGAAAAAGGTCAGTGGTTCCGCCAGCCCTGCTTCGGGTGCAGTGAATTTCCGGTTAGACGGATAGATTTGATTGAGGATTTCGATTATGATCTCATCAACAGTACAATCCTGGAATCCGGCGATGTGGATCTTGGATACATGTGTTATCGGGTCAATTTCGAGGATGGCGGGGTTCCGGAAAACAACGACTGGGAAAATCCAAAATTTTCAGATCGGGCAACGACCATGTACTATCATCCGCATATGGTCAACGGTGTGATAGATGTGAAAAAGTACAGGGAGGAACTGCGATGCTGATCAAAGCCTTATGTGATTATTACGATGTGCTGGCAGAAAAAGGGCTGGTTGTTCCGGATGGCTATTCCAAGGTGCCGATCAAATATAAAATTGTACTGACGCCGGAGGGAAAAATCGACAAAATCATTTCCTGCCAGAAAACAGAAATACAAGTACAGAAAAACGGAAAAGAAAAGGAAATACTGGTACCGGCGATGCTGGATTTTCCCAAGAGAACGGAGAAACCGGGCATTGAGAGCAATACGATCGAACACAGGCCGCTGTACATCTTTGGGCTGAACCGAGACAAAGACAGCTTGAATCCGCAGGACAGAACCGGAAAGGCGGTGAAATCGCATCAGGCATTTGTGGAACGGAATTTAGCATTCATTGAGGGCTTAAACAGTCCGAGCATTGACGCATTCCGTCACTTCCTGCAATCTTGGAAGCCGGAGGCTGAAACAGAGAACCGGCATATTCTGGACTTGGGAAAGGATTATGCGGGCGCAGGGTTTGCATTCTGCCTTGTCGGAAATCCGGATCTGCTGCTGCAGGATGACCCGCAGATCAAAGCGAAATGGGAGCGTGCATATGTGCAGAGCCAGAGCCAGCCCGGCGAGTATCAGGCGCAGTGTGCCATCACAGGAGAGGTTTCTGATATTGCGAGAATCCACAGCAAGATCAAAGGTGTTGCCGGTGGCGCTTCGACCGGCGGGGTTTTAATCGGTTTCAATAATTCATCGGAAAACTCCTATGGCAATGACCAGTCCTATAATAGCAATATTTCGGAGCTTGCGATGCGTAAGTACACGGAGGCCTTGAATTACATTCTCAAACAACGGTCGCACCGCATGATCATGGATGACATTACTGTTGCTTTTTGGGCGATGGATGGCGGCGATGAACACGAAATGGCGCTGCAGGAATTTCTGATGGGTCAATCCGAGCGTAAGCCCGATGCGGAAGTGGTCAATGCGAGCTTAAAGAGCCTGCTGGAGAGAGGCATGCATACAAAAGTCACAACCGGAGAGCTGAAAGCATTCGATGCAGATTTGGACGGCAATATTGACTTCTATATCGTTGGACTGAAATCAAATTCGTCCAGAATTTCTGTTAAATTTATCTATCGGAAAAAGTTTTTGGACATGCTGTGGAATGTCGCAAAGTTTCAGGATGAACTGCAGGTATCGAAAGAAGTGCGGGTCGTGCCGCTGTCCAGTATCAAAATGAACTGCCTGTCTCTGAAAGAAAACACAGGGGGAGGAAATGCTAAGTATGTTCCAAGAAGCAGAGACGAAAAAATTGATCCGGAATTGCTCAGTAGGCTATTGAAATCCATAATCTATGGGTACCCGTATCCGAAAGCATTGCTGGAAACGGTGATACGGAAAATTAAAATCGACAGGTACGTGACAAAGACACGTGCCGGCCTTGTAAAAGCATATCTAATGAACCATATGGAAGAAAATAAAGAAGAGAATCACAAAAAGGAGGAATGGAAAGTGGGCTTAGACAAAGACTGTTGTGACATCGGATACTTATGCGGCAGGTTGTTTGCTGTATTAGAGGGGATCCAGGAAACATCTGCCGAAACAAAATTAAACAGCACGATCAAAGATAGGTATTACCTTTCAGTCATGGAGAAACCAATGATGACGTTTACGACTTTAGAGAAATTGTCGAGCGCTCATATGCGAAAAATCAGAAACAAAAAACCTGGCATGTATAAACCATATAAGATGTTGCAAGCAGAAATTATGGATAAGTTAGAGGGCAATTTCCCGAAAAGGTTGACTTTGGAAGAGCAAGGTGCGTTTGTCGTAGGCTACTATCAGCAAACATTACGACTGCCGCGAGAAAAGAAGCGTGAAGAAGAACAGGGAGGTAAATAGAATGACAATTCAGAACAGATATGATTTCGTAATGCTTTTTGATGTAGAGAACGGAAATCCGAACGGTGACCCGGATGCGGGCAATGCACCGCGCATGGATCCGGCAACCGATCTTGGGTATATTACTGATGTTTGCTTGAAACGCAAGATTCGGAACTACGTAGAACTGGTGAAAGAAGGAGAGGCGGGCTATAACATTCTGATCAAGCCGGATCGCTTTTTGAACGCGAAATTTACCGAGGCATACGAAGCACAGGGGTTAGAAACGGGAAAAAAGGGAAAAAAAGCGGATGATGTTCAGGCTGCCTGCGAATACATGTGCAGAAACTACTTCGATGTCAGAGCTTTCGGGGCCGTGATGTCTACCGGTGACAATCCATGTGGTATTGTCAGAGGACCAGTCCAGATCAATTTTGCACTCAGCGAATCAGCGATCACAAAAGAAGAAGTTGCGATTACCCGACAGGCACGTACGACCGAAGAGAGAACGGAAACCGGCAATACCGAAATGGGAAGAAAATATATTATCCCTTATGCACTGTATCGTGCGGAAGGCTATGTTTCTGCAGCTTTAGCGCAGAAAACAACGCAGCTTTCGGAAGAAGACTTAGAGGTGCTGTGGGAGGCAATCATCAACATGTTTGAAATCGACCACAGTGCGGCAAGGGGTAAAATGTGCATGCGCAAACTCTATGTTTTTAAGCACGATTGTATATTGGGTAATGCACCGTCACATCTGCTTTTTGAAAAAATTAAGGTCGAACAAAAGAATGAAGAGGAACCGCCGCGTGCATTCAGTGATTACGAGATCACAGTCGACCGTCAGATGCCGGAAGGTGTAGAACTGCTTGAAAAGCTGTAAATAAGCCAGCGAGAGCCATGAAACAAAACGAAATTTCCATTCGTTCGATCCAGCATTATCTTTATTGTCCTCATCGCTGGGGTCTAATCGAAATCGACAGGGCCTGGGCGGAGAACTATTATGTCACAAAAGCGAATCTGATGCATGAGCGTGTACATGACCCCAATCAGGGGTATCTGTCGCGGGGACGCCGGGTATATACCTCCGTGCCGGTCTACAATGATCGGCCGGAGTATCAATTATATGGCGTAACGGACTGCATTGAGACAGAAGAACAGGGTGCTGGTAAGTGCATAACCCCAGATGACTTGCAGGGAAGCGCGTTGTGCATCGTGGAATACAAGCCGACCAAACCAAAGGACGGCAGCTGTTATATGGAAGATCTGATGCAGATTTTTGCACAAAAACTCTGCGTGGACTATGTGTTTTGCTGTGATTGCACTGCCGAAATTTATTATGCTGATGTAAAACGACGGTATCCGTTACCTTTGCGGGAAAATTTTCCTGAGTATGACAAGAAGCTGAGAGCAACGCTTGCAGAAATGCGTGCTTACTTAGAGAAAGGTCAAATACCGCCAATCCGCAAAGGTCAAAAATGCAGCGGATGCTCGATGAAAGATTTGTGCATGCCGAAACTAAAAAAAGTACCGGATTTGCGAAAGCAGTTAAAACGATTAAATCAGGACGAAGCAAAGGCGTAAAAGCAGGGAGGTGATGCGTCATGCGGAGACTGCTGAACACTATTTATATTACAAACGAAAATATGTATTTGACCTTGGATGGGGAAAATCTTGTGTGTAAGCTGGATGGCGAGGTCAAATTGCGTGTGCCGTTTGACAATATTGAGGGGATTGTCTGCATGAATTACATAGGCTGCTCGCCGGCATTGATGGGAAAATGCGTGGGTAAAATGATCCCGATCAATTTCATCTCTCCGCAAGGAAAATTCCTGGCAAAAGTGTGCGGGGAGACGAAAGGCAATGTTTTTTTGCGGGTACAGCAAATTGACCGATTCAGAGAAAAAGGACTGGAACTGACGCAAAACACCATGGCGGCAAAGTTCAGCAATACCCGGCAGCTGATCAAGCGTACTCTCCATGACAATCCCCAACTAAGAGCGGACGCTGACATTCTGCAGACACTGGATGTTTTGAATGATGGAATTGAAAAGGTCTTTGAGGCTGAGCAAATTGAGTCTGTGGTCGGGATTGAGGGGAATTGTGCACAGAACTATTTCTCGATTTTCGGCAAGCTGATCACGAATGCGGATGTGCCGTTTTCCTTCGAATTTCGGAACAAAAGACCGCCACTGGACCCTGTGAATGCATTGCTTTCTTTTGTATATACTTTAGCGGCATCCGAGTATGGAGCAGCGCTGGAGACCGTGGGACTGGATAGTTACATTGGATTTTGCCATACACTGCGCAGCGGCAGACGGTCACTGGCGTTTGATTTGGTGGAAGAAGCGAGATGCATTGCGGAAAGATTTTGTCTGACTCTTCTGAATCTGAAGATTATTGGACTAAGTGATTTTGAAAATCAGATTTCCGGGGCTGTCTGGCTGAATGCGGATGGACGGAAAAAGGTCTTAACGAAGTGGCAGGAGAGAAAACGAATGGATATGCTGCATCCATATTTGAATCAAAAGATTCCATTGGGACTGCTGCCTTATGTGCAGAGCAATTTGCTCGCAAAATATGTGCGTGGGGATATAGAGGCTTATCCGCCGTATGTACAGAAGTAGGTGATTTTTATGATGGTACTGATCAGTTATGATGTGAGTACAGCAGATGCAGCAGGAAAAACACGGCTGAGAAAGGTTGCGAAAGAGTGTCAAAATCATGCGCAGAGGGTGCAGAATTCTGTATTTGAGGCGAATTTAGATTATTCCACATTTATGAAACTGAAAGCTCGGTTGATTGAGCTGATTGATACGGAAACAGACAGTTTGCGGTTCTACTATTTGGGAAATAATTGGAAACGCCGTGTGGAACACGTTGGATCGAAGGAAACGTATGATTCAGAGGGGGTAATTATCCTTTAATGCCAAAGGTGTCTTTCCTGCAGGCAAAGTTGCTGCGGCGAACCGGAAGTGCTGAGAAAATGGTGGCAGGTTCGCCTGAAATAAGATATAATTAGGATAGGAAAAGTGCTGAATCATGGTGCTTTTTCTGAAAAAGGTCCGCCTCTTGCGATATATGGAAATGCGCGAGCCGTTAGGTACTAAATGTAGCGGTCGCGCCTCGCAGAGGCGCGTGAGTAGAAATAATTTCTTGTGCTGCGAACTGGATGGCTACGAGTCGCGCCTCGCAGAGGCGCGTGAGTAGAAATGTTAGCAGTTTTAATTCCCGTATCATGCCCCGGGTCGCGCCTCGCAGAGGCGCGTGAGTAGAAATTGCCGGACATGATGACCTAGAGGAAGCACAGTCTAAGTCGCGCCTCGCAGAGGCGCGTGAGTAGAAATAAAGGGCGAAACGATCGCCATCGAATTAACTACTGGTCGCGCCTCGCAGAGGCGCGTGAGTAGAAATCGCCTGCTGCAAGCATGATGCCGATACCGATGATGTCGCGCCTCGCAGAGGCGCGTGAGTAGAAATTGCGGTCAATGATCAGATAGGTATGATCTGCGACAGTCGCGCCTCGCAGAGGCGCGTGAGTAGAAATCTTGTCTTGCGGTTTTGGAAACGCGCAGGTGTCGGTCGCGCCTCGCAGAGGCGCGTGAGTAGAAATTTGAGAGCGCAGCGAACAAAAGCTACCTTCATAGGTCGCACCTCGCAAGAGGTGCGTGAGTAGAAATCCTTTGTACTTTTTCGGTTTGTTCGCACAAATTTGTCGCACCTCGCAAGAGGTGCGTGAGTAGAAATCTGAAAGAAAAAGCCGGAGTTGAGGAACCGTCTTGTCGCACCTCGCAAGAGGTGCGTGAGTAGAAATTAAAATAGACTTATACAAAGGGTGGCGCAATGACGTCGCGCCTCACAGAGGCGCGTGAGTAGAAATCTTCGGAATCTTCT
>ERZ856578.5016-NODE-5016-length-16773-cov-4.654947_pt1 | contig 16773 bp, 18 predicted proteins | sample MGYA00514384_ERZ856578 | MGnify/ENA primary metagenome ERZ856578 (study PRJEB29103, sample SAMN06111958) | human gut metagenome | biome: human gut; feature: ankylosing spondylitis patient; material: healthy_person | host: Homo sapiens | place: China:Hangzhou...
CTGATCCGCGAAGGCAGACTCGAACCGGAAAAGGTGAAAGCCACGCTGCGTGGGAAACCAGCGAAGGCAACAAATGTCTATTTCAACATGACCAGAGGTAGGTACCTCTAAGGCATTAATCATGCGAAGGAGTGTAGATTTACCAGCTCCACTAAAGCCAATAATGCCAAATATATCGCCTTTTTCTATGGTAAAGTTTACATCAGATAATGCAGTAACCTTTTGCTTATTAACGTCAAACTCTTTCGTTACATTTCGTATAGCAATCACTGTACCACCTCTTTCCCTACGCATTAGTAGGAATTAATATTTTTCTAAAACATATCTTTAAGGTATGTTTTAATTGTATACTTAGATTACTACAATTTATAAGGACTGTCAAACACAAAAAGAACCTCAACACTAAAAAGGTTGAGGTTCTTTTCGTATCTATATACTTTTGGTCCTTTACATCAAACCCATCATCTATATCGATTAAAGAGATATAGTGATCCTAGTATGATTGGGGCTCCAATATAGAGTCCCATATTAGGATATTCTCCCAATAAAAAGGCTGCTACTACGGCTGCCACAATTGGCGAGATATACATAAAATTGGTTACATCCGTAACTTTTTCGGCATGTTCAAAGGCATAACTCCAGAATACGAATCCTAATGCACTGGAAAAGAATGCTAGGTATACCATAGCAAGCTTCGCAGTAATTGGTGCGGCTCCAATCATTTCAATAGCATGATCTGCAAAAGGTAGTGCCATAATGGCACCTGTAAACATGGACCACATAGCGATAGTAATAGAGTTATAACCTTTCAGACTAAGCCCGCGATTTAGAATATTATAAACCGCAAACAGTATCATACCAATCAACGTCCATATGGCCCCCATTGGAATGGTCAGAGTGGAGTTCCAAAGAATAATAACGGCCACACCTATAAAAGCAGTTATGGTGAAGATCCAGCCTATAGGGCGTATTTTATCCTTATAGACTACCAATGCCATCAATGCTGTAGTCATCGGTGTCAAAGCCATAATAATACTAGATGTAGCGGCCGGTATTGTTCGCAATCCTTCATTAAAAACGACTTGGTAAACGAAGTTTCCTGTAGCCCCTAGCAGAATATATATGCCCCACTCACGCCAAGATGTAGGTATATGTAATCCCTTAAATACACCGATAATTAGCATGAGTATAGCACCACCTACAACCCGCGCTACCGAGAGTGTCAATGCATCTACTGATTGCAATGCTACCTTACCAAAAGGAAACGCCGTAGCCCAAACGGCAATGGTGGCAGATGCCCCTAAAATGGCTTTCATCCGATTTGTCATTAGCATCTACCTTTCTACGTAATTCCATAATCAATACTATCTAAATATTACCATAATAACGCCCTACAATTCCAAGAAGATACATCACAACATATCGAACGCTCTCTATTTATTGATATAAATTTTCATTATTTAAAGATAATACAATAATTAGTTCCCCAAAATCCAAACTCAAATAAATCAAGTAATTAATTATACTTTCAATGTATTTATATAGTGTTTTCAATATTATTAAATTACAAATAACATTCATTCTTACGAAAATTGCATAGTATGTATTGAAAATATATATCATTTAAAATTTGTTAAATCAGGACAAACATTGTACACTATAGGCATAGAAATCTATAGTTATATCCTTTTATGGAGGTGCAAAATGCAACATACTGCATGGAAAGATTTTAACACAGGTGTGTGGGATAAAGCCGTTGATGTACGCGACTTTATTCAAAGAAACTATATCCCCTATGAAGGGGACGATTCCTTCCTTGCTGGTCCTACAGAAAGAACGACAAAATTATGGGACCAAGTAATGAAGCTTTATGAAGAAGAACGTAAAAAAGGCGGCATGCTCGATGCTGATACTTCCGTGGCCACACACATTACTGCCCATGCGCCAGGATATATCGACAAAAACCTTGAAACAATCGTTGGTTTACAAACTGACAAACCATTAAAACGCGCTATGTTCCCTTATGGTGGCTTGCGTACTGCGAAATCCGCTATTGAAGAAGACGGTTTCAAAATGGATCCGCAAACAGAAGACTTCTTCAAAAAACATCGTAAAACGCACAATGATGGCGTATTTGATGTATATACACCAGAAATGCGTGCCGCTCGTACGGCTCATATCGTAACTGGTTTACCAGATGCTTACAGCCGTGGCCGTATCATCGGTGACTATCGCCGTATTGCTTTGTATGGTATCGATTACCTCATCGAAGATAAAAAAGAGCAATTCAGCATTACTATGGGCGACATGCTAGAAGACGTAATTCGCGACCGCGAAGAGATTCAAGAACAAATCCGTTCCTTAAAAGAATTAAAAGAAATGGCTGCATCTTATGGTTACGATATTTCTGGACCAGCTAAAGACGTGAAAGAAGCTATGCAATGGATTTACTTCGGCTACCTTGGCGCTATTAAAGAGCAAAACGGTGCTGCTATGTCCATCGGCCGTAACTCTACATTCCTAGATATCTACGCAGAACGCGACCTTCGCAATGGCACATATACAGAAGAGCAAATCCAAGAATTTGTAGATCATTTCATCATGAAATTGCGTATGGTTCGCTTCGCACGTATCCACGAATACAACAACTTGTTCACAGGCGATCCTGTTTGGACAACTGAATCCATCGGTGGTATGGGTACTGACGGCCGTACATTGGTTTCCAAAATGTCCTTCCGTTATCTACATACATTGACTAACCTTGGTCCTGCTCCAGAACCAAATCTCACTGTATTGTGGTCCCCTCGCATGCCTATCTGCTTCCGCCGCTTCTGTGCAAAACTATCTATTGAAACATCTTCCATCCAATACGAAAATGACGACTTGATGCGCCCTAACTCTGGTGATGACTACGCTATCGCATGTTGCGTATCCCCTATGCGTATTGGTAAAGAAATGCAATTCTTCGGCGCTCGTTCCAACTTGGCAAAATGCTTGCTTTATGCAATCAATGGTGGCGTTGATGAAAAATTGAAGAAACAAATTGGTCCTAAATACCGCCCTATTACTTCCGAATACTTAGAATTCGACGAAGTATGGGAAAAATTCGACGACATGATGGAATGGTTGGCAGGCGTATATGTAAACGCATTGAACATCATTCACTACATGCACGACAAATACGCTTATGAAAAACTAGAAATGGCATTGCATGACCGCAAGGTAACTCGTTGGTTTGCAACTGGTATTGCTGGTTTATCCGTAGTAGCTGACTCCTTGTCTGCTATTAAATATGCTAAGGTAAAACCTATTCGCGACGAAAACGGCATTGCTGTTGATTTCGAAATCGAAGGGGACTTCCCTAAATATGGTAACGATGACGATCGTGTAGATAGCTTGGCAGCAAAAGTTGTTTCCACATTTATGAACAAGATTCGCAAACATCCTACATACCGTCAATCCGTTCCAACTATGAGCTTGTTAACAATTACTTCCAACGTAGTATATGGTACTGCAACAGGTTCCACACCGGATGGTCGTAAAGCTGGTGAAGCTTTTGCCCCTGGTGCTAACCCAATGCATGGTCGTGATACTCACGGCGCTATTTCTTCGTTGGCATCCGTAGCAAAAATGCCATGGCGTGATAGCTCCGATGGTATTTCCAATACCTTCTCTATCATTCCTGACGCATTAGGTAAATCTGGTGAAACATTTGTGTCCGTCAGCGATTTTGATATTGAGTTAGATCCATCTCAATTACCTAATTCCAATACAAACTTCGCTTGCAGCGAACCGAATGTTACTATAAAGGAAGATAAATAATATCTTCCATAGTATCAAGTTGCTTTCACCGGCACCGATACGAGTGTTAGTCTTGGTTGAAAGGAGGCAATACCCATGAGCAACCAACAACAAGTTGATAACTTGGTAGAGTTATTGGATGGCTACTCCCAAAAAGGCGGTCATCATTTGAACGTTAACGTGTTCACTCGTGAAACATTGTTAGACGCTCAAAAACATCCTGAGTTGTATCCTCAATTGACTGTTCGTGTATCTGGTTACGCAGTACACTTCAGCAAATTGACTAAAGCACAACAGGACGAAGTTATTTCCCGTACATTCCATCAACAAATCTAATCGAGGTTTCCTATGACAGGACGTATTCATTCGGTCGAAACGATGGGTACGGTTGATGGTCCAGGCATGCGCATGGTGGTTTTTCTCCAAGGATGCCCCATGCGTTGTGCTTATTGCCACAATCCAGACACATGGAATGAAACTAGCGATGATGTTAAATTCATGACTGTTGAGGAATTGTGGGACCAGTACGAACGTAACCGCCAATTTTATACTAATGGTGGTATCACCGTCACAGGTGGGGAAGCTCTCATGCAAATTGACTTTGTTACTGAGCTTTTCACATATTTCCGTGAAAGAAACGTCCATACCTGTTTAGATACAAGTGGAATTTGTTTTGATCCCCACCAAGAGGTGGCCTACCGTAAGCTACTCAGTGTCACTAGTCTCGTCATCCTAGACATTAAGGAAATCGATGCTGATAAACATCTGTGGCTAACAGGCAAACCGTTAGAGCCCATTCTCAGCTTTGCTAGATTGACAGCAAACGTAGAAGTTCCCATTTGGGTTCGTCACGTTGTAGTCCCTACGATTACAGATAATGCAGATCATCACTATCGTCTAGGCTTTTTCCTAGGATCTCTGAAAAACTTACAAGCCGTTGATTGCTTACCATATCACGTTATGGGTACTGCTAAATATAAGGAGTTAGGTATTACCTATCGCCTAGAGGGCATACCAGCTACCACAAAAGATATTGCAGCTAAAGCGACAAAAACCGTGGTGGAAGGAATCAAGGCCTATCGACGCCATTGGTGGAGTCCCATCAAAACACAACATCAATCATAATCAAGTTTGAGGATAACTACCTCCCTTGATATATATACACATATATATTAAAAACTTGATCTATGATAGCCCTAAACAATAGAGCCGCCCCACACAACCAGGGACGGCTCTTATTGTATTTACTGTATTTATTTAGATACTACGTTAATTGGTTCACCTTTGAAGAAGGCTTTTACATTATCACGAATGATACCTACCAAGCGTTGGCGTGTTTCTAGGCCTTTCCAGCCCATATGAGGTGTAAGGATAACATTATCTAGTGTGTATAGAGGGCTATCCTCTGCTGGAGGTTCTACCTCTTGTACATCAAGACCTGCACCTGCAATGCGTTTAGCCGCTAATGCTTCACAAAGATCTGCTTCGTTAATAAGTGGACCACGACCAGTATTTACAATGACTGCACTAGATTTCATTTTACCGATAGTTTCTTTATTAATCATGTGCTTAGTTTGGTCATTCAATGGGCAATGCAATGTAATATAGTCGCTATTTTCTAGCAATTCATCAAGACTTACATAACGAATACCATCACCATCAGCCTTTGGTGTGCGCGTATGAACCAAGACATTCATACCCAGTGCTTTTGCTACTTTGATAACTTCCATACCGATGTGACCAGCACCAACAACCCCTAATGTTTTACCATTCACTTCTGTGTGGCTCACTTGTAAATATTTTGTGAAATTACTGCGATCACCTTTAGCAAGCATGCTGATTTGTTTCTGCATGGTAGATGCAAAATTGAGGATCATCATAATTACCGTATGTGCTACGCGTTCTGTACTGTACGCTGGAATATTACACACCGTAATGCCTCTTTCCTTAGCAGCATTGAGGTCGATATTATTATAACCTGTCCCCGCTTCTACGATGAGTTTTACAGTATCTGGGAATTGTGAAAGCAAATCAGCCCCTACTGGTAATTCTTTTGTAACTACAACGCGAGCCCCTTGAATACGTTCAATAAGCTCTTCATTTGTACTATCATCATAAACCTGTACATCACTAGATAATACAGAGAAATCTAATGCATGGTCGTAATTCATTTTACTTGCATTTACTACTACTACACGTTCGCTCATGAGAACCTCCTACATAGTTATTAAATTTTATAGAGTATACGTAACGCCCAAATCTAGGCGTTACATACACTTATTAGGAAAAATACTTCTACATAAATTATACTATTATTTATATAAATTTATACTATTAATATAACGGAGAACTATATTAATTAGTATACTTTCACATTTATTGTATATAATATATGTATAAAATCATAAAAAACAGAATTTCTGTATAAAACTTTCACAAAAGTATTGTGTAATTCCCCAAAAGTTATAAAATAAAAGTAATGTTATATAGAATTGAGGAATACCATGAGACCCACCTATTTGACCATAAATACAAGTCTCGTTCGTGAGAACTTGCGCAAAATTAAAGATAGTTTACCGGAATGGAGCACATCTACTGCTGTTATCAAAGCCAATGGCTATGGCCACGGCAGTGTTATGATGGGCCGTATTGCCGTTGAAGAAGGTTATGAATCCTTAGCGGTTGCCATTCCTGAAGAGTCAGTTCCACTTCGCAACGCAGGGATTATGGTACCAATTTATCTACTTGGCCTCACAAGACCTCAGTCCTTTGAGCTTGTAGCAGACACAAATTCCATTCCAGCTGTATGCGAATCTACCGATTTAGAAGCACTCGACAAGGTAGCAGAAAATCACGATATGATTATCCGTGTTGCAGTCGCCGTTGATACAGGAATGCATCGTATTGGAATCAAGCCTGAAGATGCTATTGAGTTTATCAAACGCGTTGAATCCTATGAAAATCTTGAGGTAGACGGTTTCTTCTCTCATATGAGTAACGCCGATGCGGCGGATCAAAGCCACGCTCATGGACAGGCACAAAAATTCCATAAAATGGTCGATGAAATCCGTGCATTTAGACCTGATGCGGACTATCGCTTCTCTCTTGCCAATAGTGCTGGCTTATTATCTGTAAAAGACAGCTTATTTACCGATGCTCGTCCTGGCATTATTCAATACGGCATTATGCCATCTCTTGATGTGCCAAATCGATTAGGGTTAAAACCGGTCCTCTCCTTCCATAGCGAAGTAGTACATGTACAGCGACTAGAAGCAGGTGAAGGTATCGGTTATGGTTCTACCTATGTAACACCTGAACCAATGACGATTGCTACCATTCCTGTAGGCTATGCAGATGGATACCCTCGTAGCTTATCCAACCGCGGTACAGTCCTCATTCATGGCACACGTTGTCCTGTAGTGGGCCGCATCTGTATGGACCAATTCATGGTGGCCGTTCCAGATACGATTACTGTACAACCAGGTGACAAGGTTGTGCTCCTAGGTTCTCAAGGTCATGAAAGCATCTCTGCACTTGAGATTGCCGCCCTTGCCTCTACAATTCCTTATGAAATCTTTTGTGGTTTCTCAGAACGCGTACCTCGACAATACATATAAAAGGCTAACTATTGTTACTAATAGTAAATGCTCCATATACCAAAAGCGCAGATATACATTGTATCTGCGCTTTTCCAATTTCTACTACGGATTTTTCTTATATGGTACATTTTTATATTGAATGAACATAGAAAAAGCCCGTAATACATGCAGCGGTCTACATGTATTACGGGTTTTCCTGCTCTCCTATACCTAGCGTACTGTAAAGCAGTTACGTTCTTATTGTGAGAGAGAGTATTATATACCAAGTATATAATCTTATGATTGGGAGGGAACCACAATGCATAAGGGGCCCTCTGAACGACAGACGGCATAGGAGAGAGTCAATGTTTGTCTATCCAATCCAGAGGGCTGCGTGTGTGTAATTGTTTATTGTGTGTGTAAGTATGTGTGTATAGTTTTGTGTGTTTAGTGTTCGTGTATTAAAGGGGTTGCTTTACAGTAGGATAGGCTTAGGATTAGCTTATTTTACAGCCATACCTGTTTTAGCATCCAATACGATGGATACAGGTTTGTTTTGTGCATCATGGAACTCTACAGTATATATAGGTTTACCATTTTGGTTCACTACAGACCAAGAGTTAATACCAGTTGCTACATTGCCAGTTTGTGCGAAGGCTGCATTGATCGCCACATGTGGAGGTAACACAGTACCAGCATCAATAGCACTAGCTTCCATGGATGCATCATATGCTTTAGGAGTACCTTCAGTTACATTACCAGTTGCCACATCTAGAGTCATGGAATGGGCACCACTAGCATTGAAACCGTCTACTTCATAAATAGCAGTTTTGTCTGCAGCTTTGAAGGATACTTTAGTAATCTTAGAGTCGCCATATTTATTTTCAAATTGATCGATTAAATAGTTCGCACCAATTACGAAAATACTATTTTGATCGACTACGCCTGCTTGCTTACTTGTTGTGCTAGGTTGTGATTTTCCACTTTTAGAGTTTTTTTTTCCTCTTTAGTAGTTTCTTTTTTGTCAGCTTTTTTATCTGCTTTTACTTCTTTAGTTTCTTTTACAGCTTTATCAGCTTTAACTGCTTTGTCAGCTTTTACTTTAGGCGCTTTGTGTGCTTGCGCTTTTTTAGTATTTTTTTCGTCTTTATTAGCTTCTACTTTTTTATCTGCTGCACGTACTACTTTAGCTTCGCTAGGAGCTTTTGCTACCGCTGCAGTTTCAATTGTAGGAGTTGCTGCTGCTGGATTAGCTGCTGCTGGAACTACAGTGGCTTGAGCAACTGGAGCTTTTACATCTTGAGTTGCTGTTGGAACTGGTGTAGTATCTTTAGCTGCTGGTGTAGCTGGAGTCACTTCAACTTTAGCTGCTGTAGGTACTACTTTAGCTGTTGTAGGAGCTACTTCTGTTTTAGCTGCTGGAGTCACTTGAATAGTAGGAACTACTTGATGAGTAGCAGGTTCTGCGACAGGAGCTGCAGTAGCAGCTACCTCTTGAGTTACAGGAACTGGTGTTGCTTGTTCAGCTGCTGTTACTGCTACAGTAGCACCAAATACGCCAGCTACTGCTAAAGCAATACTGCTTTTCAAAATAGATTTTTTCATAATATCCTCCTTGATAATTCATATATATGCAATATTACGCATATATATTTTAACCAACTCGGTGTCATCGTTATAGTTCCAAAACATATATCTAGCGTGGACTGTAGATATATAGTTTAGAAACTCCCGATATATTTGAGTTCTGTCTTTTGACTGGACACATATTATCGATAATCTATGAAATAAAAATGTAGAATTCACCGGTCTAGCTTATTTTGGGGTGAGAATAAAATGAATTTATATGTAATTTCAATGAAATTCTATAGTATTCGATTTACAACTAAGTATTCCATGAACTAACTTCAAAAAGCCATTTATCCCATAAATAAAGGAACAGAAGACACTCATTGTAATTCTCATAATGTAAACATCCCCTTTCATGAGCAAATGTTCACAAAAAAACTCCTTAAAACTATCCTTTTCTACAAAAAAAGATAATTTTAAGGAGTTTATTCTTATATTTAAAATAATAAGCCTTCTACTATTAAGTTATATTTACTAGTCACAGTAATGTTTAGTCGTCAAATTTAACAGACAACAACGTACCATTCATAGCATCAATGCGTACATTGACCTCTTTGTCACCTTCTGTACCGAAGCTAACTTTGTATACTATTTTACCTTTATCATAGTGTACAGACCACTCATTAAGGCTTGTCGCTTTGCCTTGTGTTTGAGCATAAGCAAAGTTAACTACCGCTGCTGGCGGTAAGATTTCACGAGGATCAAAGGATTTTTTCTTTAAGGATTTATGGAAGTCACCTTCACGTTTTTCAAAGATTTGATTTGTTGCATAGATATAAGTGAGCTCATATATGCCACTTTCATCAACACCTTCTACATCATATCTAATTTGACCACCATCCGCATCAAAAGCGATTTCAGTGATAGCTGCATTTGGATGATTTTGAATAAATGCATTCAATAAACCATTTGCACCTACAATCGCTGCATGGTTTCCATCAACAACTGCAATAGTTGGTTCTACTGCTACTAAAGGCGCCGCACTTGCATTTGGCATACCAAACACTGCTGCCAAGGCTAATACAAGACTACCTTTTACGAATAAGGATTTCATAGGCTCCTCCATCTCTCAAACAGGACCTTAGTGTATATATACAATTATACACTAAATCGATACGATTTATTAATCTTTATTTATAATATTAATGCATAGACCACTGCCCTATGATACAATGCACGTAGAATATTTTTTACTACAAGTGAGACCATTATGATTTCAATATATCCTACTATATATCACACATTTCAATGCAAAGCAGATCGATGTGAAAATACATGCTGCCAACTGTGGACCATCGATATTGATGAGACCACTGCTGAACGCTATCATGCCATGACAGGACCTCTTGGTGAAAGCTTACGACAAGCCATCACTGTCGATGACGAAGGTAGCCATTTCGTGTTTTCTAAAGAACAACCTATGTGTCCGTTACTCAATGAAAATGGCCTCTGTAAGGTGGTGCTCGAACTAGGTGAAGAAGGCCTATGCGATACATGTCACATGCATCCGCGCTTTTATAAATATATTGAGGACCTCGAGCTATGTGGGGTTGGTTTATCCTGTGAAGCATCGGTAGAACTGCTAGCAGAAGACATGCAGTCTAATCAAGTAATCTTTACTATTGAAGACGATAACGGCGAATTTAGTCCTGATGAACGTTTAACTATTCAGAATATATTTGAACTATTAGCCTTTGATATAGATCCAGCACTATTTCAATATATTCCATCCCCTGACGCACAGTATTATACAAGCCTATTAGATTTATATGGTACAACAGAGCCTATCGATGAAGACTGGACTGCACAAATCAGTGCATTATCTCATGATATAGATAAACTCACTACCTCTGTTCAAACCTATGTTGCCACTCACGATATGGGGCTATTCAACAAGGTATTCCAATACATCTTATATCGTCAAATCGATATGCTAGCAGATTATTCTTTAGAAGCCATCCTTTCCTATGCTAAAGATGGTGTGGAATACATACTTATGACAAGTGCCCTCGAAGGCTCTCCACTTAAACAAGTGGCAAGATGGTCCCAACAAATCGAATACGACGAAGACAATGTAGAACTGCTATTACAACATTATGAAGCAACAAAAAACCTCCTAGTATAAACTAGGAGGTTTTTATATAGTTACGCAAACAGTATGCGCATAATCCAGTTATATAAGAGATTTATAATAAATAATACCACATAAACAGCCCCTACTGTAAGAGGCTCTACTTTCATAATACGAGATAAAAGCATAACGGCCACGTAGATAACGGCACAAACATAGGCTAGTGCTAAAGGAACTAATAGGATCATCAAAAATGGCGTAATATAAATGCAAATAATAGATACCAAAATTAATGCTAATCCCAGTGCGCCTGTATAGCCTTCCACATAAGCAGTGCCCATTAATACTTGCTTGAAATCAAACTCACGTTCTAAAAGAACGCTCAGTAATTTCCACAGTATAAAGCTACCAACAAACCAATATATACCAAGGCCTAAAATCTCTCTCAATATAGAAAATATACCATATACAGCAGGAATAAAGCCAAATAAAAAACCACCAAAGGTCATGGCCAAAGGTAACAGAACAATACCTAAAGCAAAGCCTAAAATATGAGTGGCACACCAACCGGCAAGGCCAGCTTTAATACCCTTTTCTAAGGTACCAAACCAGAAGATTTCATCTATTCCCTTCTTCGGTGAACGCACCAGCAGGGATATTTCTCGTAAAAATGTCGTATCCATAACTAACTCCGCTCTCAACTATACTATAAATTTAATTATATCATAAATTCCAAGATTTAAATTATATATAATTAATTTTAATATAAATTAAACGATAAAAAAACCACAAGACTTTCATCTTGCGGTTATACTTGATTTTATGCCTTATATTATTTAACTAATGTATGTACAAAGCGAAGCCATTGAGGCAATACCGATACTGATAGCAATGCTACAACAAACATAACAATATATGTTTTAACAATTCCTAGATTAACATAACGACGCATGAGTTGTGCCCCAATAAAAACAGCGTAATACTGACTAAACATGGTAACAAGATAGGCCATATCACCTACGTATTTCGGCATAGATACATAGAATAATATTTTGAAAGGATTGTTCACTTAATTTCGTGAATAAATGCAATATATCCTTATACCAAGTCATAATGCTCCTTATCTGTTATCGAGTTAATGTATATAATACTTCACACAACAAAGCCACTAGAATGGCAAGCAACATAATGCTTAGGCCTTCATAAGCACTACCATCAATACAAGCCCCTGCAATACGTCCCATGGTCTGTAGTAACAATACAGTACTAAGAATGCATAATACAATCATACAAAAACCAATAATGGCTTGTAGTAGAATTGGTATGGTCGTAAGAATCAACATAATACCTGCCGTAAGAGTGATCATAGCTACTACTAATTGAGCAAAGGCCATCATATGTAAAACCCCAGTGACTACGCCGCGGATATAGAACTTACGTTTTTGTAGTATCGCATAGCCTATAACAATGCCAGACACGAGGGCCGCTTTTAAAATTACCCACGCAAACCGACCGATATTCCAAAACTCACGCGGTTTACTTAAGTGTTCAAAAAAGACTTGTATCTCATGTTGACCTACGGGAAGCGAAAACATTTGCCACTTCACTAATAGTGATGAATTGCGTATCAAAGCACGTATAGCATCTAGATATACACTTTCACCGACGATGGTAAATTGATAGCATATGAGCGTCAATACGAGCATCCAAGCAAGCTGTCCATAGGTAACATCATAGTGGTACATTCGTGGATTTTTTTCTTCAATGGGGTTTAATAAGCGATATACGAACTCTACTAAACCTGCCATCATATCTCTCACCACCTTTTACTCAACAAGAATAGCATCATTCCATATAGAATGATGCAGCACACAACACAAGATTACGAATTTCTAACAATAATTTTATTTTTAATTCATACTCTGTTCATTATTATAGCACAAAAGCAAGGTATAATCATACCTTGCTTTCATATTTTTCATGCTATGCAATTATCTAGATGTAGCAAGCATAACCATGCCTACCAATATGCCAATAAAGGCCACAGGAATTAAAGATGCCAAAATTCCAATACCAAAAGTCGCAAGTCGTCCCTTTTCAATTTGACGTGCCATAAGTGTTAAACTCACCCAGAAACACCAAATATAGGCTACAACCTGGAATATTGTATAAGAGAATCCAATTATATATAAGATTATGTTAGGCGCATAAACATCTAGATTTAGACCATTAACAATTAAGAATAAAATCACCTGAACAATTGATATAACAAGGGATATCACCATAGAGTATGCACTTTGATACCAACAAATCTTTAATATAGATTCATAATTAGTATGGGCACCAAATTTATTAGCTATTTGGCTGAATAAAACTGAATAAATAGCTAATATAGCAAATGTTAGTAATGCATATAATACTAATACAAAAAATCCGGCCCCAGCAAGAACCCCCAACGCAGCTCCTAGCTGTGGAGCTGAAGCCCCTAAGGAATAAACCATTCCAGCTTGTATAATCCAACTCACAAGCAGGCTAATAGCAAGCATCCCCATGGTACAGGCAAAACCGCGTTGAATTGTACCAAATTCAACAATCTCTGGAATACCACGTTTGAATGGAGCTCTAATAAGCGCCCAAAGATCTAAATACCATTTTCGTTCCATATGTTCCCCTCCAAAACATCTAAAGCACATATTTTTATCATTGTATCACAACGCACTTTTAAAATAAATGTAAATTTATTTTAAATCAAAATTTGATATTGAATAGAAAATAAAAAATTGATAGACACCTAAAAGGCATCTATCAATATTTCAATTATGTATGTATTTAAACAGACATTGATAATATAATACCACCCACACCAAAGATAAAGGATACTATATAAAAGGAAATACCCGTTATCCAAGGGCTCAGGCTAAATTGCTTAGACATTAATTGTGCCATGATAAAGACATTAATGAGTTCTATGGTACTTAATCCGCCCGCCCCACCTCGAATTTGTAAGTTTAATAAGAGATAAATAGGTGCAGCAAAAAGCACAAAAATTAAATGAATCCAACCAGCAATACAAGTATTCAAAAGTAAGTCTGCTACTAGTTGCTTATATGTAACCTGCCCCTTAAAGATCTTGAAAATACCATATAAAATACCAGAAGATGCGAGAACAAATGCTACAATACCAAGTACATATCCAACGATAGGCACTACCTCAATCTCTACGGGGCTTATAATCTCCCAAATAAATGTTTTAAAAAATGGGCTTTTGGAGAAAATTAGCGATAATATATGTAACCCCAAATCAGTTATGATTGCTGATATAACGGCTAATAATAACATATTCTTAATAGTAATCAAATGCATCCATTTCTCTATATAAGGACCAAACAAACCATTCATAATACTATACCTTATAAATCCTCACTCTTAAATAATTGATACCCCTCAAAGTAATAACTATGGTCAAGCCCCTTCATAAATAGTTGCCGATTATTGATATCGTCAGTAAGTGCCTCCCCTAATACAGCTTTAATTTCTAAATCATTTACAGGGCTGCGCTCCATAGCGGATAAATATTTTTCCTTATCAATTTGACTCCAATCAATAGTTTTTTGTAGTTCAACACAAAGCATATGATCAAGCCACAAACGCATACTACGTCCATTACCCTCTCTAAAAGGATGAGCCACATTCATTTCTACATACTTCTCTACAATTTCATCAAATGAATTTTGTGGCATGCTTTCAATAGTTTTAACCGCTTCAGATAGATATATAACAGGAACAAAACGAAAGTTCCCTTTAGAAATATTTACAGTACGTAGCTCACCAGCAAAATCATATATATCTTGAAATAATATCTTATGGATGTCTTGTAATGTAGTCCAAGTACCACTAGACATGTTATTAAGTAGGTTCTGCTCAAATAATCTAGTCGCAGCTTTTTTACTTATCCGCTCTTCTTCCCTAGCTAAAGTAGGAGAATCAGTAATGCCTAATTTATTAGTGATAACCATATTGGACCTCCTTTTTATTTTATCTCGTAATATATATTATACTATATTCATTAAACTTTAGTTGAAACTAACATAGCATGCAAATAAAAAAGCAGCCCTTTTAGGGCTGCCTTTCATTCATCTTATTTCAAAGATGCTGCAATTTTTGTAAGGTTTTCATCCATACGTTCTAAGTATGTTTTATTATCTTCGTTACTTTCGATTGTGTAAATAGTTTCTACCTTAGCACCAACTTCGCTTGCCAAAGTCTTGGATACTTCTGGGCTAGCCATTTCTTCTGCGAAGATAGTAGTGATATTGTTTTCTTTACAATACTTGATGAGTTCTGCCAATTGCGCTGCATTTGGTTCGCCTTCAGCAAATACATCTTCTACACTATTTTGCTCTAAGCCAAAGTCACGACATAGGTACGCAAATGCGGCATGACCTGTAACAAAGTTTTTATGAGGCGCTTGTGCAAATTGACCTTCATATTTCTTAATCATTTCATCAAGTTTAGCTACGTAGTCATTGTAATTCTTTTCGTAGTAATCCTTATTAGCTGGGTCGGCTTTTACAAAAGCATCTTTAATATTTTTCACTTCGATTTTTGCATTTTTTAAAGATAACCATGCATGAGGATCTTCTGCGCCATGTTCTTTAATTTCTTCAGGATCAGTATTTTTGATAGCTTCTACGCCCTCTGTAGCAACAACAGTGATGAGCTTGCTATTTTTAGCCGCATCAATCGCTTGTTGTGCCCAAGGTTCCATACCGAAACCGTTGTACACGAATACTTGAGCTGTTGCCAATTGTTTCATATTGTCAGGTTTCAACTCGAAATCATGGGGCTCTACGCCATCTGGAATGATAGTAGATACCTCTACCTTGTCACCGCCAATAGCCTTTGCAAATTCAGCCATTGCATTAAAACTTGTTACCACTTGGATCTTCTTACTTGCCTGTTCCTTCGGTGCATCATTACCACAGCCTGCAAATAGAGCGGCCATCATGATGCCTACAACTAACAAAACCAGTTTCTTGACCATCGTAGTCCTCCTTTTGTTAATCCTGAACGCTATGCCTTCATAGAATACTACTTATTCTTTTATTGCAGTTGCGACTCAGTTGCATTTGTAATATAGTTATAGTATAAACTTACTCAAGATTTTGTCAATTAGAAAAGTGGTTTTTTATATGTTATCTATTGAACACCTTTATTTTTCCTATCAAGGTCAGCCACCTTACGTGTTGAACGACCTAAATCTACATATTCACAGTGGTGATTATATATCCATCGTTGGGGACAATGGGTCTGGTAAAAGTACCCTTCTACGTCTCATCTTAGGGTTCCTGAAACCTGTGAAAGGCTCTATCAAGCGAGATACAAACAACATTCGCTACGTATCTCAAAAGAATGATTTCTCTCATGCAGGCTTCCCTATTACGGTAAAAGAAATTCTCGATTCCTATCGCAAGCTTTTAAAAATTAAAGATAAAAACGAAGTTAATCGTGTATTAGAGCTCACGAATATGACGGAGTTCAAAGACCGTTTAATTAGCAAACTATCTGGTGGTCAAGCACAGCGCGTATCTATCGCTCGTGCCCTCATTGGTAATCCTGACCTCATCATACTTGATGAACCATCTACTGGTATTGACCGTAAAAACCAAGAAGGCATTTACTCACTCCTCTGCG
>ERZ856578.5043-NODE-5043-length-16722-cov-12.421448_pt1 | contig 16722 bp, 20 predicted proteins | sample MGYA00514384_ERZ856578 | MGnify/ENA primary metagenome ERZ856578 (study PRJEB29103, sample SAMN06111958) | human gut metagenome | biome: human gut; feature: ankylosing spondylitis patient; material: healthy_person | host: Homo sapiens | place: China:Hangzhou...
CCTGAAGGGAATTGGCTGCTGGGATTTGCGGCACGGGAACCTTAGCGCCGGAATCGAGCGTGGCTACGCCGTTGGCTTTTCCCTTTGTCCCGGCAAAATTATCTATTGAGAGAAAGGCATTGTTAAAGTCTGTCATTTGAGGCGGATCTGACAGGACCCATTGAGGTAAGCCGAGGTTAGGTGTTTTTGAATTTGACGACATAGAAATCATCTCCTTTATTCAATGGTTGTGCTTATTGCAATGGTTATTGAATATTGACCGCGTGGCCCTCCGTAAATATGGTCTATATCTACATCAGCCGACAGAATCGCCTCCCCATCTTTTTTATTGTTTTCGGGAACAAGGATTTTTTTGATTACATAGGTTGCGTCTGTGGGAAGAAGGAAAAATGTAGAGACGCCCCCGGTTGCTGTTTTTGACACATCCTGCGGTTCAAATAGTTCGCGGCCTCCTAGGTTGTTCTCAAGACAAATTGCGCCAAATAAATCCGCAAAGTTATTTACGCTTTCGCCAGACATAAACTGCATAAGTTTTTCTTTCCCGTAATTTGTTAGGTAATTTCCCAAGTAATACCACCCCAACTCTATGTTTTCAATCCATGCCCAGGATTTGATTTTGTTTTCCCATTCGGCCCATGATTTAACTATTTGCTGCAACGAGTTCCAAGTTATAGGGCTTGTAGGGGATTGGAGCAACTGCCATGAGGGGTAAAGGCTTTCAAATAATTCCCAAGACGTCGCATTTTCTTCAATGGCCGCCCACGTGGTAACGCCGCTTGCATATACGCTAATAAACGTTTTCACATTAATCCTATTGTTTAAAAAGATACCGTCCTCCGGCGCTTGATCACCGGTAAGCGTAAATTTTGTTACTATAGGGCGATACCACAAGCCTTTATAAGGATCCCTGTAATCTACTGTGGAAGCTGTTACATTGTACTGAAAAACTATCCCGCTGACGCGATCAAGAATCGTTGTAGCGACAATTTTTGTAATTTCATAATTCCCAAAAATCGAATAGTACGGAAGATCTGCGGTTAAAAGCTGCCCAACCTCACATTTAGAAAAGGTCGAAAAACTGATTTCAGTCGCTATCCGGGAATGGGATTTGAGAAAATCTTGCGCAACATTTGCAGCGGTTGGCAGATCGGTTATTGAATCATCCTCAAGAGCGTATTCAATAACGCCAGTCCCTCCTCGCTTTGCAGCAATCTCTTGCGCTAACTGAGGGTCCACGATTCTGATGAACACATCGACATCAAACACAGCGTCATTGACCGTTATGGCATAATATGGAGAGTTCGGTATAATGACAACGAGCTTATAGCCCTCTTTCATGGTGATTTCGGTTCCGCCCGATGTCATAAGTGCCTGATATTCTGGATCGTCGTCATGTAGTCCCTTATAACCAACCTTGATCGTCCCGGGCATTGCCGGATCAGCAGGAGGTTTTCCGGCTTCTGTCTGCGTAATAGAAACGACCGAATGAATAGGCGTTAAAGACACAATCGTCTCCGCATCTTTCTGATAAAAAACGTACTCATGAACCCTTTCGACAAACGCCCCCCGAACGCTGGATTCTTCAACCTTTCGTGATGTTCCCGTACCTCCATTCACCCGGCAAGCGCTGTAATAGGTCAAAGCGTCATTCGATACCGAAAGATTGAACGCCTTAGACCCATTGTCTAAAGTGAACGGAGCTGGAACCCGATTGGATTTGTATTTCATATTGAACCTTTTATCCGGCGTGACTTCCCACCAAGCGCTTGCTATACTACATATTTCATCCAAAGTGTCTGAGACGCTGCGCCCCCACAGATAGGCGGATTCACTGAGTATAAATCCGGAAAAGTCGTCAACGTCGTTGATGGTAATCCCCTCCGGCTCTATTCTTGTTCCGAAGAGCCCAAGGAACGAGCCTAGGTCAGAATCAAAATCAGGATCGCTCCTATTATTGCCGTAGAGAATTTGCTTGATATTGGCGCCGGCTGGAAATGTAAGATCAACAAACAACGGGGTTATTAAGTCGCTGTTCCCGGATAAGGTAAGATCGTAAATTTTCCATTGAGGGGTCATGTTGAATGTCGCTTGCTTTTTCTCCATGATGATTCCGGCAAAAATAATTTGTTCGGAATCGTAGAGCTCTACATAGTCACATTCCTTTATGTCGTCGGTTTTAACCGGAATTTCAATAGAAAGAGAAGACGACGTAGCGTGCGTGGATAACTGTTCCAGCTGTCCGCCAGCCATAATTTTGATGTCATCCCGTTCCTGTTGATTTAAAAAAAATCGTATCATTTATACCGCCTGACCTTTACGTCCGTGTACTGGTTGCGAGTGACAGAATCCGAAATAAGCCTGCCGTCCAAATAAACAGGGGTATCGTTTTGGATAATAATAGGCAAGCGGTTATCCGGCGACGCTAAGGAGCCTATTTGACCATTTGCCATTGCGAACAGCTGCGCTTGTTGTTTCTGAGTTAAAACCATTTCGCCTTTTTGTAACCATGCCGGCCCTTCGCTGGCTTCAAAGTCCACTATGCCGCCAGTATGGAAGCGGGGAAGCGTGACCTTTGGAATCTCTGGAATGGCAGGAATCCCAATAGCGCCTGTCAGCTGATTGATCCCCCATATAATGCCGTTGATAATCCCTATTGCACCGTTGATGATACTTTCAACAATTGTGGGAATGAGATTGAAAATCCCCTTGAACATATTTACAATGCCGTCCCATGCCTGTTCCCAGTTACCGGAAAAAACGCCTGTAATAAATTCGATCAGTCCGCCGAATACGTCCATAATGCCGTTAATAATGGGCATGAGTCCCTCAATTGCGCCGCCTAGCACTTTTGAAAACAGCTGAGCAAGAAATTGAATAATTGGGGTAAGAGCTTCAAACAAGGGTACAAGCCCTTGAAAAAGCTCTGTCAGCGGTGGGAGAAGATTCTCGACCAAGGCCATAATCGGCTGCAAAATCTGGTTAAACAAGTCAATTAGCGGGGGAAGAATCGTACCCAAAATTTCAGCTAAAGGAGCAATAAGCGCCCCTGCCAGTTCTACCAGCGGTGGCAAAACAGTTTCTACCAATTGCATAATGGGAGGAAGCAGCTGCTGAATTAGGTCGAGGATAGGCGGGAAAATCTCTTCTATGATCTGCAAAAAGATGGGCATAAGCGTGGAAAGCAGATCTAACAAAGGAGGCAGTAGGGCTTCCACGATTGGCAGCATAGAGCCGACCATCTGAGAAATAAGGTCGGTAATCATTGGCAGATTTTCCTCTAGCGCCGGCATGATAGCTTCGAGAATATTTTTCAGTAATGGAATAAGGCTTTCACCGAGCGGAAGCAGCAGGGTTTCTAATGTTCGTCCCAAGGCTTCAAACATAGAACCGAGATCATCGTATTTGATCTCTTTCATCTGCTCCATTGCATTGGTGGTGTCATATGTTCCAGATTCAATACTAGCTAGCTGAGTAACAACTTCAGGGCCTAAGTCCTCCCACATTGTACCGAACAAATTAACTCCGGCTGTATTTTGTGCTAAAGGGTCCTCCATTCCCGCTAAAGCAGAAATAGTTTGATCAAACGCCTCTTTCGCTGATTCTCCGCCCGCCGCGAATTTTGCTGCCATTTCGTCGGCATTAAGACCCAGCGCCTGGAAACCATCCTTTGTTGTTTCAGAACCATCTACTACACGGATAGACATTTCTTTGATGGCGTCTCCGACCTTATCCAGATTAAAAGCGCCGGATTCGGCGCCCTTCTGCATAATGGCGAACATATCCTCTGCGTCAAGCCCTACTTTAGAAAATTGGACAGAGTACTCATTGATGCTATCCAGCAGCTCTCCAGAAAAATCTAACCCGTTCTGTGCGCCGGCAGCAATTAAATTCATAGCCTTATCGCCATCAACTCCAAATTGATTCATTAGAGTGCTTGCTGCACGCACTGATTCCTGAACATCATAACCAAAGGTATCACGCAAAGCGAAAGCAGATTCAGTTAGAGTCTGCAGGTCCGTTTGGCTTAATTCCCCGGCTTGCTGTTTAACAGCTGCCATCGCACCGGCAATATCTTCAAAGGATTCGCCATAATTGTTGGTATAGATACTTTTTAAGGTCTCTTCATAATCAGCTAGCTCATCCTGTGAGGTTCCGGTTGAGGCCGCAAATTGATTCATTGCTTTATCAAAATCAACTGCACCAGAAACAGCCTTAGTCCCAACAGCAACGGCAGCGCTACCAATAGCAAGAAAGCTTGCCCCGGCGATTTTCCCGGCAGATAGAAAAGCAGTCCCAACTTTAGAAGCTGATTTTTCAACTTGCTTGGTATCTTTTTGTGCTTGTTTAGAGCTTTTTCCAATAGATTCTTCAGCGCCTTCAGCTCCGCCCTTTATAGCTTTTTCCGAATCATCTGCACTTTGTTTCACGGAGGCTTCGGCCTGCTTAGCGCTTTTTTTAATCTTTTTTTCAGTTTGATTCAGGTCGCTTTCGACCTTGCTGTCATCTATTTCGGCCTGATATACAACCTTGCCGTCAGCCAATGCTTTTCACCTCTTTTGGCAAAAACCATCGGCACATAATGGCGCTACTTGGTTTTTGAAATTCTTATTTCAAATTCTTTTTTGCAATTTCGCCCTTTGCAGCGCACCCACACGCCTTTGCATTCTGCGGTACGGTCAATTTTAATTGGCATAACATAACCGCAATACGGGCATTTAACATTGTTCACAAAATCACCTTTGTGCCAGTCCCTGCAAAGCGATCGCCACCTTTGCAAGGCCTTTCTGGAATTGTTGTTTTCTTTCCCCCTCAGAAAGCTCCAGCCTGTAAAGGTGTTTGAGCTTCATGAGCTGCCGTCGTTCCTCCGCGTTGAATTTTGTGGGCTTTGGGAGCGGCCGGGAGCGAATTGACATAATCTGCACGATTTTTGTGTCGTCGGATAATCCTGAGAATAAAGCGATAAAGCTCCACCAATGGAGCTTCCTGTCTTTGCCTACCAGGTCAATGTGATAGCATTGAAGAAAAGAGGAATAAATAAAGCCCGCGTCCTGGTTGAAATCAAAGTGTTTTTCTCCCTCGGCTTTTTTGTTCGGAGCGTCAATAAATTGCTTATAGATTAAATCAAAAAGGGCAAATTTATGTTTTGGGGTTAATAACCAAAGAATAAACCGGGCCTTTACAAGCAGATAAAGGCAAATGTCAATCCGGTCAAAATCCCCTATTAAATCGTCCGCGAAGACGTCAAAGCATTTCAGAACCGTTTGGTAAGACGTGTTTAGCCTTATGCGCAGGAATTTGTAACGAACGCTTTTAATAAGCGGAGCATAGAGCCTCATTTCCAGGACTTTCTTTTCAGGTCATGTTTTCTTTGACGGATTATTTCATTGAGGCGCGGAACCAATGTATTCTCAATGTATGGGTAAAGGTTTATCATCATTTGAATGTAATCATCTGAGTAAAAACCGATGATCTTCTCTGCGTTTTCTTTCCCGAACAAAAGGGTAACAATTCCAACGATGACTTCCCCGGCCTTTTCCATGACAATAACGTCCTTCGGGTTTTCAGCCGCTTTCTTCTGGTAGGCCATGTATTGCAGCTGGAGCTTTCGGTATTCTTTGACTAGGTCAGGTGTAATGTTGAGATTAATGGTTATAAATTCGCTGGCGCCATTGTTTTTGGCCAATTCGATTTCATCAGAAAAGAGAGCCGATTGTCTCAGTGTATACAATGGGAATGCCTCCTTAATAAAAAAATATAAGGGGGAGGCTAGGCCGCTCCCCCTTACCTGTTTTTAGGCTGCCGGTGAAACCGTAGGTTTCCCGTCAAACCGAATTTCGACCGAAATGGCGCTGTCGTCTGTACTAGCGCCAGACCATTCCTGAATATTGCACAGTGTGCAGGCGCAGGTGATCGTTACCTCTTTCCCCTCCGCGTTGTTGTATTTTAACTGGAACGAAGATAGGCGGTCTGTATCCAGGCTATACTTTTTAGAAAAAATATAGTCCTGAGCCTGGTCCCCAAGGACGCGCTTGCCAGTCAGGGTAAATGCGGGAGCCATGCCGGTGACATGGTTTTTAGCAAATCCATCATCAGATAAAAAGAAATATTGCTGTACTACTTCGTTGAGGGCCTCGGAAATATTGTCGAAGCCATCCTCAAGCGGCGCGTATGTCCACGTGACTGACGGTTCCTCTCCGCTTTGCGACACGCCGATAGACGCGACTAGGTTATACATCGTAAGCAAGCCATAAGCTGCCATTTGTTATTCCCCCTTTAGGAAAAATTTGACTTCCAGGCTGGAGCCATAAAGCCATTGGTTATTTTCTTCACGCCCTAAATAGGTGGGCGCGCCGGTTGTTGCAATGTTGGTGATTTGAAAGTTTTCTGCGGCGGGGTAATCCTTTCGCATATTTAAAAATGTATGAAGCCGCCCTAATACCCCGGCGGCGGCTTCCTGATCTTTGCTTTTGGAATTTAAGACAGCGGACATCGCAACTGCCGCCTTTTTATCCATAAATGTATGGAGGCTACCGGAGCTCCACGCAATCGAAATGCCATCCTCCGGGGGCAACGGAGAAATAATAATTTTTGAATATAGTTCGATTTGTTCCGCTAGGTCAATCACGGCATTTAAAACATCATCATAGACGCTCATTTTTCCATCCCCTTTGTGAAGGCGTTCTGCGCGATTTGGTCAAGCTCCTTTTTATGAGCGCTTACCCCCGCCTCGGCCCATTGTAAAGAAGCGTTCGGGTTTCTGTCCTTTGACGGCGAACCGGTATAATACACCTTTTTAGCATACGGCGTGTCCCATATAGCAAGGCCCTCTTCCGGCCGGCTTGCCGCTGAAGCGCTGTCCATTAAGGTTCCTTGATCCTCACGAACATAGATATTCCCGTATTCGATAATAGCTTCCGTCACCGCAATCGTAGCCGCGCGTTTTCCCGCCGCAATTTTTTGCGCGATTCGGTTTTTATCCCGGGTAATCTTAACAGACATCAAACCAACCCCAACTCTATATGGTGAACACGCGTTGCGGGAACATCCGGCACGGGGTCAACCGTCAGAACCTCAAATTCTCCGTATTTTTGACCGCTTGCATTTCTGACCTCGCACCGTAGCGGTTTTCCGTTCTGCAAGGAGGTACTTGCCAGCGCGTCATAATCCAAAGCAGGAGAGGAAAGGCGCCCGTCAATAAACAATACCGAGCGTAAAACCACCTCTGTGTTGTCCCTGGTTTTTTTAACTTCGTTGGTATTCTGAAGATGTACATGCTGCACAACAGTTTCATCCCAGATAGCGTGTTGGTAGCGGTCTATGCCAGCGCACACCTTTATCGTGGCTATATCCCCCAAAAGAGATTGAGGAATTGGTCTGAGCATACATGCACCCCCCTATACATAAAAGGCGTTTGTTCAAGCAATGCAAGGGCAAGCGGGCTAACCATCACGGCTCCGGGTTTTGTTGCTGTAGCAGACAAAGCCCCGCCTGAAACAGAGACCTTGCCAACGGTAAACGATTGGCCTACTTGTCCGGTCAGAACAGTTTCAAGGCCTAGCTGGATATAGTAAAGCACCTGTGCGGCCGTGGCCTTCTGTATAATCAGTTGAATAAAATCAGGAAGGGCAGAAATTCCTCCGCCCTTCACGATTTTATACTGTGTTATACTGTCGATTAAATCAGACGCAAGACCGGCGTACACTGGAAACTCCTTTTCAGAGATTGGGCATGTACCGTAAATATCAAGATACTGCTGGTATGTGATGTACGCCATAAGTCTCCTTTCTTATGCCCCTACGACAGCGGCCGCAGAGCCCGCAGCGGTTGCAGTATTTCCTTTAGTGGTATTGACTAGAGCTACGGTTACGGTATCGCCTGCTGCAGTTTCAAAGCTTGCCCCGTTTGTTACGTCCGTCCAGCCTGTCAAAGCCTGCCCATAAGTTACGCTTTCTGCACTGCCCGTCTTTGTCTTAGCGACATATTTCATTCCGTATGGAGCCGGAGCAAGGCCGTTGATGATGGTGTGAGTGCTGTCAGCTCCCGCGCTCAGCTGCAAATTCACTGTTCCAAGAGCAGCGGCCGAAGCCAGATGTACAAAGATTCCCGGCAATCTCTGGTTAAGAGCGAATACATCGTAGTAATAGCGTTCATAGTACAGCCATTTGCCTTTGCTCTGTGCAGTCGGTGCGGACATCATGGAAGTCTCATAGACTACCGGCGCCGCAATCGCAATCGGATCAAACATCAGCATGTTGATTTGCTTTGCATTGTTGGCCGCTTCCCAGCCTTCCGTGAAATCATAGGCGCTCATCATCATGTCTTTTGGAACTTCCTGAATGACTACGCCGTCAAGCTTGCCGACGTTTCTGTCAATGTTGCGGATTCCGGTATCTGCTTCCACAAAGCGGGTGATTCCAGCTGCTTCTTTCAGAAGCTTATAGGTGTCCGGGGTCATTTTGGCGCGGATGCGGTCGCGCGGTATACGTTGATCTACCATGTATGCCAGATAAGTGTCCCATTGTGTCAGGATATTATCAGCAGTCAAAGCCGTGGTATCTACGCCGCCAAATCCTGTGGCGGCGGTTGCCAATGTAGAAGCCGCATAAGCGTCCATTTCCGGCACCTTCTGGAACTCATTAAAGGTTTTTGTAATATTTGCGATATTGACGATGGGGTCTTCCTGAATGTCCATTGGGTCGGCTAGGGTGTCCCATTCACGATCCATTCTCATGGTCAGGATCTGCTCGGAAGTATTAAAGTTCCGGTTAAAAGTTCCAGTGATCTGATCGCGGTTTACTGCACGCGCCCCGCTGGTGGTCATGCTCTGTACCGCAACGGCTTTACCAGAAACCGGCTTGTAGGTTGCGCTGTTCGGGCTTCCGTATAGGTCGGAGAAATAAGACCAATACGGATAAGCGTTCGCCATCGCTTTGGAATATTCGATCGCATAGTTTAATTCTAACTGTGTAAATGCCATAAAATCATTTTCCTTTCTTACTTTTTATTCAGCCCCCACACCTCTTCAAAGCTCGTTCTGCTTTGCCCGCTCGGCATTTGACCTTTGACCTCCGCGCCGAACTGTGGCCCCGGTTGGGCAGGCTGTTCTTTGGGGTTGAAATATTCTTCGTATTTTTCCGCGACGGTCTTTAATTGCTCGGAAACTGCCGGGGCATTTTCTCCCCGGTCAAGCATCTTATATACCATCTCACGGAATTTGGGTTTCACCGACGAAAAATCATCGCCGCCCAAAGCGCGAAGCATATCGCGTTCCTCCGCGACGGCCTTATATTCATCGGTTTCTTTGATTTTTACATTTTGCAGCGCGTTTTTTTGCGCGTCTGTCAGTGCCTCATCGATCTTTCCCTGTAATTCGGATTTTGGAATAAAGTCGGACATGCTGGTACCATGCAATGTCATCACCTTTTCAATCTGCTCCTCATTCAGTCCAAGACCGGCAAGTGATCTCCTTGTAAACGCCATAAAAATACATCCTTTCTTTAACGCCCAAGAACGGCGGGCGAGCTGCCGCACAGTTTAACGCCATGTGACGGGGGCGAAATGGATATAAAAACAGCGCCCCGCACAGTTGCGAGACGCTATCATTATTTAATTTTTAATCATCGTCGTATTCGCCGCCGCTGTGCGCATGTTCTCCGATAGCAGCGGCTACCTTGAAGTTTGCTTCCTTGTTCCATTCGTATTCATATTCTTGAAGTTTATTTGCTACAGAAGCGGGAACCAGCGGCTCAGCCGCCTGCATCAGGCCAGCAGCGCCTCTAAAATATCCTAAAATCAAACGGAAGCTCTCTTCCGGGCCTCGCGGCTGGGCCGGAAGGCATTCAGTAGAAAATTCCAGTACCGCTTCTTTGATCCCGGGTTCTTGGTAGCCTAATGCTATCCCTGTTTCTACAAGGTCGTCTATCTCGCTGGCTACTTCTTCATACCACTTCCCAATCTGTTTATGATTTGCAAACCAGGCGCCGTCCTTTACAAGATTCCGATGTAGAGTGGCTAAATTGTGGTAAAGGATTTTAAGATATGCCAATAGCCTTTGGTATTCATTCATTATTTCTCACTCTCCTTCCTTCGTTCCGTTTTGGTTTTGGTTTTTCTTGTGCTTCTGGATTTATGTACCGCGCATATTCTATCGGGCTTAATACGAGCGCGCATTTTTTACAGTGCACGCCGTCGGCTTTTCCGATAAATTCGTGTTTGCATTCTGCCACAAAATCACCTCTTTCAACTTAAAAATGAGCATGAAAAAACCACCCTTGATTTTCCATAGGGCGGCTATTTCAAATGTATAAACTATTTGTTTTTAGGCGTATATTTATACCCTTTAGCACATTCTTTTTCAGGATCCTCATATACGCGGCGCAATACGGGTGTTGGGATTTTTTTCGGATATGCTTCGCATGCAAGTTTTTCTCCAAAGCGATATGTGCAATACGAACACGGTATAACTTTTGCTTTAGGATCATCACAAAACCTATTCGGCTTTTTATTATCCATTATACTTCCTCCATGTAAATTATATTTCCTTCTCTTTTAGTAATATAAAATACAGTTTCTCGTTTGTGCAAAACTTCTTGCTCGTCACTGTTCCAAGCGCTGATATCTTTCCCATGTTTTGTTTTTATGATAAATTGTATGTCCATGTTTTCATCATACACCTGCTTTGATGTAGATGTGTATGCACTATAAATTATCACATTGCCAGGAGCATGATCCTGCTCGAACTTTTCTTTATCAGTAATATATTCGCCGCTTATCGAACGATAAACAGTGTCTTGGTAGTCTGGCAACTTGTCCAATGCGTTGTCAAGATTTTTGACCCAAGAACTTTCTTCTTCATTGAGAGGGTCCCCGAAACGTAGCTTTTCGTTTAAACTATAACTTTTTGCGGAAACATAATCCGTAATCGCCTGTTTTTCTTGAGAAGACAAATTATTGCGCGATAAGCTACTATTACGAATCGCCCGTTTAACCGCCACGTTTGCCTTGCTGCTTACGCCTTTATTATACTCGAATATCTGTGTACGCTCAAGGCGTTTGGTTCGTCCGGTCCTTTTGCAAAAGGCGTTGTAAGCAGACTGTTTTTCTTTGATTTTCAGCGCTTCTTGTTCAAAGCCTTCTTTGTCTCCGGCAGCTTCCATCATGGTGGCTTTTTGCTTGGAATATCGTATTTCCCGCTCAAGCCGCCGCTGTTCCTGAGATTCTGCATAAGCGCGGTCGTTTTCCCCCTTGTTTTGTTCGTCGCGATCTCTCGGAATAGATACGCCAGGGATAACCGTGATCGGGTGATGGCCGCAGTTAATTCCGAATAATCCGGCAGGCTTTCCGTAGCTTGTGGAGGATAGGGGATAATACCGGTGTTGTTTTCCTTCTCCGTCGTAGAATGTACCGCTGGAATTATCCCATGAAAAATACCGGCCCTGGTAAGGATAGCAAAGGGGGCGGGCGCCGGAATGCCGGGAGACCCTAAAGATATTTACGCCATAGTCTTGCTGGCGAATTTTAACAGCTTCAATGGCTGTATTATGTACCGTTGTCCGTATATCCATATTGACATAGGCCTCAGGGGACCATTTACGCCCGGCACGGTCGTAAAAACCGGTAATTCCTTCCTTATGTACCTGGGAGAGCGATTGCCTTAATGCCTGTTGCCGGCTTTCTGCTCCGGTTATTACTTTTCCGGCAGCAATATTCAACGTCTGCTGAACAGCCTGCATCTGACGCTCGACGGCGGCTGTATTAGTTATGATTTTTCGATATTGAGCGAGGGTGCTTTCCAGCATGGTCGTATTGACAAGGTTCATTTTTTCAAGGGCCTGCTGCTCATAAGCCTGTAAAGATTGTATTATGCTTTGACTGGCCAGCACGTTATCCGCGGCGGCATTTTGTATAGCGCCTTTTTTTACAGCCCTTTTTAACTCCGGCTCTATGTCTTTTGCCGCCATGTATACAGCATTTTCTAAAGCGGCGGTGATCAATTCTTTATTTTGCCCGGTAAGGGAAGCGATAATTTCAACGCTTTCTTTGTTTAGCTGCCCCATCTCTGCAAGCTTTCGGATTTCCCATTGCTGTGTCGAAAGCGAGTAGCCGGAATTAAAATGTTTGGCCATATTGACCAGCAAAGAATCCACAATATTGCTATACACTTGTTCAACGGGCTCGGACAACCGCAATATGGTTTCCGGCGTAAGCTTTGCCATTTAACCCCCTCGCCATCTGTCAGGATTCACCTTCCGCGTCCTCTTCGTCTTCCTCTCGCGCTTGAGGCTCATTATTTGGGCTTGCCGGCTCCTGCCCGGCCTGTTCCATCCAATCGTACAGACCGCCTGAGACGCCGCCTTCGTTTTTTATTTCCTGAAGCTCCTGCAAGGCTTCCGCTTCCGTATAACCCAACTTTTCCACCAAAAACCGTTTTTTGCTCATGAGGCCGTTTGTTGTCAGCAGAATCCCCTCGTTAATATTTGTTTGCCGGTCTTGAAGGATGGAATCATCAAATACAACTTTTGTTTCCCACCCTTGTTGCGCCAAAGCCCCGATATTGTAACCCTTCCATTTCAAACCATACAGGCTGGCAATCTGAATAATGGCGTCAATAATTTTGGCAATAGCCATTTTGATTTGCAGCTGGTGGCTTTTAATGGTCTTATAGGTTTTGCTGTTTTCGCTGATAACCTCGGTGGCTGTTTTTAACCCTGTTGCCCTGTCAAAGGTAAAGGTTCCGGCAGAGAAACCCACTTGTAAGCACAGGATTGAGAGGAAAGCATTGATTGCTCTCTCATGCTCATCAATGCGCAGCTCGACGCTGTTGTCCTGAACCTTTAGAGCGTCTGGCCCATCCGTAAAAAGCGCCTCGTACGCTTCATCGTTTGCGTCAAAAAAACGCCTGGCTTCTCCCGTGACAGGGTCAAGCACAGTTCTTATGCATTGAGATGGAACGATGATTCTTTTCTTTCCCAGCCGAAACTCCCGGATGAAGCTGTCATAGCAAATGTCCAATGCTTTTAACGTAGAAAGCGCGTTAGCATAGATAGAGACCCCAAGCGGGGAATTGTCATCAATATTGTTTGCGACGGCAGTTCTATAATAAGCAAACAGGGAAGTGGTTAGCCCCTGCATAGGAGTATTTGCATTCAAAAATGGGTAAACTTCATCGAGCGGATAGCGAAAACCGAGAATGTCCTGTGATTCTGCCATGCCGGGATTTGTTTTTTTATATTCTGAGCGAAAAACCTCGTTGCTTATGTAATAGGTCAGCCCGTCCCATTTATGCCATTCTAAGCGCGTATAATAGTATCCGTCTTTAGCCTCGCGGCTGATAAACACGCCGTCTGTTACTTGAGAATTATCCCAAGCGGTCGGGACGAATTGATCCGCCATGCAAAACCCCAGCCGAACCATGCCCGTTCCGGGAATTTCGTTCCCCTTGCCGTCCCTTTTTACTTCATACCATGCTTTAATAGCGCCGCCGCCCAGCGCCAATGATTGTTCAATGTGCTCTTGCATTTTGGTCCAAAATCCATTTTTAGTAAGAACATCGTGGACAAACTCCTCCAGCAGCTGCTCGCCGCTTTCCCCTTGGCTTACATGCACGTCGCACTGCTCGGACCATATAAGGCCGGCAAGCTCAGAGCATATGGCTTTCGGCGTATCCATTCGCTCAAGGTCACGCTGGTTTTTAGAATTGGCTATTGTAGGGGCAAGGATTCTATGCCAAGGTCCGTAGAATCCTTTATAGAGATATTTCCAGATGAAAACACCGAAATAATAAAATTGATTGAAAGCGGGGACCCCGCCGACTTCAAATATATCTTTAAATTCTTTTGAAAGCCCTGTTTCTGCTCCTGTCTTTTGCACCCAGCTTTTCACCCTCTCTTTTATTTCCTGAAACAACGGACCACCGCCTTTACAATACATAGTTCTTATAAAAATAATTGTGCGAATAACGGCATTCATCCATAGCGTGGTTATATGCGTCAACAGGGGTTCCGTTTTTATCTACGCAATACATGCCGATTTCTTTTAAAAAATCCAAATGGCCAAATAAATTATTTTCAACAACATAAAAGCGCCCATCCGATATACTGCTTTGCAGGTATTCGATTCCAACTTCTATACCCTTGCTGCTTCCCTTAATATCATGCGCGTTGTTATCCGCGCGGTCTGTGTAAAAACCAAGCAAATCAAGCTCTGCCCGCAGCGCTTTACATGCGGGGTCAATCTTAATGCTGGATTCTCGCATATTTACAAGCTGACGGCAATAAGGGATAAAGGCGCCGCAGATTTCCCGGGCTTGGACAGACATAGCCTTGGCTATTCCGGTCTCCGAGCCGGAATAGTACCAGCCGGCCATGCGATACAATTTATATTTTTGCTCGGGAGACAGCGTTATAACATAACAGCCGATAGACGTTGCGTCAGATAGTCCGCCATCGCCCGCAAAATACATTTCTATTTTTCTTTCACCTTTGGGGATGGCAGAAACAATATGCTTTTTAGTATCAAACATTGAATATATGACGCCTTGCGGTATGCAGCGCTCGCCCAGCCAATCGCGCCTGTAAAGGTATGGGTTTTTAAGGCATGTTTTTCGTATTTCTTCCTTGCGTTCCTTTGTTATGATAGGATTATCATCAATTGTCCAATGCGTCCATTTGGTGTCTTGTACATCGAAAACCTCTGATATAACAGGATGGTTGGGCGAAGGCGGGTTAAGATCGGCAATATGCCAACGAATTTGCGCCGCATAGGTACGGCGGAAAGCCTCTTGTATCGCATCAATATGAAGCAAATTAATCTCACAAAAATAAACGCTTCCCAGAGACATGCCTGTAAACGATTTATGACTGTCCGCTTTTCCTGCGCCTTTATAATAAATGCGTTTTACCCCTTGCTCGGTGTTAATCTCCAGATGATCGCCAAAATCATCATGCTTCATTTTGGAAATTCCATTGAAGATATGAATTAAACCGAGACCATCGCAATCCATAACAAGCTTAAAGGCTTGCTCTTGGTTATAAGCTAAAACCAAATGGTTCATATCCGGCGTATTCCATAAATACCACGCATAACGGGCAACGCTTACGGTGGTCTTTCCACTTCTTGGCGTTCCTTCATTTACTTCCAGACAATGAGAATAGGGCGCGGATAGAATTTCTGTTTGTTTCATTCCCCATTCAAGCTTTTTGCTCATGTTTAAAATCTCCCGCAGTTTTTACAATAGAAGAAAACAGAGAGGTGTCGGGCTGCTTTTGTATATCTTTGGTGAACTTGTCTACAACAATCCCGAGGGCGGTTGCTATCTGTGAAAGCGTAGCCTGATCCAATTTTTCCGGGTCCGCCAGCGCTTTTAAATATTTATCTATAACCCCCTGCGCTACTCCTTTTCTGGAATCCATAAATTCCAGCATATCGGCCGTGTTTTGCTCCTTTTTTTGTTGCGCCTTTTGGGCGAACTCTTCGCAATTCAGCACTACGCGCTTTACTGTGTCTTTTGAAACTCCATTTTCCTTTGCCGTAGCATTGTATGACTGCAGCTCCAAATAATCGACCACTATTTTCTTTTTTTGCCTATCTGTCAAGCGTTTTGCCACACATCACCACCACGCTTTAAAATAAATATCAATCCTTTGTCAATTCCTTCAGGGAGAAACAGAGGCTATTTCGCATGCCATACAGAAGAGCAAGACGCTTGCGCCCTTCTGTGCTCATGCATTCCTTTCTGTTTGCCAGCGCCTCCTCTATTCGGTCCATTACCCTTTTAAGCTCGGCCTGGTATTCGCCTATAAGCTTTTCTTTTTCCACGCTTACCACCTCAAAATGAGCATAAGAAAAGCAGGGTGGTAAGCCCTGCTTAATTTTTACTTGTGCGGATTCAGCCACACATCTTTAAAATGAAAACGCCCATCTAAAAGATGGGCGAAATCTCAACTCATCCTACACTCGGATAGGTGAGCAAAAGTTATAAGTTGACCTTTTGGACGAACCCACACTTTTTGCACCTGTATGTATTGCGCTCTCCACAAATGACCTTTTCTCCACGAAAATAATCAGCTATTTTCACATGTGCAATAAGTTCGAAATCATGTTTGCAGCAGCAGCCTCGCAAATAATTGCATATAAATCGGATCATTACAGAGGCCTCCTCTAAACCGCTTTTGCCTATACTACTATTTTAGCAGATAAAAGCGGACAAAACGGACAACTTTTACAGTTTACGATTGATATACCGTTCAGCTAGCTTTCTCGCACTGTCCGCCGAATTCCCGCCACCAATCGCAAAAGCAATTTTCTGCCAGGAAAAGCCGTTGATATAACGCAGGCTCAAAATTTGCCTCATAAGACTATCATCCACGGAAGCAATAAATCGGTTCAGCCGGTTATATTCAACAACGGAAAGCTTGAGCTTAGCCTCAATAACCGCCCTGCAATCTGCTATTTGCGCGGCGATGGCAGTCTTGTCCGAAATCTTATTGATATGGGGAAGACCCGTGATCTTAGGTGAGACGCTGGTCGCCGCAGCTTCTAGCTCCCTAAGCCTTCGTCGCTCCTGTTCAATTTCATGATTCAAATAATAAAGCTGCGATAACTCCTTCTTTGTCACCGAATCCCTCCTCCTTTTCGTCTTGCCCCCGAGATATTCCGCATTTATAGATTCAGGCAAGAGGGAAGATGGCATTTCCCGTCTGAGCCAATCCATTCACAGCGGTT
>ERZ856578.5044-NODE-5044-length-16720-cov-3.282521_pt1 | contig 16720 bp, 18 predicted proteins | sample MGYA00514384_ERZ856578 | MGnify/ENA primary metagenome ERZ856578 (study PRJEB29103, sample SAMN06111958) | human gut metagenome | biome: human gut; feature: ankylosing spondylitis patient; material: healthy_person | host: Homo sapiens | place: China:Hangzhou...
CGAGTTTGAAAATGCGCGTATTGCTATTCCTAAAACAGTGGTGCTTTGTACGGATGTCTTTGATGAGTTCATGGACATTATAACGCTGCGAATTTTGGTGCGCCTCAGATTCGGGAACGCGTTGTGCTTATCGGAAAGCGGGGCGAAAGCCAAGCCCCTCATTTGACGCCCACTCACGAGTGCGATGGGCAGCACGGACTTCCGCCGTGGAAAACGTTCGGCGAGGCCGTGGGGGATTTGAAGGCGCGTCCCATGCAGCACACTGATTTCCCTGAGAAGCGCCTCAAGTACTTTAGAATGCTCAAAGAGGGGGAGTATTGGAAAGATCTGCCCGTGGCTGTGCAGCGCGATGCCATGGGGAAGGCCTTTGAGCTGTCGGGTGGCAAGACGGGATTCTATCGGCGCATACGATTCGATCGTCCGTCTCCGACGCTGGTCACCTCTCCGACGATGCCGGCGACGGATCTGTGCCATCCTACGGAAGATCGCCCGCTTTCGGTGGAGGAGTACAAGCGCGTTCAGGGCTTTCCCGACGATTGGCGTATCTGCGGGAATGTTGCGGATATGTACAAGCAAATCGGCAATGCGGTGCCGGTAGCGCTCGGCGAGGCCATTGGGCGGGCGATTATCGGGGATATGAACGGGGACGAACCTGACGAGCGATTCGCCGATTTTCGCCATTCCCGCTACCGATTGACCAATGACGAAACGTGGCAGGCGCCTGTCGCGCGATGACTCCCGGCGCAGCGCGCCCCGGTTCTTTGAGAGGCACGATGCGGCTCTCAAACTAGCAAAGCCGCTGCTTGAGCAGTTGGACGTCGTTCATAGTGTTGCCAAGGGAGTTCTCCTCAAGGGCCTGGCGCATCTCTTCCTGCAGCCGGTCGATGCATTCTTGACGCGCTTGGCGGACGTCGCCGATCTCGATGCGGGAAACGTCGTCGATAAGACCCTCGACGGAGTCGAAACCGGTGAGCCATTGCCAAAAAGCCGCACCCGTTAGGTACCGGTACTGAAATCCGGCGATGTCCCGATTGGCCTGATCGCGCTCGTCGGGTTGGTACGTGCGTATCTCATCGATGGCCTTGTTGTGGCGCAGCACGCAGAACGCTGGCAGCACTTGTTGGTTGCTGGCGCGCTTGAATCGCCGCTGCGTCTCGCACTTATCTTTCAATTCGCGGAGCTCCTGGGGGAACGACGCCGAATTGGTGGTGTTGACCTGCGATTTGAGCTCGCATACGTAAAGGGCTCCGTCGCGTACCGTCATCATGTCCCCGGTGTCGAGGGTGTCGGAAGAGATTGCCGCAATCAGTGCCTGCCACAGGTTGCCCATGACCGTTTCCTCGCTGGAGCTTTCGCAGGCCCGGAATGCCTCGAGGACGAACTCTTCAGCGGTGGCAACGCCGCGGGCGGCGAACATGATGACATCTTTGCCAAGCAGTTTCCTGAGGTTGATCTTAGAGCTGTCGCGATAGTAGGCCGCCCTCTTGGCGGAGAATTCCCGCAGCATGTCGTAGGCAATGGCGCGCTGCCGGGCTACGTCGTCAGTGTAGACAACGCCGTTCTCGACGCGCTGTTCTGCGGAAAGGGTAATGGATGGGTGCGAAGGGGTGTCCATGGCGAACTGCCTTTCTTGGCGTTTGTTTGCGAATACCATTATATTGCATGCATGGGGCCATGAAACGAACTTGTTTGCGAGTCTGGTTTTGCTGAAGACCGCGCGTTTGGATTGCTCTACAATGTCAGCTAAATACCTCTTTCCAGAAAGGCTTCCATGAACGACATTCAAGGCGCGCTGTTTGATGCGGATGGCACGCTGATCGACACCTACGACATCATTCTCACTTCGATGCGCTATGCCGTGAACGATGTGTTGGGCTGCTCGCTTGACGACGCCGAGCTAATGGCGGGGGTTGGCACGCCGCTCTACGATCAGATGCTGCATTTCACGGGCGGCGACGCGGCTCGCGCTACCGAGATCACGCAAATCTACCGCGACCACAATGACGGCGTCCACGATGCGCGCATTCGCGCCTTCGGCGACACGAAGGCGGCGCTCGAGCGGTTTCAGGCGGCGGGCATCCCGATGGGCGTGGTCACCTCGAAGCGCCATGCCATGGCCCAGCGCGGACTCGAAATGAGCGGTATCGCAGACCACTTCCAATTTCTCATCGGCCATGACGATTGGCCCGAGCATAAGCCAGCTCCCGGCCCCATTCTGCGAGGCTGCGAGCTTTTGGGCGTGGCGCCGGAATGCAGTCTTTACGTGGGCGACAGTCCCTTCGACATCCAGGCTGGCAACGCTGCTGGCTGCGCTACCGTCGCCGCCCTCTGGGGCATGTTCCCATGCGAGGTCCTGGCGGCCGAACGTCCCACGCTCATGTGCGATTCGCTAACAGAGCTCGCGGATCGGCTGGGCATCTAGGCCAGCTTACAGCTGCACAACCATATCGCGCTCTCGGCAAGTTGCGCGGACGCTCTCTCGTACTATGACTCTTGGTACAAAGCGCAATGTGCTTTCAGCGCGTTGGTGGCGGGAGCATCTGCGGCGGGAACACGCTGCGGCGGTCTCAGACGTAGTCGCCGGCGGTGGAGGTGCGTCGACTGCCGGAGTGCCGCGTGTGAAGGTGCCTGGCTTTAGCCGTCCCCCGCAATAAAGAATGGAGTTGCCGCTATGGCTGTTCAAAACAAGCAGACCGCAAAACACCGCCAGGCGATGATCGTGGTGCTGTTCGCGTGCAACCTGCTTGCCTCTTTGATGCAGTCGCTCATGAACGTCGCGCTCGACTATGTTTCGGTAGAGTACCACGTGAGCCTGTCCGAGGCGAACCTGCTGGTGCTCGGCTATTCCATCGTGGCGGGTATTGTCATTGTGCTCGCAGCCCTCTCGCTCCACCGCTTCGGTTTGAGGAAGGTCATGCTCTTCGGGCTGATCGTGTCGTTCGTCGGCTCGCTGCTCGGCGTTCTAGCCTGGGATTTTCCCTCCTTGGTGGCGGCGCGACTCATTCAGGCCGTTGCCACGGGCCTCTACTTCCCCGTGGTGAATGAAGCGCTGCTCAATCTTTCACCTAAAAACGGCGCCGGCCGCCTGCTCGCCATCAATAGCGGCATCATCGGCATCGGACTTGCGGTGGCTCCCATCGTTGCGGGCCTTATCATCACCTATTGGGGGTTGCGGGTACTGTTCGCCATTCCCGCGGTGACGGCATTCGTCCTCTTTTTCATTGCGCGTCGCACGATCGTCGATATTATGCCGCGTCAGAAGTTGCCCGTCGACGGGCTGAGCGTCGTGCTCATTGCCGCGGGGCTTTCCGCCTTCATGATCGGCTTGAACGAGGTTACGCGCAACCCGCTGCCGATGGCGGCGCTCATGATCGCGGGAATTGCCGTGTGTGCGTGGTTCATCCACCGTCAAGGACGCCTCGCCCATCCGCTTTTGGACATGCGTCCGCTTCGCAACAAGACTTATGCTCTGGGCGAGACCCTCATCGTTCTCAGCTATATGAGCTCGATTTACCTCAGTCTGCTCATTCCGCTTTATTTGGAAGGGGTGGCGGGTTTCACGCCGTTCATCGCTGGTTGCTTGCTGGCTCCGGCGACGCTGTGCTATGCGGGTCTGTGCTTTGTCAGCGGCCGGATGCTCGGGAAGGCGGGGGTGTGGCCGCTTGTACCCGCCGGATTCGGCGTGTGCCTTGTCGGGTTCGTGGCGCTTGCGGTGTTCACGCGGCTCGATCTTGCGCTGGCCATCGTGGGCTGCATGGCGCTTGCGTGCGCGGGAATCGGCACCGAGTATCCTGCGATTAAGAGCGTCGATCTGGAAGTGCTCGACCCCGAGCTGTCCGCGAGCGGCTCGTCGATCCATTCCACGTTGGTGCAGATCGCGGGATCTATTTCGTCGGCGCTCTTCGTCGGTCTCATGTCGGGGCAGGTTCACCACTTGATGGCCGATGGCATGGCGAAAGCGCAGGCCTACAGCGCAGGTTTCTCGATCACCGTGTACCTGGCGGTCGCCTTTGTAGTGGTAGCGGCCATCTTATCGGTGGTTTACGCGCGCCATGTGGTCAAGCTGACCCGTGGGAAGTAGGGCACAGGCGCATATGCAGGATGGGGAAGGGGTCGCCCATACCGTCGGTTTCCGAGCGGTCGAACACCTCGAAGCCGTAGTGCTCGTAGAAGCCGACGGCTTGGCCGTTCTGCTCGTTTACATCCACGAGGGTGGCGCCGTGCTCGCTTACGGCATGGTCGAGCAGGAGTGAGCCCAGCCCGCAGCCGCGAAGGGACGGGTGGATGAACAGCATCTCGATCATAGCGCCATCGACACCGATAAAGCCTACGACCTGGCCATTCTCGTCACAGCAAGCCGCCAGGTGAGCGACGGACGCAATCGCATCCGGCACATACCCTGCGATGCGCTCGATGTCGTCCGACGTGAGAAACGCGTGCGTTGCTTCAACCGAAGCCCGCCAGCAGGCGACCAGCTCGGCCAGCAGGCTCGTGTCGTCGCCAAGCTCAATGTCTTCGATGCGGAATGCCATTGTGCTCCTTCCGTGCACGCATGAAACTTTAAGGACTATAGCATACCGTGCTGCAGCGGTCGGGGTGCTGCTCGTGCGCTGCTTCTGCCAGTACTTCCGGTGCGAGACGAGAGCACCCATGAACGAGACGGGCTCTTCGTAGCGATACCTTGTTGCTCTTTGACAAAACAGTAAACGGCAGTAAAAGAAGTTCAAAACAGTAAAGCACTGGGAGACGCTACGGAACCGCAGCGACCGCGGCTTAGGCGGGGCAGAAGCGTGAGCCGGACGTGCCGAAGTTGCACTTGAACGGAGAGGAAGGGGTGTGGTTCAATGGGTACTCTGATCGGGTAAGGAGGTGCGAAGTGAGCCAGCTTGAAGATTTGAATCGCGCCATGGCCTACATCGAGGAACACTTGGATGGCACGGTCGATATGGACGTGCTTGCACGCATTGCGGCGTGCTCGAAGTACCAGCTGCAGCGGATGTTCCCGTACCTGGCGGGCGTGACGCTGCCCGAATACATCCGTCGTCGCGCTATGACCCGGGCTGCCCAGGATCTGCGGGCGACGGACGCGAAGGTGATGGACGTGGCCCTGCGCTACGGCTACGACTCGCCGACGGCGTTCGCTCGGGCGTTCCGGCGCGTGCACGGTGCCTCGCCCAACGATGCTCGGCGTCCGCAGACTAAGCTGACGCTCTACCCGCGCTTCGCGTTCACCTTGTCCGTGAAAGGAGAAGACCAATGGATTACCGCATCATTGAACAGGGCGCCTTCCGCGTCGTCGGCATTCCGTCCGACAACGGGACGTGGGAGGTGGAAGATGCTGGGGAGAAGGCCGTCGATTACTGGGAGAAGTTGGGACCCCGCGTGCACGAGATTCTCGATCTCGTGGATGGCAGCGAGCCGGCTGGGCTGCTCGGCGTTCAGTTCTGCCGCGACGGCGCGTTCGACTGCTACATGGCCTGCGTTGCGACGAACCGCCCGTGCCCCGAGGGCATGGAGGAGCGCATCGTGGAAGCGGCTACCTATGCGGTGTTCGAATGCGTGGGACCCATGCCCGAGGCGATGACCAACCTGTGGCACCGCATCCTGACCGAGTGGCTGCCGTCTTCTGGTTACCGCTGGGAGAGCAAGACCGACGTGGAGCGCTACTTCACGCCGCGCATGACCGCCCCCGATAGCCGCAGCGAGGTCTGGCTCCCGGTGGTGAAAGCCTAGCGGAAGCGGGTTCTTTCCGCCCATTCCGGCAGCATCTATGGGGCGTCTTCGGCCGTCCCATAGATGCTCGGGAGCTAGCGCCGTTGGCCGGCGCTAGCCGCGCGCTACTTCTGCCAGTGCTTCAGGTGCGGGACGAGGACGCCCATGAAGGAGACGGCCTCCTCCTGGGACATGCCGGTGGCCTCCATGAGGAAGGGGGCCGTCTTCTCGATGAGCTCGTCCTCGCTTTGGTAGACGAACTGGCCGCCGTCGTAGCACCATTTGCAGTACGAGTCGTTCTCCGCGCCGTCCGCATCGGTTCCGTGGGGCATGTTGGGGACGGTAAAGGGGGTGCCGCAGCATTGGCACAGCTGGCTCACGTCGATGTCGAAGAGCTGGATGACCGGCACGTCCAGCACGGTCGCAATGAGCTTTCGCATGTCCACGGACGGCTCGGTCTCGCCGTTTTCCCATCGCGACACCGCCTGACGGGTGACGTAAAGCTTCTCGGCCAGATCTTGCTGGGTCATGCCGCGCTGCTCCCGCGCCGCGGCAAGGGTTTCCTTGAACGCCATGTTCGTCCTTTCTTGCAGGGCCCCCGGGTGGTTGCCCGCGTTTTTACAGGGGCGTCTGGGTGATTGCCCTCGTTCTCGCATGAGCTCATTCTGCCTGGTCGCCTGGCTCCCTTCAAGCAACATCTTGTTGCGCGCGGACGCTCATGGATGGTTGAAAGTTAGAAGAGGTTGTCTATCGGCGCCGGGCGCCGTGGGCGGCTTTCGGCTTGGTGGCTTCCGGGTGCTCGGCCAGACAGAGGTCGAGGAGCGTTTCAAGCTCCTCGGCGACATCTGTATCCGCGTCGCTGGGGTCGAGGCGCTGGAGCACGCCGAACTCGAAGGCGTCTTCGCCGTGCTGATCCCATAAGGCTTGCAGCCGCTTGTCCGGGTAAAGCCCCGACGACAGTTTTGTCCAGTTTCGTCAAACGAGCTAATCGTCGATCAAAGGGTTGTGAAGCATGCGCAATCCGCGCTCGATAGATTTTGTGTCAGTCTTGTCGCGCAAATGAAAGCTGATTCCCTGGTTGATGAAAAACTCGACGATCGCCTCGAGGGCGCCAGACTCCATGCTCTTCTTGATGGTTTGACTCTTCAACTGCTCAATGATTCCTCAAAAAAGAACCAATCGTTTGCCGAGGCGGTTCTTCGGTGTCATATGGCGACGCTCGTTCCATAGCATTCGCGGGGCGCTCTTTGGGAGTCTCCGCATTAAGGGGGGCGACCATTTTCATGGAAAGGAGAGTCTTTTACGATTCTCGAAAGCACGTGCCGGCGCCGTAGAGGCGAATCGTGCCGCCCTCGAGTTCGTGGGCGTCGCCCAGGTACTCCCAGCCGCACTTCTCGTAGAAGCCCACCAGATCAGTGACTAGGTACAGGCGGTTGTAGCCCATGGTGGCCGTCTCGGCCCGGGCGTGATCGAGTAGGTGCCGCGCGAGACCACGGTGACGATACTCTTCCTCCACGTACAGGGCGCAGAGGTTGGGGGCGAGGTCGGGCCGGTCGTGGAAGTCGTTCTCGATGATGCCGCAGCCCGCAATGATGGGGCTCGCGACCTCGTTGTTCGCGCGCACGATGTACCACTGAGGGACGGCGCTGTCAGCTCGGGCGCTTTCCCGCATGCTCTCCAGGTACGCATCTTCTGGAATGCCCCACTTCGCAGAGAACCACGCAGCCGCCTCTTCCGCCATTTCAGGATGATCCGCCACCCGCCAAATGCGCCAAGGCGCGTCCGAGGCCGTGCTTGGCTCTTCCCCCGAAGGCCAGCGGTCTCCATCGCCAGGCGTTCGCTTGCCGGGTTCTGCCTTTGGCTGCTGGCTAAAAAGTCGCTTCTCTTGCGGGGCGAAATAGTGCTCGGTGGCGTAAAGGTAGCGCTCTTCGAAGCGTTGCACGGCTTCCCTCGACTTTTTTGCGAAGGGGAGCAACATGTCGTAGGCGTGGAACCAGTGGGGGTACACGTCCACTGTCGCTTCTATGCCTGCGCGCTTGAGGTTCGCGACGTACTCAAGCGCCTCGCAATAGAACGGCTCTGCAGTGCCGACGTAAGTGTAGGCAGGAGGCAGCCTTGCGTAATTGGTTTCCCGGGCGGGAGCGGCGTAAGACGGTGGCGTCGTGCCTCCTAAATCGCGGAGATAGTGTTTCCAGGCAAATCGGTTGGTGCGCGTGTTCCACACGGGTGCGTGATTGTCTCGCGAAGAGGCGGTCTCCCGGTCGTCCAGCATGGGGTAGAGGGGCATCTGGAAGGCGACGTTGACCTCGCCGAGATCTCGCGCCAAAAGGCAGGTGGCCACGGTGAGGCCGCCCCCGGCGCTTTCCCCACCCACCATGATCTGTGCGTCGTTGATCCCCAGCTCGTCAGCGTGAGCCTTCAGGAAAAGCAGAGCGGCGTAGCAGTCTTCCAGATCGGCGGGAAACGGTTTCTCGAACGCGGTGCGGTATTCCGGGGCCACTACCCACGGCGCCGTGCTTTTCCACTAGAAGGCGGGCATGGGGCAGGAGTATTTTCTGGTACATGCCGTGAAGATGGCCTCCTCCGTGGAGCCACAGGATGCCAGGAGTGTTTTCTTGCGACCGCGCGCTTTCCGTGGGGCGTAAGATAAGAACCCGTATGTCGCGATCCGAGGAGGGGATCATCCTTTTCTCGATGGTGTGCAATTTCCGCGCGGCCATGCTCGTCCTCCGGATTCCCGAGGCTTTTCTGCTCAGGGTAATATACTGCCAGAAGGCAGAGGGGTCAGAGGAGAAAAGTCCTGACGCGTATTCGGGCGATGCAATGCGTTCTATGGCCGAGGGTCTGCTCTTGCCGGCCTTTCGGTCGACGAACCCCCCGGTTTCTGCAGCAAATCTCGAGTTGTAAGCGTCTGCTTCCGCTTGTGGTAGAAGACGCGTCGAGTGGTTGGAGAGAAATGCCCGATCAGAGCGGTGCGCTTTAGGGCGATTACCCGAGAAGGCTGACGACGCCCTTCCTCGGACGCTTATAACTCAAGATTTCATGCAGAATAGGGTACCTTCGCCGACCGAGGGCCTTTGCGAGAACGGGTTCAGGGAGGTTAGTTTGCGAGAGCTGGTCTGCGGAGCGACGATGCCGCCACTCCGCAAAAGCAATTGCCTGAAGGAGGGATCTTTATCTAAGCGACGCCTTGCGGCCGAGCGCGCTCAGTGCTTGCGGGGTTCCCTCCACGTTCTCGGTGTGCCAGTTTTTGTGGCCGCCAACATACCGTGTGGCGTATCTGCCGGACGGGCGTAGGCTTCTAGCTCCTTTTGCCGCGCGTCGTTTGATGGACAACCTCTGTTTTTGGCTGCCATGTTGTTAATAGCTATATAGTTTAGAACTATACTATCAAGCAACAGGAAATCGGAGTCAAAGAAGGATAAGGCGGGAAGGCTCTATGGCTGACAAGACGGGCGGAGCAAAAGGTGAGGAGCTGCGCATCGAGCTTCTGCGAACCATATTCAAATTCAAGAAACTTGCCAATTCCGGTTTGGGGATGAAGCCGATAGACGGGAAGCAGGATATCAGCCTCGCGGAATTCATGTTGCTAAGGGCGGTGGACGGCAACTCGGTCGATAATCCTTCGAACGTGAGCCCAACGGATATCGGGCAATTCCTCTCGGTCACTAAAGGCGCGGTGTCGCAAATGCTGAACTCACTGGAGGAAAAGGGCTTCATTTCGCGTGCCCTCTCGCGCGAGAACAGGCGCAACACGCTGGTTCTGCTCACGCCGAAGGGGCGCGAGCTGCTCGGCGACGAGGAGAACGAGTTCAATGCCAAGCTCGATGCGCTCATAGAAACGATGGGGCGCAAGGACATCGAGGGGCTGATAGCCATAGTCGAAAGGTTAACGGAGGTTCTTGGCCGTCCGCAATTTGCGGAATGAACCCGAGTCTGTTCGTCTTTGCCGTGAGGCTCCCTTTTCCCAGTAAGGAGAAACGTAACATGGATATGAAGCAAGCCATGGTTGAAAGGCATATGGTTCGCAAATACACCGATAAGCCTATTCCGACTGAAATCGTGCGAAAGATCAACGGGCGTGTGAGCGATATCAACGCGGAATACCGTACCGATATCAAGCTGGTGAGAAATGACGGTTCCGCCTTCAATGCGGCAATCAAGCTCGTTTTGGCCAAAGGCGTGCGCAACTATTTCATCCTCGCGGGCAAAGCCGCTCCCGACCTGCGCGAACGGTTGGGAGCGGCGGGAGCCGATCTCATGCTGTTCTGCCAAACGCTGGGGCTGAACACCTGGTGGGTCGGCGGTACGTACAGCCACGCCAAGATGGCGCAGAAGGTGCCTGGCGATGAGGTGATTGGCATTATCGCCGTTGGTTACGGTGCCACGCAAGGAAAGCCGCACAAGTCGAAATCTGCCCAAGAGGTTGCGACTTACGAGGGCCCCGAGCCCGAGTGGTTCAAGAACGGTGTCGAGGCCGCGCTCCTCGCTCCAACTGCTCTAGATAAACAGGCGTTCAAGATAGAAGGTGCAGGTGATGAGGTTTCCATCACGTACGAGCCGGGAGCATTTGCGGGCGAAGACCTCGGCCTGGTGAAGTATCACTTTGCCCTAGGAGCGGGTAGCCATTCATTTTGCTGGAAAGCCACCCGTTGAATCTCCTTGGCCAGCAAATTTATCAAGCTCAGGCTTTGCGACTGAGTTCGCTCAGTGCCTCTAGAGTTGGCTGCACGTTCTCGGCGTGCCAGTTTTTGTAGCCGCCGGCGTACTGCGTGGCGTATATACCGGACAGTCGCAGGTCGCTCAGCTCCTTCTGCTGAGTGGTGAGGCGCACGCCGCCGCTGCTCGTCTCGATATCGATGATCACGTTGAGCAAATCGTCGATGAGCTTCACGGATTCAATGTCCGCATAGGGGATGACGAGCGAGACATCCCGTTCCAGCGTTCCCCAAAAGGACTCGAACGGAAGCAAGATAAGCTCGTTCTCGCACATCTGGAGAACCGCCACGTCGCATGTCTCGAAGAAGCGGACGATCTTCTCGCTCAGGTCTCCCGCCGCGCCCTTGACGATGATGCACCGATCCTCCAGAGGCGCGTAGCCGGCCTCGATCGCATATTCCCAAACCTTCTCTTCGCGGGCCATAGTTGTTGCTCCTTTCGCTCGGGTTTGCGTCGGCGGGCATTATTTTCCCGATTCGCCCCTATGCCTGCAAATGGGTCGTATTGGTAAAATACCTGTTCAAAGGCCCTGTAAAAGACTTTTGACAGCTGCGTCTGCGCCATTTTGCAAGACTTGTGGGATATCATTTCGGTGCACACAAGCGGCGCGACACGCCAACGGGTAATCGAAAGGAAGGGATCGATGGAGCTGGCTCGGCAGTTGAAGGCCAAGCGGGAAGAGCGCGGGCTTTCCCAGGGCGAGGTTTCGAAGGCGATCTTCGTGTCGCGCCAGACCATTTCGAATTGGGAGAATGACAAGACTTACCCGGACGTGCAGAGCTTGCTGCTTCTCAGCCAGCTGTTCGAGGTTTCCATCGACGAGCTTGTGAGGGGAGATGTGGTCGCCATGCAGCAGGCTATCGCGGAAGACTCGCGTATACTGCTTGCAGGGTTGTTGCTCGCTTTGGAAGGATAGGCTGCCAATCGCACTGACGCATTGGCGTAGATTCAGTGTGACTGTTTAAATCTGCGAATACTACTTTGCGCGACAGAGGATTATGTCCGGACTTCTCCCTAGTGCTCTATCGCGAGCAGGCTGTCGCGGGTGTCTTTTTGAACCAGGGGGCGCATGCTGTCTGCGTAGCGGGCGACGTTGGCGTCTCTTAGTGCGGAGACGATTTTGGGCGCGAGGGCGGGTTTGGCCTCGGCGAGCAGGGGGAGCAACTTTATGCACTGTCTCGCGCAGATGGGCTTTTCGTCGGTTATATGCTCGAGGTACCCGTCGATTATGCCGTCGACGTCCCACTTCGCGTTGTGGGCTATCAGCGCGAGCCCGCGCGTGCGAACGTACGAGTTGCCGCTGCTCGCCATTGCGATGAACTTGTCCATGTGCGGGTAGAGGCAGTTGCTCTCGGCGCTCATTTCCTCCAGCGCTTTCAGCGCCTGATACGCTTGCGAGTTGTTCCGTGACGTTAGAAACTCAAGCAGCTCTTCGACCTTCTCGATCATCGTGTCTCCCTTTTCGCTACTTTGCTGCAAGCAGGTGGCAAGTCGGGCGCTCCTCGACGAAGGGCGCCCGACAGGTCGATTGAAAGCTGGCGCGGGGTTTTATTCCCACTCCACGGTACCCACGGGCTTGGGGGTGAGATCGTAGCAGACGCGGCAGATGCCGGGGACTTCGTGGGTGATGCGGTCGGTCATGCGCTTGAGGAGCGCCCAGTCCAGCTCGGGCACCTCGGCGGTCATGACGTCCACGGTGTTGATGGCGCGGATGATGGCCGGCCACTCGTAGGCGCGCACGCCGTCGCGCACGCCGGTGGCGCGCATGTCGGGCACCACGGCGAAGTACTGCCAGGCGCCCACGTTCGCCGCTTCCATCTCCTCGCGCACGATGGCGTCGGCCTCGCGCAGGGCCTCCAGGCGGTCGCGGGTGATGGCGCCCAGGCAGCGCACGCCCAAGCCCGGGCCGGGGAAGGGCTGGCGCTCCACCATGTTCTCGGGCAGCCCCAGCTCACGGCCGACGACGCGCACCTCGTCCTTGTACAGCAGCTTCACGGGCTCCACCAGGTCGAACTGCAAATCCTCCGGCAGTCCGCCGACGTTGTGGTGGGCCTTCACGCCGTCCTTCGACTCCAAAATGTCGGGGTAGATGGTGCCCTGGGCGAGGAAGTCTACCTCGTCGCCCACCTTGCGGGCCTCCTCCTCGAACACGCGGATGAACTCGCCGCCGATGATCTTGCGCTTCGTCTCGGGCTCGTCGACGTCGGCCAGAAGGTCCAGGAAGCGGTCGGTGGCGTCCACGTACACCAAGTTCGCGTCCATCTGGTTCTGGAACACGTCGATGACCTGCTCGGACTCGCCCTTGCGCATAAGCCCGTGGTTCACGTGCACGCACACGAGGTTCTTCCCGATGGCCTTGATGAGCAGCGCCGCCACCACCGAGGAATCCACGCCGCCGGACAGCGCCAGCAGCACCTTCTTGTCGCCCACCTGCTCGCGAATGGCGGCAACCTGTTCGTCGATGAACGCCTGTGCCAGCTCGGGGGTGGTGATGCGCTCCATGTCGTCGGGGCGAACGTTCTCGTCCATTGAGACCTCCTCGGTTTCAGTGCGGCTTTTCCGATGGCGAGATTATAGCGTACAGGGGCAGGGGGCGACGGAGCCTGCCCTCCGGTTTGGCGGCGAACTGCGGTCAAGTGTGCAGGATTTTGCGATAGGGAGAGTGCTTCGGAGTCGTTGTGTGCAGGATTTTGCGATAGGGAGAGTATGAACGCCCTTTTTGCGCCCGTTGAGTTCTCCCTATCGCAAAATCCTGCGCGAATTCCCTGCGTGCTCTGCCGAACGGGGCAGTACGCGAATGAACGGGGCGATGGGCCTGCGATGCCCGGGATGCTTTTCCGCAGCGCGAGACGTGACGGGGGCGTGACAGGGATGAAACGGGTGCGGGACGTTGGCGCCACGGGAATCGCGGCGTCGGCATAATAGAAGCCGTCAATGGGAAATTGCGTGAGGAGAAGAGGCGCACGTGGAAGTTTTGGAACTGGCGCTCATTGTGCTGGCTTGCGTCATCGGCTCGGCGGTGCTGTGCCAAGTTGTGCCGCGGCTGTCGTTGCCACTCGTGCAGATCGCCGTCGGCGCGGTAGTGGCCCTGGCCGTTCCAGCTGTCCGCGACGTGAGCATCTCCTCCGAGCTGTTCCTCGTGCTGTTCATCGCCCCGCTTCTGTTCAACGAGGCCCGCGAGACGAACCCCCGCGACCTGTGGGAGAACAAGGGCTCCATTCTGTCGCTGGCCGTGGGGCTTGTGCTGCTCACGGTGCTCGTGGTGGGCTTCGTGCTGAACTGGTTCGTGCCCTCTATCCCGCTGGCCGCCGCCTTCGCCTGCGCCGCCGCCCTGGCCCCCACCGATGCCGCCGCTGTGGGCGCACTTGCGTCGTCGGTCAGCCTGAAGAGGCGTCAGTCGACACTGCTCTCCGGCGAGTCGCTCATCAACGACGCATCCGGTGTGGTGGCCTTCCAGTTCGCCAGCGCCGCCGCCCTCACCGGCGCCTTCTCGGCCCTCGATGTCGCCGAGGAGTTCGGCCGCCTGTTTCTCGGCGGTATCGCTGCCGGCGTGGTCGTGGGCGTCGTGGGGCTGTACTCCATGCGGGCCCTGCGACGCGGCGGCTACGAGAGCACCACCATCAACGTGCTCTACGAGGTATTCTCGCCGTTCTTCGTGTACCTGTTCGCCGAATGGCTCGGCACCTCTGGCATTCTGGCTGTGGTGGCCGCGGGCCTCATCATGGCCGATCGCTCCCAGCGCCTCACCTCCGCCTCCATCGCCCAACGCCAGCTGGTGTCCCGCAGCTTTTGGCGCATCATCGTGTTCCTCATCAACTCGGTGGTGTTCGTTCTTTTGGGCATGCAGCTGCCCCAGGCCTTCACGCCGGCCATTGCCGATCACTTCTCGCTGCCGTTTCTTTTGGGGGTGGTGGCGCTGGTCACGGCACTTATCGTGGGGTGCCGCTTCGGGTGGGTGCTCGTCATGGAGGAGGTCTATCGCGTCGGCCGTCGTCGCAGCCGGCGCCGCACGCTGCGGAAGAAGGCGTCGAAGGTGGAAACGGTGGAGACGAACCAGCCTTCGCCCACGCCGCATCTGCGCCACCGCCGTCCCCATTGGCGCGAGCGCATCGGCAGCTTGCTGAAGAACGCGCTGGTGCTTACCGTGGGCGGTCCGAAGGGCGCCGTCACCCTTTCCATCATCTTCACCCTGCCGCTCACGATGCCCGACGGCGCGACGCCCTTTCCCGAGCGCGATCTTATCGTGTTCCTCACGGCGAGCGTCATCCTGTGCACGTTGCTCCTGGCCGACGGCCTGCTGCCGCTGCTCTCGCCGCGTGTGGCGGAAGCTTCCAACGAGCAGGAACTGTCCCGCGCTGCCATCCGCGTTTTGGAAGGCACCTTGCGCGAGTTGCAGGCCATGCTGGCCTCCGACGAAAACACTCAGTACGATCCGGCTTTGCGCCTGACCATCGCTCACTACCGGGTGCGCCTGGCCCGTGCGCGCGAGTCGGTGGACGATACGTGCAGCCAGCAGATCGGCGCTCTGGCGACCCAGGTGCGCGAGGTGCAGGAGAAGGCCGCCGATGCCATTCACGAGAAAGGTGGCTACGACAACGGCACGCGGGCTCCTTACTACGCCATGCTGCGCGAGGTGCGTCGCTCGCTGGGCTACGACGGCGCCGACGTGAAGGTGGGCTCGCGGTTTTCCACCCTGCGCGGCCGAGCGCGGCTTCTGTGGCAGCGCACGAAGCCGCCGGCGGTGGAAAGCGACCAGGACGAGCGCGTCTACTACGACACCTGCCTGTTCGCCATCGAACTTGAGCACGCGGCCATCGACTATCTGCAGGACGTCGTCGACCAGCACGACGGCCGCCAGGGTGCCGCGCAGCTGCTCTTGGAGGAGCATCGCATGGTGCTGAACTCCCTGTGGAACCGCATCAACCATGGCCAGGACGTGAAACAGCAGGATCGCCCCGACATCACGCTGACCCACCACCAGGCGCTTCCCGATGGCATGCAGCCCCTGTTCGGAGGCCAGTTCGCCGAGGCCGCCCGCTACGCTGACGAAGTGGACGCCGACGCCCTTTCCATCGAGCTGGACCAAATCCGGCACTTGCAGGATCACGGGGAAATTTCCCTGCCCGTTGCCAACGAGCTGCGCCAGCGCGTCTACGTCCTGCAAATGAGCCTGGGGGAGTAGCGTGTCCGGAGGATGGAAATGCACTCAATGAGTGCAGTACAGGGCAAGAATGTGCACTCAGTGAGTGCAGCAATTTCGCGGATTTCGGAAATCCTTCGGCAAATGCCACTTCGACCCCGCAATGGTCGATGGGCGCTGGGGCTTTCTGCCATTACGGGCCTGAAGTGGCAGAAAAATGCCAGTTGAGGGCAGTTATGGCAGAGGGGAGAGATTTGGTCTTGCCATTTCTCGGTCGAACTGGCATTTCCCCCTCGCTTTCGCGAAAAAGCAGGTAGGGGGTCTCGCCGCGGTGCTACCCCTCGTCCAGTGCGCGCACGGACTTCGGGAGGTACAACGCGAGGCCCAGGGCCAGGCAGGCCAGGCCGTCTACAATGAAGAACGGGGCGACGCCCATGGCTTCGGCCAGCACGCCACCGATGGCGATGCCTACTGGGGTGGCCAGCCCCATGGCGGCGGTGAGCAAGCCCATGGCGCGGCCCATCTTGTCGTCGGGCACGTTGCGTTGGGTGAGCGTCATGGTGGGGCCGTTGAACCAAGCGCAGGCCACGGCCATCACAGCCACCAGCCCGATAAAGGCCGGGAAGGCGTCGGGTGGCAGAAGCCCGCAGGCCGCGGTGGCCACGCCCACGACCACGGCTGCCACGGCGATGAGCCCTGCGAGGCGCTTGCCGCCGCCCCAAGCGATAAGGATGCCCGAGCCCACGAACATGCCGACGCCGAAGGCCGCCTCGGCCAGAGACGCCGCATAGCCATCGCCGCCGAAATGCTGGTAGGTCATAAGCGGGAACACCGCCGACAGCGGCCCGAAGATCATCATGCCGATGGTAACGCCGCCGATCAACAGCACAAGTCCGCGCGTTTTCGCGATGGCGCGCCAGCCGTCGCGCAAGTTCGCCAGCACGTGTTGCTCCTTGGCCGTTGCGTCTACCACGGTGGGAATCTTCGCCAGGGCCAGACCCAGAACGGCCACGCAGGCACCGGCGAAATCGAGGAACATCACCGAGGAGAACCCGAGGGTGGTGTATAAGAAGATGCCGAAGGCCGGCGCTCCGATGGAGGCGACCGAGGCCAGCAGCTGATCCAGATCGGAAGAGCACACGTCTGAAC
>ERZ856578.5061-NODE-5061-length-16663-cov-2.872603_pt1 | contig 16663 bp, 15 predicted proteins | sample MGYA00514384_ERZ856578 | MGnify/ENA primary metagenome ERZ856578 (study PRJEB29103, sample SAMN06111958) | human gut metagenome | biome: human gut; feature: ankylosing spondylitis patient; material: healthy_person | host: Homo sapiens | place: China:Hangzhou...
AACTCTTTCTCTTCCCAATTATTTTTTACTGAAAATGCAAAGAGACAGTGTCCATATTCACTTGTGTGTTTTTCTTTCTTGCCATGCCAGTTTCTCTCTAGTAAAATATCATTAAATAAAATGATCAACTACTGTGAAACAGATCAGTGTCTGCGACAGTTTATTCTGTCCTATTTCGGTGACACCAGCCCCTGTACCTGTGACAAATGCAGTAACTGTGTCGTGGTCGAAGATGAACCGGAAGAACTCTATCTCACCATCCGGAAAGACAAAGAAAAAAACACTGCAGCTTGCGGATCTGACTCCAACCGGTCAGGAACTTTTTGAACAATTACGGAAATGCCGGGCAGATCTTGCCAGCGAAAGAAGCGTACCACCTTATATCATCTGTTCCGACAAAACTTTGAAAGACATGTGTAGCAAATGTCCGACAGACGATGTTACAATGGCAGCCGTATATGGAATGGGTGTACAGAAAATTGCAAGTTACGGAGCAGATTTTACCTCGATTATTTCAGATTTTCTGAAAAATCATGACACAGAAGCAATTTCATCCGGGGACAGCCTTACAATGGAAACTGACAGCGAAACCGCTCCTGCTCCAAAGAAAAAGAAACTGCCATTTTATATTGCACCGGAAAAACTGAATCTTGTAGAACTGACCGATTCCTGCATGCTTTCAGAACTGACCGCAAAAACCAATACTCTCTGCGACGATCCTGCGCGCAAAAAACTGACCGCCGCTTTCGTCAACCAGCTACTCATCGAAAAAGGATACCTGGAAGAATTAAAAAATTATTTTTTGGGGCTTTTGTAAGGAAAAAGCAGGAAGAAAAAGTCCATGCAGGCACGCATGCATATCAGTTATTGTATCACTGTGATGCATGCGCAAAATATCCAAAACATAATAATGTACTTATTCGTAACAGAAATGACTTCATAACATAAAAATATCAATTAAGACTGATAGCCCAGGAAAGCTCTTACGCAGCTTAACTGTGCAAATTCTTTTGTTCCGAAACCGTATCCGATTTCTTCAATTTCCATTTCCATCTGCTTTGTATAAGATTCCACAAAATATTTTAAAATAGCTGCTCCTGTCGGTGTCAGAAGTTCTCCGTCAAAGTTGCTGCAATATACCGGCATTCCTTTGATAATTTCTGCTGTGGCCGGAGCCGGAACGGGAAGAATTCCATGTGCGCAACGAACAGTTCCGTTTCCTACGCAGACCGGTGATCCCTGGATTTCTTCTACGCCAAGCATCTCGATGGCCAGACAGCTTCCTACGACATCCACCAGGGCATCGATGGAACCAACTTCATGAAAATGAATCTGTTCGATATCAGTACGGTGTACTTTGCTCTCCGCTGCTGCAATCTCACGGTAAATGCCTTCTGCGTGTTTTTTTACAGATTCGCTGACTTCCAGACTGGATATTTTTTCCAGAATAGCCGCGACGCTTGTATGAGAGTGATGTCCATGTGCATGGTTATGATCGTGATGATGTCCTTCATGCATATGCGCCTCGTCATGCTGAACTTCCTCTGCCATATGGCTGTGCTCATGTACATGATGATGCTCATGCTCTGCTTCATCTCCGTGGTGATGCTCATGGCAATGCATCTCTTCCTCATGGTGATGTTCATGCTCACTGCATTCATCATGATGATGCTCATGTGTATGAACATCTCCTTCTTCCGCACCGTTGATTTCCACTTTCATGTGAATACCGCCGATTCCCTGCTTACACTCTTCCTGTGGAATTACGCATACATCTTCACGAATCTGATTCATTTTTTCCAGAAAAACGGCTTTTTGCTCTTCTGTCAGCAAACTGTATAATGCACCCATCAGCATATCGCCGGCTGCACCGGTCTTACACTCCAGATATAATACTTTCTTCATACTACTGCTCCATTCCTCCGCCTTCTGCTGGCGGCATTAAAACTTTTTTTTCGACATTTACAATCATAATACTTACTTTACAAATTTCTGAATGGCATCTCCGAATTCTTTGATTTTTTCCATATCATTTTCTTCCACCGCTTCTACAATGCAGTGGTTCAGATGATCCATCAGAATGACTTTTCCTGCATTATTAATAGCAGAGCGAACAGCCGCCAACTGTGTCAGTATCTCCGCACAATCCTCTTCTCTGTCCACCATGCGTTTGACTGCCTCCAGATGTCCGATGGCCCGTGCCAGGCGATTGGAAACAGCCTTGGAATTTGGATGATGATGTCCATGCTCATGTGCGTGCTGTTCTCCATGTGCTGAATGCCCATGCACCTCTCCATTTTTCGAATGAGCATGCTCATCACCATGAGATTTTTCATGCATATGCTCATGCTCCAGTCCCAGTTCATGTGCCAGTCTGTGTGCCTGTTCTACCACTGCATTTTCATCCACTTCTACCACATCCGGTTCCTGTTTTCCCGTTGTTTCTATATCCTGTCCCATCTGCCTACCTCTTCATGATCTTGTTTGCCAGACATGCTGCTCCATATCCGTTGTCAATATTTACCACTCCGATTCCGTATGCACAGCTGTTCAGCATGGAAAGTAATGCTGCCAGACCGCCAAAGCTTGCACCATATCCCACACTGGTTGGAACCGCAATGACCGGAACTTCTACCAGTCCACCGACCACGCTGGCCAGCGCACCCTCCATACCGGCAATGACAATAATGACATCCGCATTCTGAATCCGGTCTATTTTTCCAAACAGGCGGTGAATACCTGCCACACCGACATCATACACCCTGTCTACGTTGTCCCCAAAAAACTCTGCTGTCAGAGCTGCCTCTTCTGCCACCGGAATATCTGATGTTCCCGCCGTCACAACTGCAATGGTTCCTTTTTCTTTTTTCGGTTCCGGCATATTTCCTACCATAATAATCTTCGACAGCTTTTCATACACTGCTTCCAGTGCAACTTCTTTCACTGCGTCATAAGCAGCCTCAGATGCCCGTGTCACCAGAATTCTCGCATTGTCATGCATCATGTGACTTACAATTCCTGCGATCTGCTCCGGTGTCTTTCCCTGCCCGAAAATAACTTCCGCTTCTCCGGTGCGCAGATTTCTGTGCTGATCAATATTGGCATATCCGATATCTTCATACGGCAAATGTTTTAATGATTCCAATGCTGTATCTACATCCATGCTGTTGTCCGAAACTTTTTTCAATATATCTGCTAAATATGTTACGTCCATTCTTTTTCCTCCAACATCTGTATGCTCAAGAATACTCCGGCATTCTTGCTGCGAGATGCACGTCATGCAGCGCATGACATATTTTTCTGCGCATCTCTGCAAATCTACACTGCACAACTCAAAATCCCGGCAATCTGTTTTTATAAATTGAACAGTCTTTTTATTTTTATCTATTTCAATCTATAAAAATATATTGCAATTTCCATGCCAATCTTATTGCTACTATTTTAACAGGATTTGCGTGATTTTTCATCTATATTTGTTTCATTTTTAAAATAAATACGTTTTTTTGTTGCAAACTGGCAACAGTTTTTCGTGAAATCATTTCAAAAATCTTCTGTTTTTATCCGATGCTTTTTCGTTTGTTGCATTTTTTCAACAACAACGCAACAAGTGTTTACATCACCTCCCGAAATTGATATAATATTCACAACAAGACAAACCCCAGGGGAGGGATAACATACAAATGAATCAATATAAAGCAATCTATCAGATTCGGGAAATGTTGCAAAATCTGATTACAGAATACGCAGATTCCGACTCACAATTGACACAGAAATTAAAAACAATCGATCAGGAATTAAACTATTTTCTGAATCGCGGCATTGATTTCAAGCAGATTGTAGATGAACTCGACGACAGCATTTTCATTACAGACAAGGAAGGCAATGTACTCTATGTCAATCCTGCGTATACACGCAACACCGGCATCACCCCTGATCGGGTACTCAACCACAATGTACATGATCTGATTGAAAAAGACAAGCTCTACAGCGGCGGTGCAATTCCGGATGTGCTGCGTACGAAAAAATCTGCATTCCGGCTATCCACCACCTATGGCACCGGAGCACCATTACTGGGATACGCATCCGGAACACCGGTTTTTGATTCGGATGGAAATCTGCATCAGGTTATTGCCAGCAGCCGCCCCATTGTAACGCTTCAGGCTTTGAAAGAGGATTTTAATACCTTTGTCAGACAAGTTCAGGAAATGAACCCACAGAATACCAACACTGAGTCTGAGAAACATCTTTCCACTGAAATGATTGGTAAAGACGGTACTCTGGCAAATATCTGGACACTGATCAGCCATGTTGCACCATCAGATGCAACGGTACTGATCACCGGTGAATCCGGCGCGGGTAAAGAAGTTATTGCAGATGAAATCTATCGAAACAGCAAACGTAACGATAAACCATTCGTAAAAATCAACTGCGCTGCCATTCCTGCTCATCTGCTGGAATCTGAATTATTTGGATATGAAAAAGGTGCATTTTCCGGAGCAAACGCAAAGGGAAAACCGGGACTTTTTGAAATGGCCAACCATGGCACACTGATGCTGGACGAAATCGGAGATATGCCAATGGACCTTCAGGTAAAGCTTCTGCGTGCCATTCAGCAACAGGAAATTACCAGAATCGGTGGTTCAAAGCCAATTCACCTCGACATCCGTTTTCTGGCGCTGACCAACTCGAATCTGAAAGAAAAAATTACAAACGGTACTTTCCGTCAGGATCTGTACTACCGATTGAATGTCATTCCGATTTATGTACCGCCACTGAGAGAACGTATCGCTGATATTGAGCCTTTATGCAATCGGTTTATTGAAATCTTTTCAGAAAAATATAACCGTCCGTTCTCCCTGACAGAACAGCAGTTGTATTATCTGAAACAGTATTCCTGGCCGGGAAATATCCGTGAACTGGAAAATATTATCGAATATCTCGTACTGTGCAGTTCGGGTATCGGGCAGGTAGATGATTCTATCATCGCCGGTCTGTTAAATATTTCCCTGGAGCAGGAACCACTGCATTCTGACAATATAGATTTCAGTACCGCTGTGGCTCAGTTTGAGAAAAACCTGCTGGAAAACACCTTAAAAACCTGCGGAAACCTGAGAGAAGCCGGAGAAAAATTAAATATTAACGCTTCCACAATCTCACGTAAGATCAAGCAGTACAACATTAATTATTCCAACAAAAAAGATACACTCTGATTTGATTCATATCTGAAGGAAACAGGATATACGGAATCAATTCACTTCAAACACTGTGATTTTTCAGATCTGCGAAAGATTGTCAGTCAAAAAAATGTACCCGAAAGGTCTGTAAGCATCTTTCGGGTACATTTTTTATATAGATTTAGGTTTTGGTTTTAGGTTAGGTAAATTTTCATTAAAATGAGTAATGAATCGTGGGGTGGTTTATGCAATTGCCGCAGCACCGAATCTCTGCTCCGCTGCTACATGTACCATTTCTTCCCAGGATGAAAATCTGGTACTTTCTTTTACGAAGTTATCCATCAGAAGCTGTGCATAAACCATTTTATCAGCTTTCCAATTTGTGATAACTGCGCTGGAATACTGAAACCCCTCAAAGTTGGAGAAATTTGTATTCTCCTCCATGAATTCATCTGTAAAAATGGCATTCAGCAAATTGCGGAGTTTCTGATCCATATCTACGTATACATATCCTTCCATTATCTCTCGTCCGGATGCTCCTCGTAGTATTTGTCAGCTGCTTTGAATACAAAATCTCTCCATACAGCTGCATCTCTTGCCATACATGGACGGATGATTTCTTCCTCCTGGTCACCCATACCATTGATGACTTCTTTTCTCTGAACGGTCAGATATAATGCCGGCTCATTTGGCGGGCAGCCAAGAATCCAGTATGCATTTGGATGGTCTTTCAGATATTTCTTTGTACAGTTTCCGTGAAGTACGATCTTCTCATCCGGAATGTCTTTCGGAATTTCATTCTTTCCACCGATAACGACAGTCATTCCTTCATTTTTCTCATACTCTCCGACTGCTTTCAGTTCTTCCATATTAATTGCAAGAAGTGCCTGACAGCTGGAACATGCACCTTCACATTTTACATCATATTCCGGCCAGCGTGTGCTCATATCGCCGATATACGGGATCCACATTTTCTTGTAGCTCTCTTCGATGGTGTTACCAACCACTTCGATATCCTCAAGGTCATAGTTTCCAAGACCTGTCTCTTTTGCTACTTTGAAGTAGTCTACACAGGATGTGTCAATACCTGTTACCTCACAGGCAACACGGTCGATCGCAACCGGATCTTTGGATCCGAGAATCATATTTGTCTCAATCGGAACCGGCATATGCGGGCTGTATCCACTTGCTGCACGCATAGCATCCATGATATTGATATCGGCACGACATGCGCTCCATACATCCATCATAGCCATGGTCAGGTTCTGCTGATGCATCTGCATATGTACTTTATCCTGTACAACACCTTTAATATTCTTTAATGCTCCTGAGAATACCATGCTGGCATGTGCTTTCAGGATTGGAAGGTTAATTAAATGATCTGCTTCCATCAGGAATTTCGGCAGTAATACATGATCAATGTTAGAACGGTAACCGCGAACAGCTACATTTACCAGATCTTTGTCGCGTTTAATATCTTTTAATTCTACGCCTTCCTCTTCTGCTACAGCAGCGATTCCGCTGACGCGGAAACACTCCTCTGTGTCACATCCGATTGCCGCTGCCTCAGCAACGATGATGCGTTTCGGGTTCGCTTTTTTTACCTCACGGATAACGGCACGAACAACCTCCGGGTTGGTACATACAGATGTCTCCGGTGGTTCTGCATGACCTGCATTTGGTTTCAGTACAACAGTTGAACCTTTTCTGATTACGTTTTCGACGCCACCCATTAAGTCAAAAACTTTGGTTACATTTTCCTGAATATCGGTTCCTTTTACAAGGGCTACCAGGGATTTTTTCGCCATATTGATACGTCCTCCTCTATTTGTCTTCTACATAATTAATGTGCAAATCTTATGCCAGTTTTTCAGGTCTGTTTTTCCTTATTTTTTCGCTGTTTTTGTTGCACATCTGCATTTTTCGAATAATTCTGTTGCAAAATAATTGCATTTCCCTATCCTTTTGCCAGTTCAAAAATTGCCTGTACATCGTACTGATACAGCGGTTGAAAATTTTCTCCCACAACAGTCTCCGGATCCGGCAGCATTTTCTCTGCCAGCCATTTGCTGTCCACATTGGAAATTCCTGCTTCCCGAAGTGTCACCGGTAAGCCAACCGAACAGATGAAATCCTGAAATCGGGAGATTCCATCCTGTGCAATTGCCACGGCATTTTTTCCTTCAGCAGGAACATCCCACACTTCCTGGGAAAATGCGGCAATCTCCTCCGCATGATCCAACAATATATATTTACACCAGGCCGGCATCAGGATCCCAAGCGCCAGTCCATGAGACAGATCATACTCCTCAGTCAGGATATGAGACATTTCATGGCATGCAAAAACGCCTTCTGCGCCAATCATATCACTGTGTGCCATGGTAGCGGCCCACATCAGCTGGCTTCTGCCATCATAATCATCCGGATTCTGCTGCACCAGTGGTAATTCTGCCAGAACAGTCTTCATCACTGCCGTGCAGAGCCCATCCCGCAAAATTCCTTTTTGTCCCAGATGAAAATATCGTTCAAATGCATGGGCAAAAATATCAATGCCTCCGATTGCACTCTGTCTGGCCGGAACGCTATAAGTAAGTTCCGGATTCAGCAATGCAAATTTGGGATACGTCAGCGGATGATAAAAAGCTGTTTTTTTGCCAATCGCCTCATTGGATAATACCGAAACACAGTTGGCTTCGCTGGCTGTTGCCGCCATTGTCAGCACCACGCCAATAGGAAGTGCCTTCTCCGGTACTGCTTTTCCGGAATAAAAGTCCCATAATTTTCCGGAATAACAGCTTACGATACTGACTGCTTTCGCTGCATCAATGATACTTCCGCCGCCTACTGCAAGGAGCAGATCAATCTGTTTCTCCTTTGCAAAAATACAGATCTTTTCTGCGGTAGAAAGCAGGGGATTTTCTGTGATACCACCATAGCGTTCGCAGATTCCTCCGCAACTCTCAATATTTTTTTCAATGGACGGTAAAAGTCCGTTTTTGACTACCCGCTCACTTCCATATAAAAGAAGGGTTCGTTTTCCATATACGGCGGCCAGTCTCCCGGCCTGCCGCTCTGCATGTTTTCCAAATATAATATGTGTCGGAAGAAAAAATTCAAAATCTTTCATAATAAGTTACCAATAGCTATAGTTTTCTTTATTTCTTTTTCCAGTCCAGGTTGAACTGATGATCTTTGGTCAGTCCGACAAAAATGATGTTGATCAGGGCAATCACTGCCAGGATCAGATAACTCCATCTCAGGCTTCCTGTTGCATTTAAGCTGATACCATTGATCATAAATGCACTTGCTGTCAGAATAGACTGAATCGGGAAGATGACACTGTTTACCGTTTCAAAACCATGACGTCCGAATACAGATGACGGGAAAGATGTCATAAAGTTTGCAGATCCTCCGATGGAAATACCGATCATGATAACAGCAATGTACATACCTGCCGTTGTATTTGTTACGTTTGCAAGAATTGCTGCTGCATACCAGATGCAGAACAGAATCATAACTTTCTTTGTACCGAATTTGTCATCCAGAATACCGATAAACCAGGAACCGAAGATTCCCACTACAGCGATAACTGTCATCATGGAGATTGCCTGTGTTGCTGACATACCAAGCTCCTGATTTCTTACAACCAGCTGACTCATAACACCAGTGGAGCAGCACTGCAGAATACCGGTTGCGATGGCAACAGTCCATACCGCCGGAGTTTTTAACAGTTTTCCTACTGTCCAGCGTTTGTCATCTTCTGCATTATCTGTGTCATACTCTGCTTTGTATACTTCGTCGGATACCATATCCGGATTCACGCCACGCTCCTGTGGTGTATCTCTCATAAATACAAGACCAATGATGGCCAGAACTGCTACTAATACGCCAGGGATGATAACACCTTTTTCAAAGCCCATTTTTGCAATGATCAGTGTCATCATCGGAACCCATGTTGCAGATGCGATATTCAGACCCATGGTTGTATATCCCATAACAACACCTTTACGTTTCGGGAACCACTGTGCTACCAGAGCACCACCAGCTACATATCCTGCTGACATGATAGAACCGATCAGACATGTATACGCAATTGTGTATACTGCCAGGTTTGGACAGTTACCCATTACGATGTATGCAATACCTGAAATGATCAGCGTGATACCTGCTACTTTTCTGGCACCGATTTTCTTGGTCAACTGCGAAAACGCAATATAAAAGATAACACCGAGAATTCCGCCATAAGAATTCATCTGTAATACAGTACCTGACTGAATGCCAAGGTGCTCTGCTACTGCCGGGGCTGTAATATTATTACCATCTGTACAGAATCCTACGAAGAACCAGAACATTGCCATACAGAAAATGATCGTTCCCCATCCGGCTTTACCAAAGCTTACCAGGGAGTTTCCACTTTTTTTGTTATTTCCCATAATTTCTCTCCTTATATTTTCTGTGTATACCGAACCCCTCATTTTCGAGACACACAGAAACCTTTGTCCGATTGATTATACCTATCCAAATTTATACGCAATCATTATACCCATTTATTATTTAAAACTACTGCATCATCTCAATGACAACCGTAGTTCCCATTCCACCGCCGGCACAAAGTGTTGCCACTCCGTAGCGCTGTTTCCGGCGTTTTAATTCATACATCAGTGTGATGACTATTCTGGATCCGGTTGCTCCTACCGGATGCCCCAGAGAAATTCCACCACCGTTGACATTCAATTTGTCATCCGGTACTCCAAGCTCCTGCTGGCAGGCAAGGCACTGGGAAGAAAATGCCTCGTTAATCTCAAATAAATTAATATCATCAACTTTTAATCCTGCTTTTTCCAGAGCTTTTTTCGTGGAACTGATCGGTCCGATACCCATTAATTCCGGTTCTACACCTGTGGTAGCCACACTGACAACTTTTGCAATGATCGGACATCCAAGTTCTTTTGCTTTTTCCTCAGACATCAGAATCACACCAGAGGAAGCATCGTTCATACCGGAAGCATTTCCGGCAGTTACTTTTCCGCCCTCTTTGAACGCTGGTTTTAATTTCTGAAGACCTTCCAGTGTAGCGTTACGTTTCGGATACTCATCTACCGTATAGGTAGTTTCGCTCTTTCTTGTTTTCACGGTAACCGGAATAATCTCCTCTTCAAAACGACCTGCATCAATAGCTGCCACTGCTCGCTGCTGGGAGCGGAGAGAATATGCATCCATCTGCTCTCTTGTGATGCCGTATTTATCAGCTACGTTTTCTGCTGTGATTCCCATAGCCGGACCAACACCCAGATTTGTCAGGGAATCCCACATGGAATCACGCATTTCCATATGACCGTATTTCTGACCATAACGTGCATTAAATACCATGTGCGGTGCGGTACTCATACTGTCAGAACCACCTGCCATGATGCACTCAGCCTCTCCGGCGCGAATCTGATAAAATCCCATCTGAATCGCTGACATGGATGATGTACAGTTTCTGTGAATTGTGATACCAGGTACAGTAACAGGAAGACCTGCTTTTACGGCTGCTACTCTGGCAAGGTTGTTTTCTTTGTAAGTTCTCTGATAATTGCATCCCCAGATTACATCATCGATGATGACCGGGTCAATACCGGAACGTTTGATCAGATTCTGCATAACCGGAATGGTTAATTCTACCGGTGCCAGTGTCTTGAACTGTCCGCCGATCGTTCCGATCGGTGTACGACAGCCAGCTACGATTACTACATCTCTCATTTCTTATATTCCTCCTACAAACGTCCAAGAACACGAGCCACTTTAATAAGGCCTTCTGTCAGTTCTTTATTTGCTTTTTCTACATCTTCTTTGGACCATGTCTCAAGTCCCTGACCGGTCTTGAATCCCAGATTACCCTTGGCAATGTTGTCTGTCAGGAGTTTTGAAGGTTCTGTACTGTTGCACAGATGCGGGAACAGATAGCTGTGAATATTGTATGTCAGATCAAGTCCGCCCATATCCATAACCTCTACCGGAGCACAGATGCCAAGACGCATACCAAAACCATATTTAATAGCATCATCTACATCTGCCGGATCAGCGATATCCTGCTCGATGATATTTAAAGCTTCTCTGAACAGTGCATGCTGCATACGGTTTGCAAGGAATCCCGGAACATCTTTCTTTACGATAACCGGACGTTTTCCTGCTTCTTTTAACAGATCGTAAGTAGCCTGTACCGTCTCATCAGATACATATTTTGTCTTAATAACCTCTACTAACGGAACGAGATATGCCGGATTCCAGTAGTGTGTACCAATGATACGCTCTTTGTGCACGGATTTCTCTGCGATCTCTGTGATGCTGATGGCAGAAGTATTGGTTGCCAGAATGGTTGTCGGCGGGAAGATTGCATCCATCTTTGCAAAATAATCCTGTTTGATCTCCAGTTTCTCAATAATTCCTTCAAATACGATATCTGCAAAATCTGCTACTTCTTCAATCGTATCTACAAAACTAATTCTTGCTGCTGCATCATCAGCTTCCTGCTGAGTCATTACCTCATTCTCAACCAGTACGCTTAAATTGTCTCTGACAACTGCTGCTGCATCGCAACGGATCTTGTCATCATATACATAAATTACTTTTACCTGATGTCCTTTGCTTGCAAAAAGCTGGGCAATTCCAAGTCCCATTTTGCCAGCACCAAGGACAGCGATATTCTTTTTATTATTCATAGTGTCCCCTTTTCAAAAAGCAGGAGCCGACACCTGTTAGGTATGACAGCTTTTAATAAAAACTGCGTTCAAGATGCCGACTCCCTACTTTATAAATTACTTTCTTTATAAATACACAATAATGATTAATATACGCCGTAAGGATATTCTTTATCCGGTACGCTTCTGTCGATTCTGTCAGATGGAACAAATGCAACGGCACGAACGATTGTACCATCACCCATATACCAGCGAAGTGGGAATGCGCAGAATAAGAATCTCTGGTTTGTTACTTTATCCAGATCTCCACCAAGGTTCTCAATACCCATTACGTTGTTTGCCATCAGAATATCATGACATGGCTCCCACTCTGGGAAATCATCTTTTGCCGGATGTCCGAACTGCTCTTCGTACTCTTCACAGATACGCGGAACGTATGGACCAGGGCCGTGATCAGCAGCATATGTATAAAGGATATGATCGATGGCCTGCATATCGAAGCCAACACCTCTTACATGATGCTCAACGAACCATTTTGCACCTTCGATGGAAAGTCCCGGGCTGTATGCGAAGTAATCATCATTCTCACCCCAGCGTCTGTGTGTACCTGTATTTAACAGTACCCAGTCACCATCTTTGATTCCGCCTGGAACTTTTTTCGCTGCATTTTCGATATCTTCTACTGTGATCAGCTCCCATTTTCCTTTCGGGATATCCAGACATACAGCCTCACCAAAGTAGTTCTGAATTGGAAGCTCATGTGTAAACGGGCTCTCCGGAATTACATGAGATGGGGAATCTGCATGTGTGGAGTTGTGCATATGGAATGAATTGAAAGTCTGAAGCAGTCTGTAATGCATTGGCATATGCTGTACTCTGTCAATATGGAAATCTCCGTTGGACGGCCAGAGTGGATTTCCTCTACCGAACGGGTTTGAAAGGTCAATCAGTTCGAAAGATCCATCTTTGAACATATCAAAGATACTTCCATCATATGGTTTCTTCCAGTCATTTGTGTGTGCGAAGCACTCTTCGCGTGTGTGTCTTACTGCGATTTCTGACATTATACTTTCTCCTTTTCTCTTATTTTTAAATTGTATTTTGTTGTTGTAGGGATTTCACTTATATATAATGCAAATACCGTGCCAATTTTCAAAGCCCAGAAAATCGCTGATTTTCCGGGTTTTTTGTTGCAAAGTCACATGTTTTTGTTTCTGTTTTTCAACGAAACCGTAATTTCTGTTGCAAAACGGAAATTGAGTTCGTACACAGCAAAAAAACAGTGACTCAACTTCATCTGAATCACTGCTTTTCTCTACCTTTCATTCTCTATTCACTTATCCCGCGTCTTGCCGCAATCCGAAACATCGGTGTGGACGCATAATTTATTTTTTCATCCTCTGTCCAGAGTTTCTGCCAGATATCTGTGTCAATATCTATCGTACCAAATCCTGTCTGTTGTAAAATCTGCTCATCCCACTGCGGGCGGAGTTCCCTGCTTAATGGTACATTCCGTGCAATCTCTTCCATTGCCTCAATATCTGTATTGACATATTCATCCCGCACCTGTTCAGCCGCTGTCGCTGCCCGGTCTGCTTCGTATCCCTTTCTCATTTCCTCATCATACAGATAACGATACCAGTTGGCATCAAAATTAAGCATCATCCCACCTGATTTTAAGACCCGATACCATTCCCGGTAAGCCTCTTCTGGTTCTTCCAGTACCCAGGTCAGATTCCGGCTCACTACCAGATCAAAACTTTGATCCGAAAAATCCAACTGCTGCGCATCCATCTGTATCCAACGAATTCTGTCTGCCAGCGCTCCGGCATTACGCTGCGCCTCTGCCAGCATTTCTTCGGTACAGTCTATAGCCGTCACCTGATACCCTTCCTGCGCCAGCAAAATAGCAAAAAATCCAGGTCCGGTTCCGATATCAAGAATCTGTATCTCCGATATCTCTCTATCCGGTAAATGCATTTTTATTTCTCTGATCCATTCCGGCCATTTTTCTCCGGCCAACTCTTCCCGGTTGTATTCCGAATATCCCTCTGCCCGGTTTCCCCAGTAGTTCAGGATTTGTTCTTCCAGTTCTTTCATATTTTTTAATTTCCGTTCTTTTGATTTTATTTCGCACCCTTACAAGTAAAATATAAAATCATCTGCTTCTTTTGAAACAAATGATTTCATACTCACATTAATACTGGTTCTTTGTCGCCGCAATGCAGAACAGCGGAGTCGGATTATAGAATTCATCTTTTTCCGTATAAATCCGTTTGCTTATTCCAAGATCCAGACGGATCTGCTCAAATCCCGCCTTCTCCAGTGCGGTGATATCCCATGCCGGACGCACATGATAACTGATTTCCAGCTGTTCCTTAATCGCTTCGCATTCCTGTATCAGGTCACCGGCGATCTGTTTGTGTGCATGATTCTCAGGAAGTTTCTCGCCTTTTCCGGTAAAATCAGCTTTTCCGTAATTGCCGTCAAAATTCAGAAGCACACCTCCCGTTTTTAACACACGCTGCCATTCCCGGTAAGCTTCCTGCGGATGCGGTAACGTCCAGGTCAGATTTCTGGAAATAACCATATCAAAACTTTCATCTGCAAATAATAATTTTTCTGCATCCATCACGCGGAACTGAGCACTGCTTTGTAATGTACGACCAGCTTCTTTGGCTTCCTGAATCATAGAAGGGGTCAGATCAATTCCCGTCACACGATGTCCCAGACTGCTGAGAAGAAATGCAAAAAAACCTGTTCCTGTTCCAACATCCAGGATGCGGAGCTGTCCTCCCGCCGGAATGTGCTTTGCAATTTCCCGCAACCAGCGCTCTGCCATTACACTGTTCAGTTCTTTCAGACGCAGCTGTGCAAAATCATGACTTCTCTGTGTCCAGTAATTCTGAATCCGCATTTTGGAATTCAGAAAACAGATTCCCTGCTCTTTGTATTGTTCTGCTACCTGTGACATATATGTAACCTCTCTCTGATTCTTTTTAGAAATCCCTGTATGCTATCAGTTTACTGAACTATGACACAGTTCACAAGCCACCCCCGGGGTTATTTTTTCAACAAACAGACTACCTGCAAAATCCAGAGACACCACTCAAACGGAGATAATTTTGATCAAATATTCCATCAGATCTTTTCCATCCCATATCAGCGAGAAATCCAACGCATGTCCATTTTCCACAATCCGATCTACACCGGACACACCTGCCTTCAACAATTCCAACGCAATTTGATTCCGGTTAACGCCCACACAGGTCAATGTCTGACATTTTCCGGTCAACACTGGATATAAATCGGATAAGGTTTCTCCGCTGCTCTCAAAAAAGAATCCTCCCGGAACAGTCTGCTCCCAGAGTTCTTCCGTAAGTTCCGGACATTGCATCAATACAACTGCATTTTCACATTTTTCCATTGTTATTGTTGGATTGATCGCAGTCAGATAAAGCGCCTGTTCCCATTTTTGTACTGCGATGTGCGCATCCACTTTATAATGTGCCTGAATATAATCAAACGCCGCCGTCCAGAATTTTTTCCGGGCAGCATACACCTCGTCCTTCTTTCCTGTCCAATAAATCAGAGACGGAGATGAGCAGGCATTCTGGTCGTTCAGATAGGTGTCATTATAAAATCCCCGGAGGATATCTGTGAGATTTTCTGTCGTCAGAATATATTCTGCGGAAAACACCGCTGCCGAACGGCGGTCTGCAAATGTAAGCTCCGGTGTACCCGGCTGCAGTTTCGATTGTTGAATCTCAAGAATACTGTTATCTCCACCCCATATTACCCGCACCTGGCACATCTGTGAAAAGGTATCTGTCACGTCTTTTCTATGTCCGTAACGCACGATCACAATTCGTTTTTTCCATTCCGGCTGTTGTTCCATAACCTGTTTCAGCGCTGACAAAATCAGTTCTTCCTGTACCGTACTCTTTTCCGGAAGTCTCAGAATCACCGTATTTCCTGCCAGCAATGCCGTTGCCATACTAAATGCAAACAGCACCGGAATATTCGACGGCACAATATGAAAACTGATTCCCCTGCCCAATCGAATCATTCCCTGCCACTTTCTCTCATAATCATCCCGAAGATGATACAGATGACTCCTGCGGCACCAGAACGCCAGTGCAGCAATATCCGCCGCCTGTAACGATTGATTTTCTTTCCGCAACGTCTGATAAAAGGCATCCAGAAAAACTATCGTCTGTTGCGCAAATGGAATATATGGTTTTTGTCTGTATAATTCATTCAGCGTGTCCGCATCACCTGTCAAAAACTGTATCTGTTCCATCCTTCATACCACCTCCTCTTTCCACATGTGTACACTCAAAATCTTATATATGACGAATTCTGAAAGTATCTCTCTGTTCTTTTACTCGCGAAACGTATCCGAACATCCCCGGATCTGGGCATGTTTTAATCTGCCGGCCACTTCAAAATAAGCGCCTTTCCGTCCGCAGGGACAATCATCTACCCCAAGCATCCTTCCCTCGTCTTCCGTCAGAATACTGTGTCCGGGATAGCTTTTCGGCAGTGTAGATAACACCTGTATAATCCCCCATTCACCAACATCACACAGGGAAAAATCAGCCGCTCTCCGAAACAGAATTCCGGAATAATCCGAAGCATGCAGATGACCGCATTCACATTCCATAAAAATACTTCCGGCCTGCTCCGCCATTCCATAGTAATCATGCACCTTCGTAATACCGCAGGTTCGTCGCAGCCGTGCTTTGTATTCAGCTTTTGATACTGCCTGGTTTGCCAGCTTCTTCCAGCCGCCGCCATGAATCAGAA
>ERZ856578.5063-NODE-5063-length-16657-cov-70.448733_pt1 | contig 16657 bp, 20 predicted proteins | sample MGYA00514384_ERZ856578 | MGnify/ENA primary metagenome ERZ856578 (study PRJEB29103, sample SAMN06111958) | human gut metagenome | biome: human gut; feature: ankylosing spondylitis patient; material: healthy_person | host: Homo sapiens | place: China:Hangzhou...
GTAGTTATTTTTCCGTCGGGCGTTATCTTTACCACCGGATTCTGATAACTGCCTATATAGTAATACTCCAGGGTGTCGGTATGTCCGTATGCTCCTATTGTTCCAAGCGAGGTTTCCTTATCGGTTTTATAAAAGCTCACTCCCGAAGCCCATGCCGAACCGTTGCTTGTGGTATATACCCTCATTCCGTTTCTTCCAAGTCCCGCGGCTCTTCCCGTCGTTCCGTAGGGTATGACTATCTCTGAATCCGGTTCCATAGTTCCGCCTGATTTAGGCAGGCGTTTATCGACTGAATCGTCAACATATTCTTTGTTTACAGCGTCTTTACTTTCGTTTATCGGGGAAAGATTTTTCATAAGCTCCTCCTTATCCTACAACGACAGCGTAATAAGAGCCCGCCGTTATTGTAGTGTCGCTTGATATTTTGATTATTACGTTTGATCTGCTGTTTATTGTGATATCGCACATCACCTTTTCACCGCTTGCCGTATACACGTCGCATAGTACGGCGGTATCGTTTCCAGCAAGCGATAAACCGTGATTGCATGCCCAAGTACATACGCCGCTTGCAGGCGTAAGAGCGGGGCATAGTATTTTAGCCTTGTGTACTCCGTTTGTAACAAGAGACTGCAGACTTTCGATAAGGTCCTTGTTGTCCTCCACAGCCTGCGCAAGCTCGAATATGGTGTCGAGAGCCTCCGATGGCGCGCCGCCAAGCAGTGCGGAAACCTTTTCGTCCGTATACGATCTTGCGCTTGCGTAAGCCTGTGCGGCCGCTCCCGCCTCTTCAAACGCATTCGGGTCAATTACTTTAATACTCTGAACAGATGGCGAAAGGCTGCTGTTTTTCTTTTTCAATACGGTTAAAACTCCGCTTGAAGTACTTGAAAATTCAAATGCGTCAAGCGGGTTGTAATTTATCCAGTCGGAGCCGTTGTAAATTTTAAGGCAGTTGTTTGTTGTGTCCCAGAAAAAGCTTCCCGCAACGGGAGAATCCGGAGCGGACGACATTGCTTTGTTTTCCAGTACCGCGTTCAGCAGCTGATTGTTACATAAATCAATTCCAGTTTTCGCTTTTACACTCATAATAAAACCTCTTTTCTTAAATTTGAACATAAAAAATGCGCCCCTTACGGAACGCTTTGTAAAATATTGACTTTTATGGCATAATATTGTATAATTTGTTCAAGGCATACCTAAAACGGTAGGCGGTCAATCCTGCTCCCGGAAGGGAGTGATAATTATGAATTATGTGTCATGGAGCGAACTGCTTCAGTTTGCGGCCTTTCTGACTACATACACAGCGTTAATTTATACTGTGTTTCATAATAAAAGGAAATAACCGCCATACTCTCACATAGGCGGTTATTGTAATATTATTAACTGTTCTAATCGGGAGCGACCGTCTATCGGTATGCCCTTTTTTATTATTATACAATTTTTCATAAAATATGTCAAGCGTTAATTTAAATAAACCGTTCCCGCCGTAGGCTCGGAAAACCTAAGGGTGACGGTGTTTTCATTCGTATACTCTATATCGCAGAGAACAACCGCTCCGGTATCGTCTACGACCGTAACCGACGGCTTTTTGTTTAAGCCGTGAAGTATCACCCAGACCTTTGCTTGAGTATCTTGCGTATATTCTCCGCTTTTATCCTTGCTTTCTCGGTCAAGGTATTTAAAGTTGGCGTTTATGTCTCCGACACAAGCTCCTACGTTTCGATTAGCCGGTATATTAACAAGCGGCATTAGTCAACGCCTCCTACAATTGGATTTCCCGTCAGCTCAGTCCATGAAAGGTTTAAGTCCTGCATTTCATAGCCTAAATTACCGAGATTCTCCCATGTGTTTTCAGCGGCTATTTCATTTTTTATCAGCTCGGACTGTACTGAATTTATACCGCCGTTTATTCTGCCGTCGCTGGTAAAGGACTTACGCAGAGAACCAAGCTCTATACCGATAGCTTCGCCCGTTATGCCGTCGATTGTTTTCTTGACGATCTGCTGCGTTGTGTTTATTCCTAACAGCTCATGATAAACCGTCCCTATATCTCCTAAATTACATTCCTGCAAGCCTATAAAGCTTTTATATAAATCATAGTTTTTAAGGTCGGCAAAGCTTACTCGGTAATTTATACTCGGCTGGCAGTTGATGAGCATATATTCCTTTGCGCGTTCCTCGCAGGCGGTTTTCATTTCCGCTATCGTAGGAATTTCGCTTAATGTCCACTGGGGCGATTCTGAAAGCGATGTGTTTGCCCACACATAATATGCGCCTGTGCCGTCTGCGAGTTTTTCAACATAATAAATATCGCCCATGCTGTTGCCTTCAACCGGAAGATCGGTTATTTTTTTTACAGTACCTTTAACAATGCGCTTTATATCTTTAATATTGATTTCAAAGCTGTAAAACTGCATAGGCGGAACTGGAAGGACCGCCATATCAAGAGTATTAAGCGAAGCCGTACCCGTCAGTACCGTTTCATTCCTCTGTTTTTCATTGTTCACAATGCTTTCGTTATAAATAGTCGCTTCATAGTAGATTGTGGAACAGTAATTCGAATAATCGACCTCCTGTTGAATTTCCGTCATGTCAAAGCCGTATCGTATAGAAAAGGCGTTATCCTCGCCCCTCCGCCTGTTAATTACAACATTGAAGTTATCCCTTAAAAGCTCTCCGCCCCAAACGGTTATAAAGCAGTTATCCGCTCCGATCAACGCTTTGGTAACCGACATTTTTTCATAATAAGCCGTTTTTAAATCGTCGGCGGCGGGAAACTCTCCGGAGGGCTTTATGTCCGTTGAAAACAGAAAGCGTTCGGCGGGCTGTTCCGCCGTACTGCTTCCTCTGTCGGTATATGTGTGAGTAACAATCCAGTTGAGTGCGTCACTGCCTGTCTGCATCATAGGGCGAGTGTCACGGATAAAGTAATAATTAAGGTCGTAGAAGATATGCATAGCGTCCGCTTTGACCTCGTAATTTCCGTCCGCCGACATTGAAAGCGATTTCCTGTATATTCTGAAAAGCTGTCCCTGCGCCTTTATAATATAGTTTTCTCGGATATATTTCCAGTTACCCCATTCGTCGCGGGGGTGATTTAAAGTCAATGAATATTCGCCGTTTAAAACCTCTGTTATCTCACAGGAAACGGGACACAGTATACGCAAGCCGTTGTGAGAGAAGTCGGTTTCATCGGGCGCAAACACGCTTATGTAGTCATACATCAATACCACCTCTCATTTTTGTTGTAACCCAAATACTGGAGCTTTTGGTTATGAGACTTGTATATTCTCCCGTCGTGCTCCCACTCCTCCTGGACCAGCTCAACGACTATGCTGTTCTCTCCGGGTTTCAGCGCGGGGAATATTCCCGCAGTCTGGTTTACTACCACAAGTTTTTTACTGCCTGAAAACATATACGCAAGCCTTGACGAAACGTCAACATAGATATTCTGCTGCTTGTAATCGTAGTAATACTTAGCCGTACCGCCTGAAACGTCCGCCTCATATTCACCGGTATATTCTCCGGGCGTTGTAATAACAAGAGGGTTTTCGCTGCCGTTGACCGTAACCCTGAGCTTTCCCGCAAAGCTGAAATACCATTTAGGCTCGCTTTCAGCGGTACCGTTGTTTATTATCGTCATCGAGCCTGTAAGCGTATCGTCGTCCATTCCCATAGGCGTTGATACAAACGGGTTTGTGACGGAATATCGGAAAGGCTCTGCTGTAAAAATTATGGGCATATTTCCAAACCGTTTTGTTAATCGCTCCGGGATAATTCCGAGATTTACATAAGCGTGATATTTTTTAGATAAATCGTCGCTTAAAATTAAATCCCCTTTGCCTTGAAGCCACGCGCACACCTCGCCAATCTTGGTTAGATCAGGCATGCTTATAGTCAATGGCAATTGAATATTTTTTCTCATGATCTCCAGTCTGTTGAGCGGCTCCGCTCTGCCTGGTATTTCCGTAGTTTTAAAAGTACGCTCGGCGATAGGCGGAATTGTAAGCTTCGAAGTTATCCCGAACTGCCGGCTGTCTATACCGTTAAATATAAAATAACTCAATCAAATACCTCCCATTGCTAGCAACGCTTGTTTTCTCAAATTTTCAAGTTTATAGTTTAAAGAAACCGCGTCGCCATCGTTGTTGACCGTCACGTTTTCAAAGATGTAATTAACGGTCATATTACTGTTTTTAGTAATACTTTGTGCGCTCGGCGCAGATCTGAAACTATTAATATCTGCGTTTACAACCGTATCAAAGTCAGAGGGGACGGCTTTTTGCATATCCTTTGTTACTTTGGACATTTCATTTTCAAAGCCGACGCCTATACCTTGCGCAAGATACGTTCCGACTTCGTCCCGAAATAGTCTTGACGGGGATTTAATGCCAAAGAAGCTCTTTACGCTATCCATTATTTTTTCGCCCATTTCGCAAATTTTATCCCATATAAAACTTACGCCCTCAACAAGACCGTCCGCTATACCTCTTAAAATATCAATACCGACCTGCAGCCAGTCCTGATTCATAAATGCGCTTATAATAGACGTAATAATTTCCGGTATTGCCGCGATAAGCTGCGGTATGGCTTTTGGCAAGCCCGTTGCAAGCGCGACAATCAATTCGATTCCGGCGGTTATCAATTGACCTATATTATTTGAAAAAGCATTAGTTATACTGCCGACTACCTCAGGTATCTTTTGAACTAATGTAGGAATACAATTTGTAATACCTTCAACCAATCCAATTAGCAAGTCAAAACCCGCACTTATAATTGCCGGAATATTTTGTATCAGCGTATCGCACAGATTTGTGATTAACGTTGGCAGCATAGGCATTAACTGTTCTACCACCTGATCCAACGCCTGTATAAGACCTAAGAACAGTTGCATCGCCCCTTCTAACAGTAAAGGCAGATTTTCAATAAGAGCCGTGGTTATCTGCGTTATTATTTCCGGCAGCATGGGCATTAACTGTTCTAATACAAGGTTTATTGAATCTATAAGACTTCCGAACAAGGTTAAAAAGCCTTCGAGCAACAATGGCGTAAGCTCGGGCAGTATTGCAATAAGTCCTGTTATAAGCTGATTAAATCCGGTTAATAAGGATGGCAGAATCGCATTCATGAGCGTCGGAAGATTAGCTATAACAGTCGTTATAATTGTGTTGACAGCCGTTAGCATAGTAGGGGCATACTGCGTAATTGTCTTAGATATATTATTAATAAACGACGTTATTTTTTGTCCGAATCTCGCTCCGGTTTTATCCGCTCCGCTTAAAACGTCTGAAAACGCAGACAGAACGCCGGCGTAACCTTTTTTAAATCCGGTAGCAATCGGCATGGCTGATTCGGCAATTTTTGCATTGGCGTCGGTAACAGCCTGTTCCGCCTTTTCATAATCCAATAAAGTCTTATGCGATTTTTCATAGGCGGAGTTTACATTTGAAAGTCCTGATTTTTCAAGATATTCAAGGGCGTACTGCTGTCTTTCAGCCTCTGACGTACACGCTTCCAGTCCCGCGTTAAAATCGTCAAGACTGTCGCCGTTTCGTTCAATAAGTTCTGCAAACTGCCCTGTTCCCGCCCCTGTCGCAACAGTTTCCTGCAAGCTATCGGCCAAAGATTCTATTTTAAGCGTATCCGGAAATTTAATTACGGCTCCGCTTAAAGCGTCGACAGCCTGCGTAACCTGCTCGTCGCTGAAGCCTGTTGACATAAGGTTAGAAAGAGCTTCAATACTTGAATCTGATTCACCCGTAAGGGCGGTAAGATTTACAAGCTCGTTTTTCATAGCCGAAAAACTATTGCCTGATGTTGCCGCGCCCTGTTCAAGCTTTGAAAGATCGTTTCTGTATTCTCTTGTACTTTCAATGGTCGACATTGTCGCCGTTACTGCGCCTGCGGCTGCGGTAGTATATGCGGTAAAGGCAGCCGCCGCTGTCTTTACTGATTTTGATACCGCCTTAGCGCCGATTTCGGCAGTTTTAAAGGTTATTTGCCCGGCAGCCTTGGCAACGTTTTTGCATACGTTTATGGCCGGCTTAAGCTTATCCTTTATTTCTCCCGCTTTTTTAGCGGCTAATTGAAATGCGCCGCTTAAGTTTTGTATAAGCGGCTTTATCGCTTTAAACGGTGTGGATATAGCTTTTCCGGCGGTTGAAATTGTCTTAGCCGTTTTGGGAAATTTATTCCCTAAATCGGTTACCTTCTCCGAAAGCTTTGAAAATTCGTCTTTTACTTTTTTTATACTTCCTGAACCGGCTTGAAAAGCTTTGGTGTTTTTAACTAAAATTACAAGGCCATTACTTAAATAGGTCGCTTTCTCTTTGACCTTATTAACGGTATCAGCCAAGGCAATTATATTTTTATTTTCATCGGTAAACTCTTTCATTTTTTTCTGCGAGGAATCTAAATATTTCTCCGCAGTTGAAAGCTTCGATTTATAGCCGTCAAGAGCGGCTCCAGCTTTATAAAGAGCGTCGGCGGCTTTAAGCGCTTCGGTTGAATTTTCTCCGCTTGCCGCGGCTGCGTCTTCATATTTTTTTACAGCCTCTTCGTAAGCCTTGCTGCTTGATTCAACCGCGCCTTTCAAGGAATCAACCTTTACTTTCTGTTGCTCTACGCTGTTTTTGAACGAATCGCTTAATGCAGAGACGTTTTTTAAGGAAGTAGAATTTTCTGCAAACCGCGCCGTTGCCTCGGATAACTCCTTAGACATTGCTTTTAAGGCGTTATCTATAGATTGTAGTCCTTTTTTATATGCCGCTTCTCCGCCAAGCTCAAGCGTCGTTTTAATCGTTCTTGGCACTGCTTTCACCTACCTTATACAGCCATAATTGCAAAATATCGCCGGGCTGCATTACCATAATCTCCTGATAACTTAGGCCTACCGATAGCCCTTTATAAATTAAGCGCAGACGGTTTTCCCGTCCGCGCCCTAAGACTTTTTTCCTTTATTCTTTTCCGCCTCTATTTCTATAAGATCGATGTCCTTTTCTTCAACCTTTACGTTTTCGGGGATAGTATATTCCGACCCCAATCCCATTGTATCCAATACCGCTCCCGTAAAATCGTTTAAATCTTTTGCCGAGGCATTGGCAAGGAAAAAGCCGTCCGGAAAGAAATCCTTCTTTTCACCGCTTGCAAGCCCCATTACCACGTCGCAATTGTGTTTTGCAACCGCGCCGTTAGCAAGATCGTCAAGAATCCCGCATATAAGCTCAAGAGTTGTTCCGACCGTACCGCTTTCTAAAATATTTGAAAGGTTTCCAATATCCCCTCCGCAGCGTTCAGTAATTGCTATAGTCGCCTTAACGTTATAGTAAAGCTCAACGTCTTTTCCGTTTAAAGTAATTTTATTCATTACGATCCCGACCTTTCTGTAAGCTTTGCTTCCGCGTTGGTAAGTTGTGAGGTCCAATAAGATACTTCACCGCTGCCCATGTAAGACTTGCCCGCAATGTTTTCCGAAACGCTTGTATATGTATGATAAAATACGCCCCAAGTTGCTGACGTGTAAGTTTCAGGCGCATACGTACCGTATTCGGCAATAAGCGCCGTAAGCGCAGACATATCCCCGAGCGGCTCGCATTGTGATTTACTAATAAGCCAGCTCTTTGCCGCCTGTTCTGTTGTAAATACTTCTGTGTCTTCGTATGCGTCGCCCTCATAGCCTTCGACCGCCATGATTGTACCCTCAATTTCCGGAGTCTGCCATTCAATTGATTTTCCTTTGGTAGTGGTTGATTCAGAGGGTATTTTAAATATAGTTTTATAAAGCCATGTCGCTTCATATACAAATTTCCCGTTCTGCTTTTTTGTCTTGTAAAAACCGAAACCGAGGTAAGGCGCAATGTCAAGAGCCGACCGCCTTATACCTGAGCCGCTGTCTATAATTGTATGTCCCAGCATTTTAGCCTGGACCTGTAAACCGTCTTTATAGTCTGCTCCGAAATCTGAAACGCCGAGTTTGATAGTTCCTCCTGCAAAGCTTGTGTCATTCTCGGCGACAGCGTCGTCGGCATAAAGCGGATTATCGTTACTTTCGATCGACTTTTCAGCGGTAATTGCTTTACCCACAATAAATCCAGTACTGTAAATGGGCATACCGGACGCAGTATAACCGGTTATCGGAGAAGCTACAGGAAATTTTAAACCTATTTTTGCCATAATATCACATACCTTTCTTTTCTAAATACTCATCTAATTTATTTTGCATAGCTGCCGCACATTCAGCGTCAGAATTTGATTCGGCTTCGTCAACAAAACGGCTGCCGAGCTGTCCCGACTTACCGTAATGCGCTATAAAGGCTTTTTCAGCGTTTCTAACGCCTTTTCCGTCCTTTCCCTGAGGATATATATCGCGAAAATTCTTTGTCTTAGAGCTCTTAGCGACGCCTATACTGTTCACCATATCTCCGGTATCAACATGATCGTGATTCTTAATAGCCTTAACCCAGTTAAATTCGATGATTTTAGCTCCTTCGTCAAGCATTTCCTGACCCAGCTTGCCGCTTATATCATCGCCTAATTGATTCAGTTCTTTGGCTATATCGTCAATCAAATCACGGGAAGTTTTAAAGTCGGCCATTATACCACCTCGCAAGTCCACGCATAATGCGTGTATCCGGTATCAGGCTCAAAATCAATTACGGCGTCATCGGCAAATATTTCATCGTTATTAAAAAGCTCCGTTATTTTATCGGCATTTACGTCGTATTCGTCTTTTGTATAATAGTCCACAGCAATTCTATAACCCTTTTCGGCTTGACAGTTGTCTCCGTTTAAACCTATAACCCCTACTTCATGCCAAACGATATAGTTTTTTTCATCCTTGAACCGCTCTCCGTGCCCGACTCTCTCGGTTACTGTAAGCAGCAGGTTTCTAAATTGCTTTAACGTCATAGTCCGCCTCCAATTTACTTAAAGAAATTACCGATGTGGGAGGCAGAGTATCAGTTTTATGCTGAACTTGTTCAATTCGATACTGCTTTGTATTTATCACAACTACCTCCTGAGACGAAATATCGCGGTGCATAGGAACATTTATAAGCTCGGACAAATTGACCTGCGCCTGCATAGCCTCGTAATTACGTTTTATTCCGATAACGCTGTATCCGAAGCGCAAATGATACTTGATTTTCAGCCGTTCTTTCGGCCTGTCGCCCTTTTCAGCAATATTTTCCACAGAATAAATATCTGCAATTCCGTCGTTAAATTTCTGAAATTTCGGCATTTTCCTTTACCTCCGTTTCTTTTACGGCGTGCCTTGCCCGAATGGAAATCAATTCTGCGCTGAAATTAATTTTAAAGTCCTCCAGAGAATTGTTGTATATATAACGGCAGCAGTCAAAAAGCAACTGCTTTTCAAAACCCTGTGAATCGTCAAAATTCACCGGCTCTCCGGCGTATTCGGACAATATACTTTCAGCTCGCTTTATAATACCCGAAAGTTTATTGTCAATAGCTTCGTCTTCCCAGGTAATGTCCAGATAATTTTTCAGGTCTTCAAGGAGGGACATTTATCATCCCTCCTTATCAGGCTGTTTCTTCGGAACCGGAATCGGCCGGAGTTTCGGCGACTGTTTCAGCAACTACTTTAAATTCGGGAAGTACATCCTTAACATTTGTAATGTCAAGATAAATAAAAGCGTTATCGTCAAGCGGTCTTCCGATGCCGTAAAGCTTTATTTTATATGTTCTAAGGTCTTCAATGTATTTATAAGAATCGTCATAATCGAGCTTTCCGCCCTTTGCCGTTCCCATTCCCATAAAATAACGGTCGGCAAGTCCGATTACCGCATGATTTGCAGGAATGCCTACCGATTGAATTACTTTAGTCGGAAATGGGAAAATATTGTTTCTATATGTTCCGTCTGGAGCAAGAACAGTAGTGGCCGGCATTACCTTTGTAAAATAGTCAACGGGATTTACTATAAGAATGACCTCCGAAATTGCTCTTGTACCTCCATTAGGAGCCTTAGCAAGAGTTGAAAGCAACGAGCCATACGTTTCTTTGTCAAAGGCAGTTACAACGCTGGCGGTTTTTCTTGCGTACCCTGTCGAGGAATTAAATGAACCTGTAAAGTTTCTCGTCATACCTATGGGCTGTTTTAGTCCGTTACCGTCAACAATTCCCGTTTCAAGACCGGCGGCAAGAGCTTCCGAAAGAGTTTCACGAGTATATCTGTCAACCCATGCCGGCCCCAGATCGAGCATATCAAGGGTTACAAACATATAGGCTGTAAGCTTGCACAACGTCATTTGAATAATTTCAATGGTTCCTGTGAGTTGTTTGGTAATCGGAGTATTAAGCTCATCCCATGTAGCCGTCTGTGCGCCCTGCTTATTTAAAACCATCTTTGTAATTGCAGTTGTATTTTGGAACTTAATAGCGTCAAGCAGAGGGTGATTTTGTTTCAGATCATCAAATACCGATTCTATTACCGTTTCAGGAAGAGCGTCGCCGATTCCTGTTATTACTGAACCTGCGGTTACCTCTTGCTTTGCCGAAGTTATGAATCTGTTATAAAAATTCTTTTCTGAAGCGGTCAATTGCCTTATTCCTCGATTCGCAAGAGCAACGCTGTCCGCCGCTCCAAGAATGCCGTTAGCCTCTGCAAGTATTGTATCTGAGAGATAATTTTGCCAGTCTGTCATTGCGGACTGCATTGCCGTTTCGTCATTTGCTCTTATTGCGCCGGCGAGAGCGTTCATAATGTCGGTTTTCTTTTGGTTGATGTTATCAAGGTTTAACATAAAATCATCCTTTCTTTACATAAAAAAATTACCGATAATGCTCATAGCTTTTTCGGTAAAATCATTTTCGTCTTTTTTCTCTTCCGTTTCCTCCGGTTTTTTTGTCGGATATTCGTCGTCCTTATCGGTGTCGTCGTTTTCGTCGGATTCCGGTTTGGGATTTTTCTCCGAATCATCTTCCGATTTATTATCTTTCGGTTTCGGCTCAGCTTCGCCAAGCAGTCTGTCAGCGAATCCATACTTTATACACTCCTCCGCCGTAAGCCATGTTTCGGCATTCATAATCTCTGTAAGCTTAGAATTACTTATTTTACCGTTTGATTTAAGCAGATAAGCCTGCTTTGTGCTTTCTGTAATTTTGTCGAGGTCGTCGGCCGCTTTACGCAGTTCCGCAGCGTTGCCCATTGCGATACTCCATGCGGGATGTATCATCATAGTAGCCGGAGGACTTATTACAACCTCGTCGCACGCCATTGGAATAACGCTGGCAATTGAACATGCATAGCCGTCAATATATGCGGTCTTATGCGCTTTATGGCGTTTAAGCTGACTGTAAATGCCGATACCTTCTCCGACGTCGCCGCCCCTGGAATTAATATAAACATTAATCTGTTTTACATTACCAAGCTTATCAAGCTCCTCTTTAAAATGCTTTGCAGAAGTTTCCGACTTAACTTCCTTGCCCGTGAAAAAATCGGCGCCGTCTGCCTGAACGTCGCTGTAAATGTAAAGGCTTGCCGCTCCGGTTTCCTCATCCGGCGTCAATGCCCAAAAGCTTTTGTTTGACATAAGCATAAAGTCTGTTTTACTCATTTTCATCTGTTTCACCGCCTTGTGTAGTTGTATAATTTTTGGTTATGTAATGCCGCCGCGCCCATTTTTCACCGGTTGGAGTAAGCCCCGCCTTGTCTCTTGTTTCGTCAATGTTCATCATGCCACTTGCTATTAACTTATCGGCGTTCACAGCTATATCAAAAATATCAATATGCTTAATACACGACGTGTCAACGCTTATATAATTACCGTTTATAACCTCGATAGGATCAAACTTTTTTCCGGTTAATTCTTCACCTATCATATCGGTAAGCGGATCAATGCATACTGTCAACAGCATATTTACAGCGTCCTCAATTCCCGCCACATCTCCGCGCACCAAAGCCGGAGGAACCTTATACGCCTGCGCAGCCCTGCTCAACGCGTCGTCAACAAGCTTGGAAATATCTGAAATTTCATTGGTAGTCTTTTTTACGCTGTCAGACGTAACGGCGGTATATTTCATGCCGTTCCACAAAGGTAAAACGGCGTTTGTGGATTTAAAAAAAGAGCCGAAATGTTCATTCATCAGCTTTGTATATCTCTTTTCAAAGTCCTTATCGCCCATAGCCGCCGCAGGAATTTCAAGAGTGCCCTTCTGGCCGCCGGCTTTAATATATTTATCCGAAGCAACGCTTATAAGCTTTTCATACATTCCGAAAATACTGCTGATTATCTGCATTGCGTCGCTGTTCGTATAGCGGAGATAAAGCACGTCGGACATTTTGTATTTGCGGTTAAATGTTATATCTCCTCTTGAAATCTGTGTAAACTCTGATTCCTTTACCGCAAACTCTTCCTTTTGAAAATCGTCTGCAATAATTAGCTGATTGTTTACGTTAATCACAAGAGCCTCGCGATAAAATAAAAGCTTGCTGATAAACTCCTGCCAGAATTCAGTGCTATTCTGATTTTTATTAGGCTTTACATTAAGCGAATACCATTCATAGCCTTTAAATTCTTTACCGTTTCTGTACGTTTTAAATTCGCACTTTGCTACAAGCGAAGCAATCATATCTATTGTGGTTATCAGAGCAAACGCTTGAATTGCTATACTGTTTTGCAGTTCGTTTTTGTATTCGTTTAATATAACAGTTCTTTCGGAGCGGGTAAACAACCTGCCGAACCACTCAATTATACGCATACTTTTCTCACCCTCCTTGTTTTAATTAAGCAGTTTTATGCCGTGCTCAGGGCATGAAAAGAGCGCTTATAAAAACGCTTAATCAATAGTTTCAAAGTTTACCGGAATCCACATATTCGGATTGAAGTTAAGCGTATAGTGGTAATTATCAACGTAATTATCCGTAACATCTTCGACCGTATAAGTTACATTGTCAGAAAGCCCTATAAAATGCTTTTTATATGCGCCGTTTTCATCTTCAACTATTATTTCAAGCTGATTTTCTGCGGTATCCACATTTAAGGACATTTTTCCGGTCATTTGAAAAAGTACATCGCCCTGAATGCAGTTAATAACGGTTATTTGCCTAATTGTGTTAAAGTTATCAGCTTGCTTTGAAATATTGTACGATACTCTTTCAGACTGTCTTTGACATCCGACAGACAATGCCGACATCAACGTCAGCCCCATTACGGCTGCAAGTATTTTCTTTGATTTTCTTTTCATAATTCTACCTCTTTCTTTTTTAGTGATATATAAAAATAACGCTCCGACTATTGCCGAAACGCTTATGAGTATAATAAAATATTTCAGTCAAACGATATAACCCCCATATCAAAAGAACTTTCATTTGTATCGGCGTAAGCGTTAAGGCATTCAGAAACGCATTCTGCCGCTACAAAGGCCTTGAACGGATCCGTCTTGCGGCTTTTAGGTTCAATTTTACCATATGTAATGTTTCCGGCAGGGCTTGTTATTGTTTTACTGCTCTGGCAAGCCCATCTCATCAGCGGGTTATCTCCCCAGACAAAATTGTGACTGACAAAGCCGGACGTTATGACTGGAATATTAAGCATTTCATCCGACGGTCTGAGCTTTACTACATTTCCGAAATCCTTATCCGCTGAAAAGTATATGCTCCTTAAAGCCTTTGAAAGCAAGGAATATCTGAAATTATCAATTCCTATTTTAAGAATCTGACTGTCACGCTTTGCCGCCTCATTTGCAAGCCACACAACGGGCAATTCCGGAAGTATTTCGCTGCTGTCAACAAAAGTCAGTAGTCCCTGTGAAGCCCACTGCTCAAGGGGCACTTTGATCCTTTTTAAATCCGGACTGTTTTTGCAAACCCATGTATGCGTTATCCAGTAGTCTTTTTTACCGATTCTATACAGCAGTCCGGCTCCTAAAAAGTCTGTAGTTTGCATATAGTCAATACCGGCCACGCACGGCATTCCAATCAGGATGTCTTCATCAATAGGTTGATTGGTAGCAAGTATGTTAGTCCACGCCGTAACTTCATTTTCAAGCTCCTTGGGAGGTCTGTTCATTCGTTTTGCCATAAAAGACGTATTGGCGGCCGGATTTAGCGTATAATCGAAATATTCCTGCTCAAGCTCTGAAAGCAAGTGCGGTAAATAGGGAAGAGACGGATTAGGCTTTGTCCAGTTCTTTTTTTCGTCAACCTCTTCGTCGCGATCAAGTCTGCATAAAAATGGAAGCGTACCGTTGTCCGGAATATCGCCGTTCAGGATATTTTCACATTTTTCAATTAAATCATCAAGCGGTCCGCCTCTTACTAATCCGTCGGTTGACATTATAGTCCGCCGTGGTAACGCTTTTTTTCCAAGTCCGGTGGTAGCCACGTCAATCAGTTTATAATTTTCATAAGCGTGATATTCGTCAAAGTCGACCTTTCCCGGTCGTCCGCCGTCTTTGGTTTTCGCGTTTGACGTGCGGTAACGGAATTCCGAGCCTGTTTTCAGATTTCGTATAATTTCTTTGTTCCAATAAAAATGTTTTTTCATTACATTTTTATTATCTTCAAGTATGTTATAAACGTCATTCCAGGATTGCATTGCCTGGTCTTCCGACATGGCGAAAATATCAATGTGATAATCTTTAACGCCGTTTGCCGGAGTAAGAAGACAAAAATCCTCGAAAGCAAGGAAACCGTTTTTACCGGCTCCACGTCCGACATAAATAAACAGAATCGGAAAACGCAAACTTCCGTCAGATTTGTATGTGCAATTGTGAAGCGCAAATACAAACTGTTCCCATTCAAAAAGCTTATAGGGAAAATATTTTTGATAACTGAGATACTTTTCTAACTGCTGTTCATCAACGTAAATATCCTCCTTTCTGAAAATACTTTCTACCAAATCGCATAGTTTTAGCTGCTCATTGCATACGGCTATTTTTCCGCTTCGCACAAGGTCAATATACTGCTTTATGTAACGATTGAGCTCAGAGCTCATCTTCTACCTCGCTTATAATATTGCTTGTTTTTATGTCGAGCTCAGAAAGAAGCTTTAGCATTTGAGCATTGACCTTGATTTGCCGTTCTATGCTCGGGTTATCCTTATAGCCCTTTTGACCGCCGCCGTTATCATACGCTATGCGAATACCGGTATTTTCTATATCTGCTCTAAGAAGTTCCTTAGTTAGCCATAGGGACATATAATCTTCAACCAGATCGTGAAATACGGGGGTATCAGCGCCCCTGCATTTAAGCTGTTCTAATAAATCCTTTTTGACCGCTTTGCATTTCTTAGAATTTTTAAAAATTTTAGGATCAAACTCAATTTCCTGCATGATACCACCCCCCTCACTGAAAAATCAATAAATCTGAATTGTCTGATATTCCCCTCGGTGTACGCCCCCTTTAAATATTTCTGTTTTTTCTAACGGGGGGTTATGAGGTTTTTCGGCTCCGCAAAATTGCGGAGCCGGCTTAATGCTCTTAAGATAATTTCAACAAAACTAAACGTTTGACTTTAACATTTAATCCACCTTACCATTTTTCTTCGTTCGTAAATTTTTTCTTTGCGCTTAAATTTAAAGTTCTGTTATGTATCTGCTCATGACAATTTTGACAAAGAGCGATTAACTGCTTATGTTCTCTGCCCTCGCTGTCCGTATAGGTACGGCTGTATGCAAGGTCAGGACGTTTGCGCAAGTAGCATACATGGTGTACAACCTTGGCTCTGCTGTATCTGCCGTGCTGTCTGCAAAGCTGGCATTCATTATGCTGCTCACGCATAACCTCGTGAGATATCCTGCGCCAGCCTCTATCGTTGTAGAATGCATGCATATCATTTTGCCTTATCATTTCTTTTATCTGATTTACAGTAAACATTTTTTACACCTAAAAATATGATAACTATGATAACATAGAAACATAGTGGCATTCAATATCCTTAAAAATTATAGACGGCTGAAAAGCTTCAACCGTCTATTTATATCATTCCTTATTATAATTATAGCACACCCTAAAACGAACATTCCGAACATTCCGAACATTCCGAACATTTTAACAATATTTTTTTAAAAATCTTTGTACCTGGATTCTAATAGAATCTCCGGTAGAGCCGTCCTTAAACTTATCGGCGACATTTTCCCAAGTCGGTTTTTCACAGGATTCATCAAGATCATCTATGTAATAAATCTCGATAGCTTTTCTGACTTTGGAATCTTCAATTGACTTTACAAAATCTTCGACCGCTTTAAGTTGAGCTTTTAAATCCGATTTCTTATATAACAAGCTTTCATCTGCAACGCCCTCTATATGCCGCATACCTTTTATGTACGGATGATTCTTCATAGAGCCTTGTACGCTATCTTCCACAGTTTTACTGCGTGTTATGGCATTAATATCGTCAAATTCCAGTTTTAGCATACGGTATTGTTTTAATAAATTTTTTGTCACGCCCTTGCCTCCTCGATCCTAAAAATATATCAAGCCTTTTACCCGCTCTGATTATGTACCTTCTGGCGGCTCTTGCGGAATCGAACTCCAAGTACCCGTTATCGAGCGTTCCGAGGTAACGGCTGGTCAGCTTATTAAATACGCGGTATTTTTTAATCATATCAGTCTCCTTGACCTAAAGTTATATTTTATATCGTCTATTCTGTCAAAGTTACTGGACTGTCCCGGTCTGCCCTGCGGCAGTTTCGCCG
>ERZ856578.5080-NODE-5080-length-16588-cov-72.762522_pt1 | contig 16588 bp, 11 predicted proteins | sample MGYA00514384_ERZ856578 | MGnify/ENA primary metagenome ERZ856578 (study PRJEB29103, sample SAMN06111958) | human gut metagenome | biome: human gut; feature: ankylosing spondylitis patient; material: healthy_person | host: Homo sapiens | place: China:Hangzhou...
CCTAAATATGTACGAGCCTTATGCTCTTTGAAATATGTTTATGTAATTGGCGTTTGATATTTAATTGTCATTTTAAATAGAACTCTGTCGTTCTATTTTTATTTTAACATGGTAATGTGCGATTGTCAAGATAGCGTCAGAAATTTAACAACCATTAAAGTTAAAATACTCATAATACTATTCTGATTTTGAAAGCTACTTTTAAAATTAAAATGCCCATATATTCCAATGGGCATTTATAGGTTATTGAACGTTCGGTATCTCTATATTGTTTTCTTTCAGAAAAGCTTCAAGTTCCTCATAAAACAAATCAAAAGCTTCAGATTCATTCTGTACAAATCTAATTAAATAATCGTCCCATAATATTGATTCTCGTATATGATATTTTTGTGCAAGCCATTCATTAAATTCGTGATATTGATTTATTTTATATTTTTTATTATCGCATATCATTGCAAATTTATAACCATCTATAAAGCTACAAAGCCTTACCAAAGATTTTGTGCCAATATACAAACCAGGTCGCAGCTTAATCATCATAAGTAGACAAATAATATTATCAGGTTTAGTCATAATTTTTACCTCAGAAATTTATTTTTTCAATTGTTTTTTCGCCACCAGGTGCAAAAAAACCATTGAACCATTTATTATAATCTATGCCATTGGGAAATATATTATCATATACCTTGTTATTGTACAAAATTGCTACGTGCTTTCCATTTTTGGATATCGCTTCTGTTGAAGAATATAAATCATGTATTATAAAACGATTACCATAGGTCAAATTGAGTCTTGTACCGTTTTGACCTATACTTTTTAAATAACCCATGACCTCATCGGCACATTTAACACATTCGAAATTCTTATATTTTCCCGCAATCTTGCTAATACCCTTGCCGATTTCGTCCGAGTATTTAAAGGATATATCAACAATTTCATCTAAATTTTTCCCGGCAGCCGCAAACATTCCTTTCAGCTTTGTATATTCTGATTTTGAAAACTGCTTTCCGTTCTTTAGCGAATTTGCAATGTTGTCTAATGAAGAACCCGGCAAATACTTCAATACATCAGGTACCTGCTCGCTTACTTTTAACAATGCGCTTGCAATCGTGGGAGCGTCATCTAAATGCTTTAATACAAAATCCTCAAGAGCCGACGCTATCTTTGCAGCGTCTCCGGCCAACGGAACAAGTCCGATTCCGCTTATAACCGCATAGCCCCATTCTCCCTTACGGGCGTTCGCTATTACATCTCTTATGTCAGCATATCCTGGAATAAAACCGCCCGTTATCTGACCGAGTAATGTAGGAATATCGTTACATTCAATAAAATCGCCTAAAACAATTCCTTTTATAAAACGTGAATCCCATTCGAATCCGGTTAAATCATATGAGAACGGATCAGTTCCGTTTATATATTCCTCATAATCGTTGAAGCTGTCGCCATCAGGATTGGGATTTAACGGATCAAACCAAAGCTGGACTTCTTTTCCGTCTGATAAACCGTCGCTATCAGTATCTTTTGAATTTGGGTTAGTTCCTAAAAGTGATTCCAGATAATCGTCAACATTGTCTGAATCCGTATCAGGCATAGTAGGATCAGAGGAATAACCGATGGCAGAATAATATTCCACCATAGATACTGTTGATGTAAGCTTTTCGGTCACGAAATTAAGCTCTATATTATCATCAAGCCCGTCTCCGTCGGTATCCTTTTTAAATGGATCGGTATTTATCGGATGTCCGTCAGGCTTTAAACCGTAAAGCTCAACCAAATCCGGTATTCCGTCCCCGTCTGAATCCACGCCCTCAAATCGGAGTATGAATCGTCGCTCCCGTCGATACGTCAAATCTACGGCGCTTACCGAATTGTACACCTCTCCGCCTGTGGATTGCACGATAATTTTCAGATTTGAACTCACGCTGCCGTAGCCAAGATTCACTCTTGTAAAGCTGGTTCAAATACAGTAGCTTTTGGGTATTCATTCGATTGCTTATTTCTTGACCATTCCAGCTCTTCGTCTAATTCCTTTGCCCAATCCGGTAATTCCTCAACTCGGTTGAAGGTTATTTTATCATTGACCTTAATACTATCAATGACAGATTCTGTTACGGTGATAATGCATTTCTTTTCCGAAAACTTACAATCTGCCCTTACCATAAGATCTTCTGTCTTGTAAACGAAATTATTTTTTTGAAGAATATCATAATCTACAATATTAACCTCCCTGCCGAAATCAAAATCTAGTTCAATATTATAAGACTTTTCACTATCCTTTAATGTACCTAAACAAAGATAATATCCTTCATCCTCTAAAACAGTGAAAAATATATCTGGATTCTCTGAAACCCAATTTGTATTTAACTGATTTCTTGGCTTTATATCGCTATCCATATCGCATGAGACAAGGGTTAATGACAAAATCATTAGTATCAGAATATTTATAAATTTTTTCATAATTCCCCCTTAACATAAATAATACCCTGTAATAAAAGAACCGTTTTCTCTATTTATTAAATCAATAAAATCATCAAAATTATTTCTTACTCCGTTATTATATGTATTAATTGTTTTATCTAAATTAACCCGTACTGCAATAGTATGCAATCCTCGTCCTATATCATCCTTATTATTCCAGTATGACATTATAAATACTCTTCCCGGTTTTGCCCATGACTGTAATTCACTTAATGATTCAGTTTGTTCATTCTTATATTTGTGAGCGTTTAAATATTGCTTAATATAAAATGGATTTGAACCGAAAAATCCGGATTTTAAAATTATTCCCAGCTGAGTTGAGGGAATACTTGAAAACGAAGGATGTGTGCTAAGCAGTCTTGTATCCATCGCCATTCCGCCGTTTGCTTCAAATTCCAATGCTATTTCAGACAGTGCCTGATAATTATTTTTCAACTTTAAAGCGTTATAAATCGCTATCAATTCACATCCGTTATGCTCCATAGTATATTTATAACCATATTTAATGTTGCTTACCGGCGCTTCATTTTGATTATTAATATAATCAAAATTAGCGGCATTTTCTATAGCAGTATTGCTATAAAATCGTTGTATTATGGCACTGACTTCACTTGCGCTTTCAACATCAGCAAAACTGGGAGCAGCTTCCCATTTGTTAACCTTTATATTATAACTGGCAAATTCCCAAAATCGAGCTTTTCCTAATATATATGGTGTCAGTGGATATACATCATCTCCATCTAAAATTCCATCACCATCAGTATCCGATAAGCGCGGATTTGTTCCTAAATTATATTCCTCTTTATCATCCAACCCGTCATTATCAGTATCCATCATAGTAGGATCAGAGGAATAACCGATAGCGGAATAATACTCCACCATAGATACTGCTGATGTAAGCTTTTCGGTCACGAAGTTAAGCTCTATATTATCATCAAGCCCGTCCCCGTCTGTATCCTTTTTAAATGGATCGGTATTTATCGGATGTCCATCAGGCTTTAAACCGTAAAGCTCAACCAAATCCGGTATTCCGTCTCCGTCCGAATCTTCACCCTCAAACTGCGGTGGAAGCTCAATAGTATTTCCGGTTACGTTTGTAAGATCACTTGAGGGATAACCGTAGTAAACGTCTCCATGTGAATCATAGACAATTTTCTCCAAGTTAGAGCCAACGCTCCCGCCACCAAGACTTACAATATTTAAAGATACATTTGTGTAGTCATAGGAAGATAGCTCATAACCGTATGACACGTCGCCGTTTGTTAATACTATGATTCGGTACATCTCGGAATCGCTGTCGCTTACATATGACAATGCAGTCTGAACGGCGCTGTTCAGCCATAACGAATTTCCGTCACTGTTTACATCCTGAACTGCGGAATAAAGCGGTCCCGTTGAGCCTGTCAAACCTGTATTGGATTCTATGTGATCCGAATACATAATGACTGCGGCGCTGTCTCCGCTGCCCATATTTCCGATTATATTTTCACATATATATGCTCTGTTGCATTTCCTCCGTCCGTATTTTTTCATATAATAGTCGATATTTGATTGAGTACCTTGAATATGAGATAGAATTTCGGTATGGTTTTCTTCTGTAACTCCGTTATATCCAACCTCAATAGAATAGCTGATCGGGTCTGCGCTGTCCATTTTCCATGAGCAATCCACCACTAAAATAGTGTTCATTGCCTTATAATATGTAGTATGACTGCTCCACATCTTCCGCAGTTCCATGAAACTTTCTTCCCAATTGTCATACCACTTCTCGCTGTCCACAATAAGATACTGTGAAAAATGAGTTGTAGTCGTGCTTACGGTTGAGTTCTCCCAGTTTCGGGTTGTGGGCATTTCTTCAAAAATCTGTTCTTCCTCATTATACCAAAGAATAATTAAGTTGTCAAATTTTGTATCGCCAAGCTTTGACTTATCAATTTTAAAGGTAATTGTAGCAGATTCAAAGCTTGTTTCCGAAGTAAAGTTAAACGGCTCGCCTATCATGGCATATACATCGCTTGACATTGCGTCAATTCCGTACATACTTTCAATTGTAAGATTTCTTTCAAGACTGCCGTTTGTGTCCATATCAACCTTGATTTCAGTAATCGCTTCGTCATTGGTTGATACAGTCTGCTTTTTCGACTGCCCGAATACTTCGTCACCGTCAAGTATTCCGTTGCCGTTGGTGTCAGGATTTAACGGATCAAAGTAAACGCCGTACTTCTTGTAAATCGTTCCGTCATAGCCTTCCTCACCGTCGAGCAGTTTATCATTGTCAGTGTCCGGATTGAGCGGGTCAGTTCTATATGTTTTGATTTCGTCTCCGTCAAGAAGTCCGTCCTCGTCTGTGTCGGGATTGAACGGTCCAGTTTTGTTCAGATATTCGCCTAAGTTATTCAGATTGTCATTGTCGAAATCTTCGTCAGCGTCGGAAATTCCGTTTTCATCTGTATCTACTTCTAACGGATCGGTGTTCAACGTCAGGACTTCGTAACCGTCAGGCAATCCATCATCATCTGTATCTATATCATACGGATCAGTATCTATTACTTTTTCATAAATATCAAAAAGCATATCCTCATCAGTATCGCCAAGCCAAGATTCAGGCAGGTATTCTAAATCGCTGAAATCGTATTTTTCCGACTCTGTTCCTATAAAGCCTGCAATATCATCCTTATAGTTGATATTTATACTGCTTCCGTTAATTACGATTTTATCGGCAATAATTACACCGTTCAAGTTAATATTCGGAGAATCAATCGTAAGCGTTCCCAGAGGGCAGTAAATAAGTCCGTTAATGTTGGCTGTGCTGTCGTTTTCAATAGTAATATCGCCGTACTTTGAATATACAACGGAAGTATTCGCATTCTTGACCTCTCCCGTCACGTTTATATCCATCAGCGTTCCCATGCTGGAATTAAGGGCTACGTTTCCGTCAAGTTCAATGTTTCTGTAGCTGTAAATAGGATTGTTAATATGTATGTTCATTTCATCACGAACATAACCGTCCTCGTAAAGCTCGCAGTTTTCAGTGAAATATGTTTCACGAATCTTAGTGTCGGCGTAAACGTGCTTGATTCTTTTTTCAATATCAGCGCCCGATGTGATTTTACCGTTGATATTTCCGTTTAAGTAGTATATATCGGCTTCTTTATTGGTATGTACATTACCGTTCATGCACAGGTTAGAGCTTGCGCTCATTGTAATACCGTTCCGTCCGAATATCATGTACGGGTACTTCTCAGTTCCCTCTGCCGATACCGCTATATTGGCAAAATACGGTATTGATATAACCGCTGCCAGCAGTATGGACATAAGCTTTTTAAACTTCTTCATTGTTTTTCTTCCTTTCCCTAAATATTGGATTATTTTGACTTACTGTAAAATCCGCCCCCTCCTTATCATGATTTATTTTATTAGATAATAATAAGTAAACGCCAACTATTATTTAACAATGTAATATAAATTATATAACATTATATGGCATAATGCAATATAATTTTTATAATTGGATATTTATATAACAAATTATGCTTTTGTTTGTTTAATTTTGCTAATTTTTATCAATTGGTGTTGCTGAAGAATAAGATTTCTGTTTTGAATTTACAATTACAACGTAAATCCTTTCTAAAGTGTTGACATCAGATTTTGCATCATAATATAGATATTTTATAGACTTTGGCATTAAATTTTGCTTTTCTCATCAAATAAACCTAATTAATCTCAAAACAGCATATACTCAATGCATAAACAGTTGCACCGTTTTAAACATATTTTTACATAGTTTTGCGTTTGTTTATATTGTACAAAGATAATATACTTGATTTGATTATAAATAACAGAGTTTGCCAAAAAAATTGTATTTTATTAAAACTTATGATATTATAATTATATTAAATACAGGAGGTAAAACCAATGTGTTAGAGAAAATATGAAAAAGTAAAAAATATAATTATGGAGGGTTTTATGAAAATTATAAAAAAAGCGGCAGCGTTTGGCGCTGCAGTTATGATGATGGCTTCAATGAACATAGGGGTAAACGCAGCTACAAGTGAAAAGAATTTCAAAACATATAACAACAATTATACCTATACAGCCGATTTTGTTCGTTCTGAGGCTTATGGTAAAAGCTATAAGGCAAATTGTAATGGTACTAATAAGATTCCAATTCGTGATAATGCCACGTATGCTCTTAAGGCTACAAAAACAACTAGTATTGCCAGGGTTGAAAACTTGAGTAAAAAGAAATTATCTGTTATTCTTAGAATAGGTTATTATGATAAAAAGAAGGAAAAATTCATTGAACAAGCTGAATATCAAAAGTACATTACTACAGGTAAATTTGAAATTACACGACCAAGGGCTTGTACGAATGAAACCCATAAATATAAGCTTGAGGCTACTATAGCTTATACAAATGATGCTGAACCTATGACTGGCAAGTATATGAGAGTTACAGCAAAGCAGTATTGATTTTTGCTGTATTAATTAATTTAACTATTGATATAAATATTTCAAAGGAGGATAAATGAAATACATATATAAGAATATAAAAAGCTTTGTACAGAATAATATTTTATTTTTTTGCTTGTTTATAATTTGTCAAATAACATCATTTATTGTTTTGCTGTTTTCGTTCGGAGCTTTTCAAAACTTCAAAATTATTAAAAATCAAACGATTGAACAAACCTCCTTTGAGATATGCTTTGGAAATTTAATAGAACAATTCCGATATGATGACGGCAGTATATGTTGTACAGGCGACGGAAGCGTTGATAATGGTTCTGTAAAAAAGCTTCTTGATCTCCTTGATGAAAAAACTCTTGAGGAACTGGAGTTGATTGTTTATTTTCCGTATTTTAATAATACCGATCTTAAGTTTGCCGAAGGATATGATCATATATCCGTTGCTTTCAGATTAAAATATCTTAAAGATGAAAAAACTTTAGCGCCGTACGGCAGCTCGTCTGTAAGCTCGGGAGTTCCGTTTACATATGAGGAATTTATGCAGGGCAGCAATAAAATAACCTTGCCATGTGATTATAGTCAGGAATACCTTGGAGCTGACGTTATCATAGCAGACAAGCATTATGTGGTTTGCGGAATAGAAACTATGGATGATTTTATCAGAATGTCTTATTTTAACTCTCCGGACGATATAGACGGTATTGAAAGTATAATATTTGACTTTAATGCCCTTGCAACAAAATCAGCATATAACGATATTACTGACGCCTGTAAAGAGGTATATGGAGATTATGCATATGTACCGAAAATAGAAACCGTATCATCAGACAAACTGCCATTTTACAATTCAATAATGGCGGTATCAGTTTTGCTTGCGCTGCTTTCAGCCGTTACTCTTATGCTTTTATATAAATATGTTCTGCAAAAACGAAGCAGAACTATTGCTATATTAAGACTGAATGGGTGCAGCAAAGGAAAATCAAGGAGAATTTGTATAGCAGAAATTATTATTATTTCCCTGATATGCGCGGCGATTGCCTACGCTTTGTATTTCGGGTTTTTAATTCATGGGTTATCGCACTACTTAATATATATCAAAGCTGTTTACAGCGCCAAGAATATTGCTGTTATGTTTGCGGTAAATGTGCTTGCAGCTTATATGGTTACAAATATAATGATAGTACGTCAGCTTTCAGCTAAACCTGTTGAACAGTTAAAGGAGAGGTGACGGAAATGATAAAATATTCACTCAAGCTGCTTAGAAGAAACCTGCTGACAAATATTTTTATAGCTTTGCAAATCGCGGTTACACTTTTAATGATAATTTTAAGCGTGTCATCTGTTATGTCTAAAATAGAAGATTATCTGCCGTTGAGAAAGGTTCTTTCTTCTGAAGGTATGTGTCTTTTTGCTTCAGGATCTTATATCGACGATCTTTCACATTACTATAGCTGTAATGATATAATAAATATAAGCGATAATATTGAAGAAATATACAGTACGGAAACCACTGATTTCCTTATGATACCAAATACAGAAAATGAAGATGAGGCGCATCCTGGTTTTGTTGTTTACAATAAGAATATGTATGACCTTTACAAACCGCAGATGCAGGAAGGGAAATGGCTGTCCGATATCAAAGGCGATAAAAACTATATAAGCGCCGTTGTAAGCTATTCCAGTAAGTATAATGTAGGCGATACTATTGAAGTATATGACTACATAGACGAAATTTATTATCCGCTTAAAATTGTAGGAAAAACTGCTCAGAAAGCAAAGTTTATTACTAATTCATCTATAAATGAATTTGCAAAGGATTTCAGAGATCTATACGGAAATATTGAAGGCAATATGATTTTTATAAGACACGACGATATTGAGCTTACTCCTATTTCAGTTTCACCTCAGGGAATTATATTTATAAAATACAAGGACGGGCTATCTGATGAAGAAGCCGACGCAATCAAAGGGGAACTGTTCAAAATGGGCGGCTTTCTCAATCTTTCAGACGAACTTAATAAAAAAAGCATTGAATATCTTTCTGAGGATATTATGCTTATCCTTCCTATATGTATCTGCGTGTTTATAATATCTTTAATATGCACTGTAGCATCGTCCGCTATTGCTGCAAAAAGCCATATGAAAACGTTTCTGATAACATATATATGCGGAGCAAGATGGAAATCAAATAGCTTGATAATTCTAATAAATTCTGTAATTACATCAGCGGCGGGAGTTTTTACAGCGGCTGTTGGCTACGCAATATTATCAGCAACGGATATAGCGGCATATTTTTGTATTGAATTTACAAAATATGAATTTCTGTTCTGCCTGCCCGTTTTATTACTTAATATAATTCTGCCGATTATTCTGCCGTTATGGATAATTTCCAAACAGACGCCTAAGGAACTTATAACAGAGGAGTAAGGAAAAGCATGATAAAATTAAACAACATCACAAAAATTTACAACCCTAAGAAATCCAACGAATTTGAAGCGCTGCACGATGTTTCATGCGAGATAGATGACGGCGAGCTTGTTGCGGTTATCGGTAAATCAGGAGCCGGAAAGTCAACGCTTTTACATATACTTGCCTGCATTGATAACTATCAGGAGGGTGAGTATTCAATAGACGGAACGCTTGTGAAAAACCTTTCCGAACGTCAGTATGCTAAGATCCGCAATGAAAAAATAGGTATGGTAATGCAGGATTTCGCTCTTGTGGAGGATTTCACTGCGCTTGAAAATGTGATGATCCCTCTAAACTTCTCAAAGAAAAGGATAAAGAACAAAAAGAAAAAGGCGCTTAATGCTTTAAAGTCTGTAGGCATCGCTGAACTGGCGAAAAAGCCCTGCAATAAGCTTTCCGGCGGACAAAAGCAGCGTGTGGCAATCGCAAGAGCAATAGTGAACGAGCCGAGCATGATATTGGCGGACGAGCCGACGGGAGCGCTTGACAGCAAGACCTCAGCGGAAATTATGGAGCTGTTCCTTTCTCTTAACGATCAAGGAAGAACTGTTATTATCGTTACTCATGACCAGAAGATCGCAGAACAGTGCGATAGGATCATTGAGATTTCAGATGGGGAAATTATCAGCTAAAAATATACAACCTGTTTGTGTTCAGACAGGTTGGTTTTTGTTATGGGGAATCAAAAAAATCATTAATTATTTGGCTTGCAGTTTTCAAATGAATTTTTGAGAGCTGCTATTATTTGTACGTTTCAGTTGAATCGCCTTAACGATCCCATTGCCCTCCAAAGGTAAGAGAGCGAGAATTTTTCACCGGAGTAATTCTCGTAAACTGTTTTCATTGCAAGGTATGCGTTCTTGGAATGAAAGCAGTTTGAAAAATCATAAACCAACCGACAAAATTATATTGAAAAGTTGATTTTAATGTGCTATAATATTATTGAAAAATCAGCATGGAGGTGCGTTATGCTATATCGTAAAATAGAATCATTGATCGAAGCGCATTTGAAATCAGAGTCAAAGAGAATACTTCTCATTGACGGAGCAAGACAGGTCGGCAAAACATATATCATTCGTTATGTGGGAAACAAGCTTTTTGAAAATTTTATAGAGATCAATATGGTTGAGGACAGTTTGGGGGACAGGCTGTTTACCGAAACAAAAACCGTTGAGGATTTTTATCTTCAGGTGAGTATGCTTGCAGGCAATAAGATGAAATCAAAGGAAACTACGCTGATTTTTATTGATGAAATTCAGGCGTATCCGCATCTGCTGACTTTGCTTAAATTTTTGTCTCAGGATAATAGGTTCAATTATATTGCAAGCGGCTCGCTGCTGGGTGTTACGCTGTCGCAGACGACCTCAATTCCAATGGGAAGTATCCGCAAGGTGAGAATGTTTCCTCTTGATTTTGAGGAATTTCTGTACGCCAACGGAATGAACGAAATAGCAATTTCCGCTATACAGAAAAAGTTTGAACGGCTTGAAGCTCTCGACGAGTCTATGCACAGCAAAATGATGGATTTGTTCCGCAAATTTCTGCTTGTAGGAGGACTTCCTGACGCTGTAAATTCCTATATTGAAGAGAAAAATATTCAGTCGGTCAGAGAGATCCAAAGTGAAATTCACGATTATTACGCCGCGGACGCTTCAAAGTACGACGAGGAGAAAAAGCTTAAAATACGCCGTATTTACGACCTGATACCCTCCAATATGGAGAACAGGAAAAAACGTGTCGTGGCGCAGAGCATTGAGAACAAAAAAGGAAAGACCTTTAATGACTACGAGGACGAGTTTGAATATCTTATCAGCGCCGGAATCGCGCTTAATGTTCAGGCGATTTCAAATCCTGTTTTTCCGCTTATCGAATCTACAGGAAAGAATCTGCTCAAGCTGTATCTCAACGACGTCGGAATACTGACCGGAATCCTTTACGGGAACAATATCCGCGCTGTGCTGAATGATGAAAAAAGTATCAACCTTGGTTCGGTCTATGAAAGCGTAGTGGCAAGCGAGTTGATCGCGCACGGATATAAGCTATTCTATTATGACAACCGCAGCAAGGGCGAGGTCGACTATCTTATTGACGACTACGACAGCCTTTCCGCTGTCCCCATCGAGGTTAAATCGGGCAAGGATTATACCGTCCACAGCGCGCTGAACAATTTTGTTCAGAACGCGGATTACAATATCAAAAAAGCCTTTGTTGTGTCCAATGAGCGTACTGTTACAACAAAGGGTAAGATAACTTATATTCCGATTTATTATATTATGTTCTTAAAAAATGGATCGGGAGAACTGAAGAGTATGGGGCTGTGATAAATATATAGTGTCCGCAGGTTAAATGCAGTGAATAAGTTACTTTTTAAACTGATTGGTATATGAAAAGTGATACAGTAATACAATACAAAAATCGTCCTCAATGCTAACGGCAGAGAGGACGATTGTTTTTAATTATGTGTGCCGTTTCACTTGATTTTTACGAACGGGATGAAGTCTTCTGGCATTGTTTAATTAAAAAAATCTATGATAGCGCTGTATTTTTAAATCGGTACATTGGTGTTGTTCCCTGTTATTCTGTAAAATGAAAGTACAATAAAACACATGGATATGAACATAATAGAAAAATCTTTATTAGAGCAAATGTGAAGTGCATATACCCATTATTTTGTATATAGTTAAATCTGCTACCGGTTAAAATGTGGTAGCGGATTTTGCGTTATATCAAGCCGATATATTTTTCAAAAAAGTCTTTTAACTTTTCTATGACAGTTTGTTTTTTCAAAGCCCTGTTTGAACCACCTGAAAATCTTGACATTGGAGGTAATATTTTGTCAAGATCTGTTCCTGTGGTTTTTATCTCACCATCTCTGAACGAGTTCTCTATAAATTTTTGGGCTTCATCGGGTTTTAGTTTTTCATCTTTGATGATTGATTCTAAGTCCTGTTCTTTTTGCTTTTTAACAAAGTTTTTCCAATCCTTTTCCACATCTGTTTTTACTGTCATTTTGGCAACAAATCCTTCAATTAGAGCTTTTTTGCTGCGTAACTTAACACTTGCATCTATTGATTTGTTAATATCAGCAAGAATAGTTTTGTCCTCACAATTTGATTCATGATATTTGGCAACAAGCATCAATATATAATCTATATTGACCTCGACCTGCTTGATAAGCTCAATTTCAAAGACAATATCATCATTGATTCGTTCTTTTTCAATGTCACTTTTTTTAGCATAATCTTGATATAAGTCAATATAAACGCTTTGATAATCCTGCAAATCTCTAACTGATACAGAATTATCGCCTTCAAAATCGTCAAAGCATCTTAAAATATTTCTCAATTTCAAAATGCGACCGAACAGTTTAATAAATTCTTTTTCGTTATCCTCGCCGATGATTTGACTGCTTATCGGAAACTTATTTACAAGTCTGGTTACAAGTTCGTTATAACCTTCAATATGTTTTCCGTGCTCATCTTCATAGCCATTCATATACTCATTGTAAGTTTTTAGAATAACCATACCTCTTGCGTTTTTGTCTCCAAAAAGCGCTAAGGCGTTATTGGTGGCTGTCTCAAGATTTCTAAAACAAACAATATTTCCAAATGTTTTAACTGAGTTCAAAATACGATTGGTACGGGAAAACGCTTGTATCAAACCATGATCTTTTAAATTCTTATCTATCCACAAGGTGTTGAGCGTAGTAGCGTCAAATCCTGTTAAAAACATATTGACTACGATAAGCAAATCAATCTCACGATTTTTCATTCGCAATGAAACATCTTTATAATAGTTAGGAAATTTATCCGCAGATGTATCGTAACTAACATTAAACAACTTATTATAGTCATCAATGGCGCTGTCAAGGAAATCCCGTGAAGTCTGATCAAGACCACTTGTGTCGAAGCTTTCATCTTGTAAAATATCATCAGGATCTTCCTCATTCGGATTAAAACTGAATATCGTAGCAATATTTAATTTATGTCCGGTTTCCTCCATTTGTCTTTTAAATTCATTGTAATATGCAATTGCTGCTGGGATAGATGCGACCGCAAAAATCGAATTGAAACCATTTACTTTTGCAGTTGTTTTTTGCTCTGATACAGTGTTCTTGGATTTCGCCATTTTTTCTACATTTGTAATCACTTTATGGTCATAATAGGAGCGGCTTTGATTGCGATAGGTTTTCTGATCGAAATGTTCAAGAATATATTGTGTGATTTCAGACACTCTTTTAGGATCGAGTAGAGCTTTTTCACGGTCAATTGCCTTTACTTGCTTGTCATATAAAATCTCAGGATTTTTGATTGTGTTGATATAATCGATTCTAAAAGGCAATACATTACCATCGTGGATAGCATCAACAATAGTATATGCATGCAGTGGTCTTACTTTGTTTCCGTTTTCATCTGGCTCACCACCGAAAACCTGTGCCGTAGTACGCATATTCGGTACATTGGAACTGTTAGAATTCGATGCAAAAATCGGCGTGCCCGTAAAACCGAAAATATGATAATTCTTAAAGTGCTTTGTAATAGACTTGTGCATATCTCCGAACTGAGAACGGTGGCATTCATCGAAAATCATAACAATATGTTTTTTATAAACTTCATGTTCTTTGTTCTTGGATATGAATTTATCTAACTTTTGAATGGTTGTGATGATGATTCTTGCATTATCATCTTCCATTTGTTTTTGCAGAATTTTAGTAGAGGTGTTGCTGTTAGCAGCACCTTTTTCAAATCTGTCGTATTCTTTCATTGTTTGATAGTCAAGATCTTTTCTATCGACAACAAACAATACTTTATCAATGAAATTCAATCCTTGAGTAAGCTGTGCGGTTTTAAAACTGGTTAAAGTCTTACCGCTTCCGGTGGTATGCCAAATGTAACCGCCCGCCTCTTTTCTGCCGGTTTTTTTGAGATTGGTAGAAACGATAATGCGGTTTAGGATTTTTTCAGTTGCCGCAATTTGATAAGGACGCATTACCAATAATAACTCCTCTGAAGTAAACACACAGTAACGAGTCAAAATATTAAGCAGCGTATGTTTTGCAAAAAAGGTTTTTGTAAAGTCCACAAGGTCCGGGATGGTGCGGTTTTTTTCATCCGCCCAATAACTTGTAAATTCAAAGCTATTTGAAGTCTTTTTCTTTTTTGCAGCGTTTTTCTCTGCATTGTCTTTGATATGCTGAAATCTTGTGGTATTAGAATAATACTTTGTATGCGTACCATTGGAGATTACAAACAGCTGTACATACTGATACAATCCGCTGCCTGCCCAAAAGCTGTCACGCTGGTATCGATTGATTTGGTTAAACGCTTCTCGAATTGCGTTCCCTCGTTTTTTAAGCTCGATATGCACCAATGGAAATCCATTTACCAAAATCGTCACATCGTAACGAGTATCATGCTTTCCGCCGTCTTCTTCATACTGGTTTATTACCTGTAAATGATTGTTATGAATGTTGGTTTTGTCGATCAGCTTGATGTTTTTTACATAACCGTTATCAAGGGTAAGGTTTTGCAGATAATCTTCCTGTATTTTGCGGGTTTTCTCAACAATTCCATCATTACCGTTTGAAATAACGCTGTTATAAAAGTCATTCCACTCTTTATCGAAAAAGGTATAGTTATTCAGTTTTTCAAGCTGTGTACGGAGGTTGTCAATTAAGTCCTGTTCGCTTTTTATAGTAATGTATTCGTAGCCCTGACTGACAAGGCGATTTATAAAATCTTGTTCAAGCGCCGCTTCGCTTTGATAGTCGGTGCTTTTTCTTTTTTCGGGTATGTACTCAGCCACTACCGTGCTTTCAGTAGAGCTTGCCACAATTTCAAAGCTATTCATTTTCCGCCGCCTCCTTTTTCTTAAAAGTTAAGAGCTTATCTCGGTAATATTCATATTGCTTTTGTCTTGCTTCAATTTCGGCAGGTAATCCCTCACTGATATCATTGCAAAGCTTATCGAATCGATCAAGAATATCAACTATGCGCTGTTGTTCTGCAAGTGATTTTTCCTTATCTTCTGGATATGGAATTGGCACAGGGAAGTTGTTAAGCATTGGTCTTCTTATGGAAGTCACTGATGAATGAAAAGAATTTTTTTCAATATAAGATAGAAAAGCACTTTTCATATAATAAAAATAATATTTAGGTATGACATCATCGGTGTTAATGTGAATGCGATATGCTCTTTGGTGTAAAGCATATTTACCCTCTATATAATGAAAAATTTTACCTACACCCACTCCGTCTCCGGAAGTTATAATTGCAATCTCATCAAATTCATAACTATCTTTTCTTCTCACTTCTTGTGAACGCACAAAAAACGGATATTCTCCTATTTCTAATTCTTCATTTGTATTACTGCTTCCAGTTCCGATATCTGCAATTTCTTGTAATGGTTTATAAAGAACATTATCAGATAAAACAAACAAATTATCTCTATAATACTCATACTGCTGTTTTCTCGCAGTGAGTTCCGCAGTGAGTTCCGCAGTGAGTTCCGCAGTGAGTTCCGTAAATTTATCCAATATACGAACAATTTCCTTTTGTACTGGTAAAGGCGGTAGAGGGATTTTAAACTTTGAATATTTTTCAATCCACTGACGAGTATGGTCTACAGGAGCGTATTGTATGTTTTTCATCACATGATATATATATCTAAAATCTGCATCATGAGACCTATCCTTTTTTAATCTTAACATCTTCATTGCGGAAGATTTAACCTTAAAATCAAAGTCTACCCAATGAAAAGAAGTAGTAAAATCGTCAAAAATTATAACCGGATTATCTGTTGACGCCTCAAATATACCTGTACTCTCATTAGTATAGCCCAAAACAAAAGATTGACCCGCCGTCAATACAGGTGTTTCAAATTCGTCATCGTATTTAGTATCTTTTACAATATATTTGGTAGGTTGCTCATAATCCATAACTGTGTATAAAAAATCGTATTCTACACCCTCTGGGCAAAGTTCATTAATAAGTTGTTCTAATTTACTCATCTCTATCACCACCTTCAGATAGTCCCAACGCATGTATGGCACTTCTAAATTCATTTTTACTTTTGATATTTTCTATAACTCCTGTAACAAGACGGTAAAACGCACTGAATTTCTCCAACGCAATTTCCTCGTCATACTCACCATGCACCACATCACTAAGCTTGC
>ERZ856578.5081-NODE-5081-length-16585-cov-18.650412_pt1 | contig 16585 bp, 16 predicted proteins | sample MGYA00514384_ERZ856578 | MGnify/ENA primary metagenome ERZ856578 (study PRJEB29103, sample SAMN06111958) | human gut metagenome | biome: human gut; feature: ankylosing spondylitis patient; material: healthy_person | host: Homo sapiens | place: China:Hangzhou...
CCACCCGAAGCAGGGATAACTGACACCGAACCTCCACTAATAGAGACAGCCCCATAAGTAGCTGAGTTAGCCTCCTGAGTACAAGTTGCAGTAGTACTCCATGAATTTGTCTTAGTCCCAGCTGCATTGTATGAGCTGGTTGGTGTCCAAGTGGCTGTGAGGGTTCTTGTAACTGTTCCTGAAGTTCTTGAATCACCTATTTCAGTACCCCTATTAGTTGCAGTTAAAACACCTGTTGAAGAGTTGACATCTGTAAACCCATTTTGGGAAGCAGACAATTTAAAACTACTTGGAACTGATAATGACCCATAAGTCGAAGCAGGTGTTGAAGAAGATGTACTACCACTACTAAACGTAAACAGCACCCCAAATCCTGCTGAGAGGTTGGGCGTAGCACTTGTGGCACCTGCCGAAATAGTCGGATAACTAAATGTACCTAAGGATCCCTTAATAGCAGTAACATAATTACCTGCCTGGTAAACAGTCAGAGCCTTAGTAGCAGTTTTAGATCCCTCACCAGTCGCAGTTGCAGTTAATGTACCAGCAGTTGTTTGATTGCTTATTGAGGTACCCTTACTAGAAGCTGTTACAGCATTTGAATAAGTAATTTTAACACTGCCAGCTCTACTACTACCAGAGGTAAATGTTACAGTCTGAGATGCTGAAATCCCAGACATAGACGATACTGTACCACCCGAAGCAGGGATAACTGACACCGAACCTCCACTAATAGAGACAGCCCCATAAGTAGCTGAGTTAGCCTCCTGTGCAACGCTTACAGTTGCAGATTTACCACTGTAATTTGCAGTTAATGTTACGGATCGTACTTCTCCAGGCGTAGTTCCGCGTGATGCAAAATCAACTCGTTTCAACCAGTTTGCATTCCCCGTACTAACAGTAGCCCAACTTTGATTAGAAGTCAGTGTAAAGTCCGATGCAAGAATCGATTTAGTAGCATTAGATGAATAGGTTGCCCAACAAGAATACTGCCACCACTCATTTTCACCACAAGCTACATCCACTTTTGGGGTAGTAAAAATAGTACTGTCGCCTGAATTTCCACCTATTTTAATGGATTCAACTTGATTTTCAGCTTGATAAACATCAGCACTCTTACTTGAAGTTTTACCGTTCAAAGTTACCGATATAGAAGTAGAACCAACCTTAGTTCTGGGTTTTATTGTTGTACCAAGACTTGATACGGTTACAACTCCCTTATCAGTAGGAGTAACCCCAGTACCAGTTATCTTATAACTACCAGCTGGTAAGGTGTTTATATTATAAGTGTTACTTCCACCACCAGTAGTTTGTCCATATCCCCATGTTTGAGTTACTGATATGGTTGGAGTTAAAGTACCACCAGATGCGGGTGCTTCTGGGTATGTAAAGGTTATAACTGGATCTGAATATACCATATCAGCTTCTTCCTGGACCACAGTAGCTGTTTTAGAAGCAGTTACAACACTACCAAGAGTATTAGTATAGCTAACATCTACTTTGATTGATGCACTACGTTCAGTACTACCAGTATAATTTTCACCAGTTACTACTCCAGTTGAAGTATTTAAACTAAATCCATCTGGTAAATTACTTGATGAAAATACTTTAGTGTAGTTGGTTACATCACTTCTACTTGTAGCTTCAGATGAATATGTTTTTATTGAATCTACTGATATGGATGGAGTTGATGTACCCCCAGTATATGGTATAGTTTTACTATACACAAAAGAATCCACCTCTATAATCTCACTCTCTATAATATTAGCTTCTTGCGTACATACTATAGCGGGAGAAGTTAATCCATTCCAGGTACCCGTAACAGTTCCATTCCTCTCTGAACCAACAGTAGTTCCTCTATTGGCCACAAGTACTAGACCCTTGTCACTAGAACTTATAGAGAATCCAGTTCCAGAAACAGAGTAAGAACTTAACGTATCATTAGTTACATCAACGCTATCACCCTCCGCACCAGAGGTAAATCCCCTTACCAACTCTAGTGATAAATTAACTTGACCACCTACTGCACTAACAGTCTTTGAGGCAGGGCCCGCAAAATTATCAAAATGCAATACAGTACGTTTATCATATCTTGTATTAGCCTGCTGGTACACATCTGCACTAACAGATCCTGTTTTTCCATTACATACATAAGAGTAAGTTAAAGTTCCTATCTTAGTCCTCGGTACAACTGTAGTACCTAAGGAACCATTAGAAACTCCAGCAGAATAACTTGAACTTGTTACTGTTGGATTAGTAATCGTATCAGAAGCCCCAGAACTAAACGTTCTTGTTTGAGTAATAGTACCCCCAAGAGTACCACTTGAAACAGTACCACCAGAGGCGGGGATATCGGAAACAGATAACGTTCTGCCAGTTGGGGTACCATAACTTTCAACCTTATTTTCAGCTTGAGTACAAGTTGCAGTAGTACTATTAGTACTGGACTTAGTACCTTCCTGATCATACCCTTCTTCTGGAGTCCAAGTAGCTTCAATAGTCCTAGTTACTACACCAGAAGTTCTTGAATCACCTATTTCAGTACCCCTATTAGTTGCAGTTAAAACACCTGTCTTTGGATCAATAGCAGTAAACCCATTGATATATTCAGATAGGGAATAAGTTATAAATGCAGCATAATTACCATGTTCAATTACTGAAAAATCATTGGATACTTCACCTGAACTAAATGTAAATTCTCTAACATTTGTTCCATCAATTATAATTGGATTCCCCGATGATGTAGCTTTAGCTGATATATCATCATAACTAAACTTAGCTGGAGTAACATGTAAATCTGTTACGTAGTTACCCTTTTGATAGATATCTATATCAATGGTAACGCTCTTACCATTAAGTGATATGGTGGTTGGTAATACTCCCCTTTTATCGAGGTTAGATATCTTAGTACCCTTAGATGGTATCTCAACTGGTTCATAAGTTATCTCAGCTCCAGAAGTAATTTCTTCTACTTCCCCAGAAGAAAATGAAGCTATTTGTTTGTATATAACTTTCAGAGCTTCACTAACAGTACCCCCAGATGCTGGTACTTCTTCAGTTGATCCATAAGCTTCAATGTCTGAATATATCATACCGTTTTCAGCTTGGTAAGCACTATCACTTACACTATCCTCAAATGATATGGGATTTTCATCAAAGGTATACTTAATATTCAGAGAATAATTCATTGATACTGGTAGTTCCAATCTTGGACCCTTTACAGTACCCCTTGAAGGAGCAGATACTGTACCAGTATTCTCATCTAATGTAAATGGATCTATTGGTTCTCTGGTAGTAGTAAACTCTATTGTTTCTGATTTCGATTCAATATACTCTGAATCTGGGATATGGTTGTTTATGGTATTACCAGTAGTATAGGTATAAGTTCTATCTACCGTTATTATTGGGTTTATACTACCACCTGATGCTGGTATATCCTTGTCGTACAACAGAGTATCATTAAAATCCACACTCTCTATGATATTTCTCTGTTGTTTTATCCTTATAGTACCAACTACGGTATCCCCAGTTACTGTTTCATCAGTATAACCAGATATTACTATATATCTGTCTGGACCTATTACCATATTTCGGTTTTCAGCAGTTACCACATTACCAACCAGCTTAAAACCAGTTGATGATCCAGATAATTGTGGGTTTACTTTAATAGTTGATACTTTTCTCCCGTTACGATATGTTACTAAAGCAGCAGTTATATTACATGAACCACCAGTAGAAGGTATTGTATTGTCTTCTATATCAGAGTATAATTCAAGTACATAATCATAAGTAGCTGCTTCTTGAGTTATATCAAGATTAGCATATGATTTTTTACCCTCACTTACCCCTATCTTAACAGCTTCTATAACTATAGTTTTATCTCGTTCTTCCTCCACTATACGCTCAGATGACCCCACTAAGAATGTTGGTGCACTCTTAGTAAGGTCACGATATATGGTGATCTGGCCTTGAGAACTATCTGATTTATCCCATGGGATAATTGATATCAATTCAAGATTATCACTATTTGGTGAGCTATTAGCGGGGATTACTAAATTAGTCTTTTCCATGTGTTTGTACCCCTTTACATGAGTTAATAAATAGATGGGGATATTTCAAAAGTAGCTACCAATGAATTATCAACTTGTTGAACTACTTTTAAATAAGCTGATGCTTGGAACTGACCTGAATCATCAGTTTTACCCTTGAATTCAAATACCTTACCCCTTTCTTGGGTTGATGAATTATCATCAGATGATACCTGAATAGGTTCTCCTTCAGCTACTTTGGAGAAATCCATGTATATATTATCATTTGTACCATCACCCCATGGTATGGTTACAAAATTTTCTTTAGTTCCTGGCATAATCGTCTAGTTTTTATTTAAGTATTTAGATATGGATATGTTATCAGTACCGTCTACAACATACCCATTTAACTTCTTTGTTTCTTCTGGATCTTCCCTTTGTAATATTATAAAAAACAATATGGGAGTATCACTAGCCTGAGCTACTTGTGTATCTCCATCTGGTTTATATACTTTACCATTTAATATAAACCTATCTTCAGACCAATTGAAATCCCAATAACCATCTTTATCCAGATACCCATTTTCTTCAAGTAACTGTTTGGATATGTATAATACTACATTGGAAGTATCTACTTCTCCTGGTATTGATGAACCATTAGATGGCCAAGTTTTTATATAGTTATATTGGAACAAACCCTCCAGACTTATGGGTGTATATAGAGTGCCACTATCTTCCCCATATAACAATGGTTGATCTATGTGTCTTAACCAAGTAAATGGTTGTTTACCTGAATCAACATCTATAAAATCCTGAACTATCTTTTTGTACCTATCCCAGGCAGCTGTTGGTATTCTCTTAGCCTTCATAGTTACAATGACTATCGGAGTAAATTAAATGGATCTGGCCCAGACAGTGGACCTTTTTGTCTCTTGTTAACTGTTTTTGGTACTACCACTTTACTTGGCATGTTACATATCGGTAAGTATATCTCCAACCGACTAGCTAACATACACAAATTTTCTTTCATGGTGTCCAATAACCCTCCAGGGGATAATGCTTTAGTAACCACTGATGATATATCAGATTGGTCAGCTTTAGGATCGAAGTACTCAACTTCAGTGGGTCCAGTTTGTATCTTTTTAACCTCACCCCCAGTAGTTTGTCCAGTTTCATCACCATCTGGATTACTACTTGAAGAAGAGTTATATATGGATTGTGACTGAGCTTTGATCATATTTGCTATGGTTACTGCCATATAATCATAAGCAGCCAATTCCATAATTAATTGATTTTCTAGAGCTTCATAATACAATTCATTAGAATATTCTTCCAATGGTACTTCATGATTCACTAGAGGTTGTAAATACAACTGCCATTTATTAATAAATTGGCGTTTTATATTGGTACTTATATCACCAAAAATATCTTTGGGAATATAAATATCAATTAGCTGATATATTGATCCGGATAAATGAGTTTTTGCTTTATCAGTTATAGCAATGAGATACTCAGCTTTACCCCCTTCAACCGGTAATGACTCTGGGTTAAGTACAGTTAATGTTACTTTGAAAAAACCAGAAGCTTCATATTTATGAGATGGATTTGGATCACTACTGGTAGGGGTTTTATCACCAAAGTCCCAGAGGTATGTGTTACCGTCTGGGACTTCAGTAGATAAATTTGTAAACTTTGCTTCTAACCCCACAGTAGTATATAAAAAATCTACTACCATGTTTTGATTAGTTAAGGTTATTCTTCAGTTGGTTCTTCTTCAGATTCACCATCTGATCCAATTTCTTCTGAGATAGCTTCTACCAAGGATAACTTGGTATCACTTTCTTCTACTTCCAAGTTATATGACTCAGCCAGCTGTTTCAACTGATCCAGAGTAAAACTACTGGAAATTTTCTTTGGGTTTGTACCAGCATCCAGTAAATCCACGAACTTACTTTGAAGATCGTCCAGTGATAACTGGGGTTTTTGTGCTTCACCCTGTACAATGATCAAATGACCACCATTTAAGGCATTTTTTACCTTGGGAGAACGGAGTTTTGATTCTTCAACTTCTACTACTTGACCTTTTTTTACTAAAAGGTTTACTGATGGATCATAAAAGATACCAGCTTTCTTACCAAGTGAAATATATTGTTTAGCCATAGTTATTATTTTTAAATTAACCCCGATACCAAATATGATACCGGGGTTTTAATAGTTGTGTTTATTAGACTACTTTTCAATCTGAACCGTAAGATAAGGGTCAACATTCATGTAGTCGGGGAACCCTGCACTTGTGAATTTCTGAGAACCGTCAAGTAACAGAACAGCATCCTGGTACATTTTGGAGAACCCAGTAGTGATGGTAGCATAAGTAGCTTCCGTCTGGTTCGATACGATTCTTTCTGATTCAAGAGTTAACTGACGGGCAGTTAATTTGATCAGTGCTGCTTTAGGATCTATCAACAGTACCTGATTTTCTGGTACACCCGGATGAATGTAGAAATCAGCACTGTTAGGTACCGGCGTCTTAAGATTAAGAGTTGCCGTGGTAGTACCAGACTGGCGATTCTTGAATTCATCCAGATCAAGGATATGGATAGCTTGGTCTTCCCCACCCACCATAGTTCTGAAACCACGGCCAAGTCTGGAAGCTCTTACCCATACACGGAGCAAGTCTTTATACTGGATACCGGCTGCATTATCATATACCCCAATAACTGGAGCAGATTCAGAACCATCAGCTTGGTTACCATTGATAGCTACATCGAGAGCCAGGGTATCCAAAGCATACCCAAGCTGTACCCCGAAGTCACGGATAAAGATTGACATCACATCCAGTGATACGTAGTTCTTTACTTCGTCCGTGATTTTGAAACCCTTACCGATCTTGAAGAGTTTTACCGTTTTCTGGCCAAAGCTTACAGTACCCAGTGGGATAGTTTCAGCTTCATTTACTTTTGCTGGAGCAGCATCTGAGGGGTTAACAAAAGGCATGATAGCTGATAACCCATTGATTGACTGGTCTGAAGCAATGATGTTAGGATAGAAAGGAGCTTCTTTCATACCAAGGTAGATAGCACTACGAATAATTTCCGGCACCAACCAACGAATACTCTGGTCTGGCATAGAAAAGATATTCTGCATGGTATCTTTTTTGGTATTGATACCCAGCTTTTCATAGTAATCATTGAGATCTAACCCGTAACGATTGGATACAAATTCTGAAAGGCTGATATCAGTAGGGAGTACATTGTTGTTACCTTGTCTGAAGGCATCAAGCTGCTGTACCATTTGAGGTAATTCCTTGATGAAGTCAGCAGCTTTCATTTTAGTGATATCGATCTGTGATTCCATTTGTCAATTTATTTTTTAGGTTTACAATTATTTTACCAGGATCTGGATTAACTCATCAGCTCCAGTAGTGGAGTTCAAAGCTATAAAGTTGTTACCACTATCAGAATCAGTAGCCCACTTAACATACTGAGAATCTTCTTCTCTTGATGCTGGTTTTACAGCTCCAGGAGTTATAGCACCATTTGATAACCCATAGATTACAGCAAACCCACTGCACATAACCGTAACTTCATCATCATTATAAGCTGGAGTTTCACTGTTAGTAGTAGCTATACCAAGGTATAACCCAGTACCAAGATAGGGTGAAATAGTACCATCCGTATTTAACATTACTGGCTGCCCAGCTACAATGGTATCACCACTCTTTACTTTGAATGCCTGGTGAAGTTTGTGAGATTCACTCTTATAGATAACTACTCGGGGAGTAACTGCTCCCACTTTGGTCATTAACTGAGGATTGTTAAACATTTTTCTAAGATTTAAAGGTTATTATCTGTTCTTTTTATAGGCAATGCTATTAATGGTATCAAATACACCATTATTTTCTGAGTTTTTCATGGTTTCATCTTCTGGATCATTTCCTTGGATGGAACTAGAAGCTCTGCTTACATCATGAGATCCACATTTAGCACATCTCATTGGGAATTTTTCATCCAGCTGAACATCATAAGTTGCTTTCAGGGAAAGCAAAGTTTCAATATTAGTACTGTCTGCTTCAAGTAAAGCAAGGATATTCTGATCTACCTTATCATCCCCATACAATTTCTTATATGAAGCAATAGCAGAACTTCTTACTTCACTTAAGTGGCTAGTACCAATATTAACCATAGCCTGATTTGCTGAAATCTGTTCTTTGAGTGAAGTAACTTCACCCTGGAGTTCAGATATTTTCTGATCAGCTTTTGCTTTTTCCTGAGTTAAGGAATTTTTAGCTACAACTAAATCTTTCACCTGTGAAAGAGCTACCTCTATAGATGGTGTACTACCTTCTGCCAAGCTTAATACCCCATCACTAAAGAGTTGATCAAGGAATTTTTGTAATTCATTCATATCGTTTTGTATTTTTGGGTTTTGGTTTCCCTCATAATTAGGTTTACTGGTATTGTACATTATATCATTAGATTTAATGTCTTTGAAATCCAGATAAGCTATCTTAGATCTCAAAGTTTTCTCATCCATTGGGGGCATATCAGAGAAGGAATAGTAAGTGGCCCCAGCATATTGGGGATTATTTATCTTACCATTCTTAATAATCTGTGCAAAAGGGTCAGCTCCATGAGATACTAATGAAGTTTCTTTATAGGATATAATCTTGGTAACTATTCTTCTTACCATAGTACCATCTTCAGCTATAGTACCTATTTTATCATAGAATTCCCACTCTTTTTCAAAAGAGTGAGATGGTTTCCATTCAAATTGTACAGTAACTGAATTTGAGTGTATTGATGGTGGGTCCATCATTATACCCCTTGCAATACGTGGATTAGCTTTGGCATCAATTTTTAGTACTGCATTGATCCCAGCTGGGATTTCTATCCCCACGGTTTCATCAGTATAAGCATTTTGCCAAGATACTTCCTTTACAGAACCTATAGCATTACCAATTTCGGTCTCATGATCACAGTTTACAGTTTGCCCCAGTAATAAACCCATGGAAGCTTTTAATATATCTTTTGGGAATTCAGTGGGCATATAGTTTTTAGCTACTATACAATTGGATAGCATTCTAAAAACTGGTTCTATGAACTCACTATCCTTGGGTTTTACATCCTCTGGTGTTACGTCAGGATAATAAGTGTTGTAATCAGTATTTGATCCAAAAAGACCAAACTTATTTACTTCTACTCTAGAAGCTTGATAAAACTTTTCAGAAAATGATGGTAAAGCAATCTTATTGGTAAGATTTCCAACCATCATACTATGGCCACTTCCTAATACCATAGTATCTACCATTCTACCCATAATTGTTAAATTTTTAATTGTGTTATCTTACTCGTGGATCTTGATCAGCTCTTTTTGGTACTGGCTTATTTTTATCTCGGGTTCTTCTATCCGATGTATCTTTATCCGCTTCTCTTTTTTTCTTCTTAGCATCATCATCGGGTGAAGATACTGATGGTACTTGTGTATCATCTTCTTGAGTTTGCCTTGGTTCTTCCATATCTGGTTTTTCATATCCCATACTTCTAGCAAATTCCCATTGACCAATTATCCCCTGGTTATACAATGATGTAAGGTTTCTTATCTTATACTCTATACCTTGTTGTACTTTCAACTCATCAGATATAGTTGAAGTATTGAAGGTTACCTTTATACCCTTGTTGTTAAATCCAGCTAGCCTTAACTCAAGAGTATAGATTTTTTGAAGGATGAATCCAGCTAACATCTGGATATTCCTCAATTGAGATATTAACTTGGATAACAATACCCCAGATGCACCCTCAGTATTCAAAGCTTGTACACCAATTATACTGCCATTTACCCCTAACCCGTTAGCAACTGACTGTTGGTTTATTGCCCAAGGTTTTTCTATATTAGCAATATCTTTAGTGGTGGAGTTTAGCTTAAACTCATGGTCATCTTTATATCCAACTACTACGTTATCCTTTAGACCACCCATTAAGCTCACCTTCAACTTACGTAGGGTATTTTCCAACCTTCTAGAATAAGCTTCATAAGATTCATTGGGTTTCATAGATGGTTTTTCCATTTTTGCCTCTAGAAAACCCACTAAACCAGCCAATTCCATTATATGTTTGAAGTTAACCCTCATATCATGTTGACCCTTCAAAGAATCAAGTGCTGCCATGAATGGAGGTACTCCATAGGGTTCATCAGTATCATTATACATACTGATATAAAAATAGGTTTCAGTATTTAGCTTTATGAAATCTGGTTTATTACTAAGTACTGGATTTGGATTTTTCTGATATGGATGATATACACCATCATTTAACCTTCTGAAGTAGATATCTTCTGGGTTAACAAATAAGATGGTGGATAATCCATCCAAACTCTTATTTGGTACTGCTTCCACTGATATAGCACCGCTTACCAGGCACTGTACTATAAACTTGTTTACCAGACCATCTATACCAGACGTATACTTACTCCAATTAGCTGACGCTTCTGATAGGTGTTTTCTCATAGCGTCAGCTTCTTTATCTGTATTGTGGGGAAAAGTAATGGTATGTCCAGTATTAGATAACTTAAACATATCCTGTAAAGCTATACTAACATCTGGATTTACCTTGTATAGACTTCTTATTAGCTTTATAAGATCTCTATCAAATGATGTATCAGTTAGATTAGTAAAATCACCAATACTAAGTATCCTAGATAATGGTTGATCTGGTTCAGATACTCTACCTGGAGATACCGTACCTATACTGTTTGGATCCTTGTTTGAAGAAGTAGATGGTTTATTTAAAGTTTTTTTCCTAAATAAACCAAGTAGATTTATTTTTACCATAACAATGTTATTAGAGATTACTGAGGTAATACCACTGTATTTCTATTTGTGGTCTTTCGTATATGGTTACAGATAGCTTTTCCAAATATATCATCATCTGAATAAGTCTGACCTTCAAGATCAATATCCACTGATGAAGAATTTAGTTTATGTTTACCCATAGCTACTGGTCTACCCATACCATCATAGATGAAAGTATAGGCTTCCTGTACAAAAAATGGGTCTTTGATTATAACTGAATCTTCTCTTATGTCTTTTTCAAGACCTTCCACTATAAGGGTTCTATTCTTCTGGGTGGTAATCCAACCAGGTACTAATTCTTCTTCTGGTTTACTCTTACCTTTCTTTTTCAAGAGTTTTCTAGCATAATACAAATTAGGATAGCCTTCATCTTGTAACTTGATTACTACTGCCATGCCAATATCATTAGCTTCTGGTGCTAAGGTAGCAAAATTAAATTTCTCACCAGTATCACCCAACAATCTAGCATATTTATCAAGTGGTATCTTTCCTTTGTATACGGCAGCTTCTTCACCATCTTTACTCATACAAGTAAATGAAGAGTAGTCAGTTGCTCTACCCGTGGAACAGTCTGCCCCTATAAAGTATTCAGTATTTGGATCTGGATCATTGAACTCTCTATACTGTCCCCCAAGTCTTACTCTCAATGGTGGATAGTCAGATAGCATCTCTTCTATTCCCTTGATATCTGCCAAGTCAAATACCGTATTACCAGATGATAAGAAGTCTCCATCTATCTCCTGGGCAGTTCTCTTAGGACCAAGAGCAGTAGCCATCTCATTATACCAATCTTGATCTCTATCTGGGTGCATTTGCCACCTTAACCGTATAGGATTAAGTGGACTGTTTCCAGATACAGCATCTACCCAAGTACTGTGATAAAAATTACCAACCCCGTAAGGAGTGGAGTTAACTATAGCAGAACCACCTGTAGAAAGTGTGGGGAAAGCCGAAGCCCAGATAGTAGATGCCCATCTTACTATGGCAGCTTCATCAATAACCAATAGTGACAGGGATTCAGATCTACCCGCTTGATCCGAGGTTGGTATTGATTCAATGATAGAACCATTGGAGAATTCCATAGTGGATGCGGAACCATATTCCCCAGTTCTACCATTTATAATTGGTGTTTGTAAGTACCAAGGAAGATTTTTATACATAAACTTTATCTTCTTCAGTACTTTTTTAGCAACAGTATCTTTAATTGAGATAATGTTTACTTTCTTATTGGGGTGATACATGGTTAGCCATAAACAATACATGGCTATCAATTCAGTGATACCAGCTTGTCTAAACTTAAGGATGATATTAAATCTTTCCTTCAAGAACTGATATAATACTGCTTTTTGATAAGGATATAAGTCAAACTTTACTCTACCCAATACTGGGTTTATAACCCAACAGAAAGTTGAAAATAGGAATACATCCTGTGATACTTTAGCTAAGGTCCTTATCTCCTCTGGACCTAAGTAATTACTTGGTTTAACTTTTGCCATATTAGAAAATATAACTAGCTCTTAAATACAGATCAATACCCAAAGAGTTGTTAATCCTTGGGTAATAGAATGAATTAAGACCAAGTTCATAATTAAATTTACTGGTATTGTATCTTAAGCCAAGGTCAATATCATACAGATTATGGAATGGTCTTATAGTGAATTGAGCTACTGGTGAAAATCTTTGGAAAAATGGTTTTCTTTTAAAAGTTAAATCATTATTGATATAGTTATAAGTGTATAACTTGGTATTAATATCGTGATTCTTTGAGTATAAGTTGCCATTAGTACTCAACAAATTTAGGTCAAGTTTTTTATCTGATAATACCATTGAGATTAACTTATCATTATATGGATATTGAGTTAGAAATTGAGTTGATATATCCAGTTTTACCCCATTATCCTGATATATAACTATGGTATCTCTAACTAGCTCTATGCTATCCACAAACACTGTATCATATTTCCATACAGTTATCTGTTTTGGTACTTCTATGTACTTATACTCTTTTTCTGGTTTTAGGTACCTATCTACAAATACTGTGTCAACAAAACTTGGAGTATCAATATATTTTACCCCATCAGGTTTATTGAATATATCCATAACTAAGAACACTAACAAACATCCCATCAAAAAGTAGAGTAGTTTTTCCATAGTAACTGATTTTTGAGTAGAATAGTGTTTTGAAGATGATTAAGGGGAAAGGGGGGATTATAGGGGGGATAGGGGATTATATCAGGCTATATAGATATTATGCACTAATAAACATAATGTAAATAATTAGTAGACAATACTATACTCTATCTTTAGATAGAGTATAGTTTTTTACTTACTTTAGTAAGTAAAAAATTTCCTATACGTGCGCGCGAAATAAACATCTCTTGAACCACTTTCCAACTTCGTATACTGATCCCTTTGATAGAGCATTCCTTGATTTATTTAACCAATAAGTACGATCTTTGGGATCAAAATATACTTTATACCTCTTTGGAAAACCCATTATAACTCTAAATTCCTCTAACCCCATGGGTAATCCTGATGGATTAAATTGTCTGTTTGATGGTCTTATGGTCAATGGGTAAGCAGTAGGCTTATTTCTATATACTCCTGGAAGAGTTTTCATCTTAGTACCTTTCATTGGCCACTTCCATTCATCTATAAAATCACCATTCCACAGTGATTTTACTTCATTTACAGTTAAAGTTCTCTTATTTTTATCATTAAAATGATACATAGCTAACTTTTTTGACCTATCTTCAGTAAAATTGAGCTCTTTTCTGATCATTTTATCTATATTTTTCACTAAAAAAGGCTTATTTACTGGAAAAATTTTACTAAAATGGTCAATTTTTATCTTAGACCCCTTCTTGACACCAATTAACACCAATCTTTTCCTTGATTTTTGTGAATTCCCAAAGTCAAAAACGGAATGACAATGTACTATTAGATCATACATGGATAATTTTTCACTCCATTCTTCAAGTGGAATCAAATCCAGTAATTTTGGGAGGTTTTCCATCAAGAAAATTTTGGGTCTGAACCTTAAAATAGACTCAACAAATAGGTTTAAAGTAATATCTTCCCTGGGTTTACCCAGTGTTTTTTTCCTTGAATAACTAAATACACTTGAATGTCCACAAGATGGTGATCCCATTATAATATCTGGTTTACTATCTTGAAATTTATCAAGTGATCTAGTAAAAGGAATTCCCCCGAAATTCAACTTCCACTGCTCTTCTTCCTTAGTATGGAAGACTGATCTTGGTTCAATATTACCGATTAAGTATTTCCTAAATGGGAAAAGCAAAGCACCTTGTGCTCCACAAACTCCCAATACTATTAATTTTTTCATATGTTCAAAAAGAAGGTTATATAGGGTACAAACTGGTATTGCGAGATAACTTTTTAACAATGAAACTTAAAAATTAAATTTATACACTCATGAAACTGAAAGAAGGAGATTTATTTTTAGTAACTGGTCCAGCTCATTTTGAAAAAGCTAAGGTTATAAAAGCTGAAAAAGGGGTTTATACCCTTAATAATCAAATGAAGATAGATAAAGATCTAAAAGTAATTGGTAACAGTAAATTCATCGTAAGTCAATTTGACCAGGATAAATATGATCATTTGTTAGCAGTTAATCAGATTCCGAGAAAGTTAACCCAGATAAAAGAATTATTGGACAAAGGGTTATCAAAGGAACACAGCATTCTTATCAACCGAAAATTAACCAAATTATTAGATAGAGTATGTTCAACTTCTGGCATCAAATAAGAACTCTGGTATGGTTAAAGTATTCTGAATTCCAACTAAATAACCTAGCAGAGTTAATGGCCATTCATTCTTACATGAAGAATGAGTTTGGTAATTCATATACCATGGCCATACTAAAAATTGTACTGGTAATAATCTCATGTTCACTTTTAATAGCTTTAGTAGCCCTATGATTTTTGTAGCAATCATTTACCTCTTTGGTCTATTATTTACAATATTTGTTTACAAATCATTTATCCAAGACAATCCAATGTTTGAGGATGGGTCAAGAGTTAATTGGTTAATCCTTACTATAATCTTCCTAACCTCACCGATTTGGTTAGTAGGGTTGATTCTCCACACTATCAATTGCCTAATCCATAGAAAATGAACACATCACAACTAGTTTATGAATTTACCGAGATCCTAAAAGACCTGAAAATCCTGACCAGTAACCAGGATGAAAAATTCATAGAACAGACCATCAATGATGAATTCAGGAAATTTTGTTCCGAAAGAGGTATATCCTGTAAGCAACGCATAGTATTAGTAAAAAGATCCAATGGATTTTTAACTTACTACTCTTTAGCTACTCATGATAAAAAACCAATAGCATTTTTTAAAAACAACTTAATTTTACCCTAATGGCAAACTATCCCTATTTACCAATAGAAGAGTTTAACAGCTTAGGTTTAAACTCTATTTTTCAATATGCCTCCGAGTTATTTGATAAAAATCCCAATCCCAATGAGGATGAATTAAAATCCATCAATGAAGAGGTGAATAAAAGGGCCAATAATTTTTGTAAGATCAATGGTTATCGAAAAACCTTTACGGTTAATATTGATACAGAGGGGGTCATCCCAGATTCTGGTCAACTATTCATTATAACTCCTTCGGTAATGAATTATACCTTAGAGGTTTTGGAACCTAATCAAAAATTGACTATCTAGAGTTTTATTTTTCTTTAGCAAAGAGTTTTATTATTTAATAAGAGGGCAATCTACTAGAGGTTGCCCTTTTCTTGTGTTATGTAAATTTATTTTGAAAACATAATAGGGAATTTTTTAATTTGGGGTCAGGTTGGTTATTTGTGTTTTGGTGTGGTGGTGTGTCCTATGTGTGCAGTGTGTGGAGAGCCCATTACTATGCTCCCAAAATCTGGTGGCAGTAAAAAGGGGACACGGTGTCCCTATATGCAAAAATCCCCTATTTAAAAATAGGGGACAATTTTATAAAATTTATTTTTATTTATGCAACTATTTGAACAAATAAATAATTATTTTTTTGTTCTATTTTTATTTGCTCGTCTCCAATATTTAAATGAACAAATAAATTTTGTTGCTCCTCTTTTGTTAAATTGGTATCAATACAAAAAAACCAAAAACAACCTAAATTTATTTGTCTATATTGAATCCTTTTTATTTTGTATTTCTTTTTTAATTCAGTAAAAAAAGAATCAAAATAAAGTAAATAATCCGTTATACATTTCATTTCTGTTTCCATATCATTAAATTTTTAAGTTTAAAATAAAGGGGGATTTCCCCCTTTATTTATTTGTTCATAACGGATAAGAATCTTTTTGCAAGTTTAATATTATCGTCCTTTGCATTATTTTCGATAATATCTGAAACGTTTAAATAAACGTCTTTTGCATAATCTTTCCACAATTTTTTTAACTCATTTAATTTTTGCGGATTTTTTTCTACCTGCAAAAAGGTAGCAAAGAAATTATACAATTTTTTACGTAATTTAATTCTTAATGCTTTTTTTTCTTTGTCCGTTTTGCATTCTGCAAACAATTCTTTTTTGTAGATACTTTTTCGATTGTTTGAATTGATTGCTAAAATTTCATTCCCCTTTGCTAAAATTTCATTTGCTTTCATAATTTTATACCTAAATTTTTTTATTTATTTTATAGGGAAAAATTTAGAAAATTTAGGATTTTTTTTAAACTATCTTT
>ERZ856578.5100-NODE-5100-length-16509-cov-25.257729_pt1 | contig 16509 bp, 20 predicted proteins | sample MGYA00514384_ERZ856578 | MGnify/ENA primary metagenome ERZ856578 (study PRJEB29103, sample SAMN06111958) | human gut metagenome | biome: human gut; feature: ankylosing spondylitis patient; material: healthy_person | host: Homo sapiens | place: China:Hangzhou...
CCTGTTTCCGACGGGGAATTTCATCTGTTCATGCGGATCTATGTACCGGATATGACAGCACTGGATAGCTGGCAGCCACCTGTTATCCGCGAACAATAAGGAGATGGAAAAAGAATGGCTATGAAACGTATTGTAGCAATGCTTCTTACATCGGTACTATATCTGCGATGCTGGAGGCCACCAAGGTCAGCTCTACTGGACATCTGTATTTTATCCCGCGTCAGCACATGGACAAAGTGGATACGTTTGAGACGTTCATTGAGCAGCTCAGCGCGATAAACCAGAATGATAACGCTTTGAGCGTCAACAGCTTTTACATCATTGACGACGCGAAGCAGCGCGACAAAATGACGGAGGAATTTTATTCCGCGGTCAAAAAGGAGATCGCGCTGTATCAGGAGAAGGCCGATTATCTCATCCAGAGCGGCAGCCGCAGTCCCGCCGTCATGGAGCGGTGGGTCAACAAAATTGCCACGCTGGAGCAGAAAAAGCAGCACTATGAAGAAATTCTTCGCCGGGAACTCGACGGCCTCGACGATGACTTTGAAACGCTGCGCCTTCTGTCGCAGGAGCTGTCCGTGCGGGCAAACGGCCTGCGATTTCGGAAAGCGGCTTGACATGGATTTTTGATGGACATACGGCAGCCCCGACTCGGAATACCGAGCCGGGGCTTTTTAATTGACTACACGATACCGGCTACGTCGCTGTTGCCGTGTTGTAAAAAGCGCAAGACGCTGGCAATATACAACTCGATCCCGATCGGAATACATCGCTCATCGATGTCAAAGAAACAGCTGTGTCCGATGCGTCGCTTTTCTTCTGGATGCGCACAACCCAGATGGAAGAAGCAACTTGGACGTTCTGCGGCAAAATACGCAAAATCCTCCACCCCCAACGATGGCACGTCCCGCAGGATCACCTTGTCTGAGCCAAACTGCGCGCACGCTACATTACGAACCAAATCAACCATACGGTCATTGTTGATCAGCGGAGAGTAGCTCGGCTCGACAATCAGCTCTGCTCGTCCACCCATCATGCTTGCAGTCTGCTCACAAATATCGCGGACGCGTTTCCTGGCAAACAGACGTGTTTCCGGCGTAAGTGTCCGAATAATGCCGGACAATTCAACGTAATCAGCAATTTGATTTCGCACAGTTCCGCCGTGAATGGATCCGAAGGAACATACAGCGGAATCGGTGGGACTGATGTTTCGGCTAATCAGCGACTGTACTGCCGTCAGAATCTGTGCCGCGATCAGGATTGCGTCTACGCCCTCGTTCGGATGTGCGCCGTGACAGGACGTTCCATAGACCCTAAGCGTCAGCATATCAGAAGCTGCATACATTTTTCCGTATTTCAGCCCGATCTGTCCGGCAGGCAGATCGCCCGCAACGTGCAGTCCAAGCACGGAGTCTACATGCGGGCTTTCAAGGCAGCCCTGTGCGATCATGCGCGCTGCGCCGCCAATGGTCTCCTCTGCCGGCTGGAATAAAAGCTTGACGGAGCCATGCAGGGATTCGCGCATGGACTGGAGCAGCTTTGCCGTTCCCAAAAGGATCGCCGTATGCGCGTCGTGACCGCAGGCATGCATCACACCCGCTGTCTTCGAGCAATATGGCGCGTCCGGATGATCTTCCTGTATCGGAAGCGCATCCATGTCCGCCCGCAGCGCAATTACCGGACCGGGGAAAGATCCTTTAATCAGCCCTACGACGCCACTTTCTGCCACATTCCTCTTGTATGGAATGCCCGCCGCAGCTAAATGCTCACATACCAATTCCATCGTCGGAAACTCCTGCTCGGATAGATCCGGATGGGCGTGCAGGTGTCGCCGCAACGCAATGGCCTCTTCCCCGATGTGTTGCTGTGTAATGGCTTCTCGAATATAATTCATAGTTTTCTCCCGTTAAAAACCTGTCAGCACGGCGATTTCGACCAACACCATCTGTGCGGCAAACAGGATCAGGAAAAGCTTTCCGAACCATTTCAGCCAGCGGTCATAGCGTACATCACCCAGCCCGCAAATGATCACAATACCGCAGGTTGGCCATAACAGGTTGCTCAAACCATCGCCGAATTGGAACGTCAGGCAGGCCACCTGACGACTGACGCCCAGCACGTCGGCCAATGGCGCCATGATAGGCATGGTAGCGGCGGCCTGACCGGATCCAGACGGGATCAGGAAGTTGATCAACGTGTGCGCCACCAGCATGAGCTGTGCTGAAATTGCAGAGGGCGCTTTTTCCAGAAGATTTCCAAGTGCATAGATGATGGTGTCCATGATCTGCGCGTGATTCATAATGACAATGATGCCCTTGGCAAGGCCGGTCAGAATGCAGCCCCACACGACACTCCTGATACCGGCAAGCATCTCCTGACAATAGTCGTTTGGCGACCACTTATCGATCAGCGCGGCCACGGCAGACATGATAATGAACAATCCGCAGAGTTCTTTATAGCCCCACTTCCAGCGGATCATTCCCAGCATCAGGATGACCAATGTGGCAAGCACATCCAGAAGAATCAGCGTATGTCGCCATGTAAATGTGTACGAGTCTAATTGACTGCGTTCAAACGAGTGTGTACACGAATCTCCATAAACCACCGAAAGCTCCGGCTTCCGGCGCACCTTGCGTGCATACAGCATCAGATATGCCACTGCTGCTCCCATCAGCACGACAAAGCAGACTGCGCGGTAACCGATGCCAGAATATAGCTGCACACCGGCAATGGACTGCGCAACGGCTACGGTATACGGGTTCAGCGTCGCGGCCATAAACCCGATATATTCTCCGAGCGCGATCGTGGCAAATCCCGTCATCGCGTCATATCCAAGAGCCATCATCAGTCCAACGATCAACGGGTAGAACCCGTAAAACTCGCTGAGCATTCCAAAAAGAGAACCTCCCAGGCCAAAGACGAGCATCAGAACAGGGATCAGGATCAGCGAGCGGCTGCCGTTTTTTTGCACCACGCGACCGATAAATGCGTGGAAAGCGCCGGTTTTGACAATGACACCGAATGTCGCGGCGCAGGTCATGATCACAAAAATAATGTCCGCCGCGCTGACGCAGCCCTCATACAAAGAAGCAAACAGGCCGAGAAGTCCGGTGGCGGATACTTCAGATTTGCTGATCTCATGGTAACTTCCCGCAATTGCGACCTTTCTTGCAGCGCCGTCTATATCTATTGTTTCATAGTCAAACGAACCGGAGGGAACGATCCACGTCAGAATCGCGATCACGACCAATATGAAAAAAACGACCAGCCATGTATCCGGCAGTTTTCGCTTACTCGTTGTGCTTTTGTGCATGAAGGATCTCCTTTCTTTCTGTTGCCGTGCGGCAAATGTCTGGCTTACATGTTCTCAATTATATGACATGGAGTGCACGCTAGCAATGCAATATCCTGCCTAAAATATTGCAAATCATGCTGAATGTGCGCACAATTGCTTCTTTTTGGGAACAGGAAATCGCGAGAAAGGCGTTTCGTATGTCCAATTTCCCAATCAGGCAAGGAGCATACTGAAAAAGAAGGCGCATCCGGTCGAACCGGATGCGCCAAAGCAGGGGGAAACTTGCGTTTTTACGGAAGTGAGACAGTCTTGCGGGCTGTTTTGTCATACATGCGGCTGAGGATCGCCGCGACCTCGCTCCGCTTGATGTCGTTCGTCGGATAGAAGGTGCCGTTTTTGTCAGAACCAGTCAGAATGCCCGCGCGATAGAACGTATAGATCTCCAATGCGTAAGTATCCGTTGTTATGACGTCCGGGATCTTGTTGTCCGCGACGGTATTGATCTGCCGGTAGTCGCTCATCGCGCCATAGAAAATGTGGACAAATTCATTGCGCTTGACGGGGGTATTCATCTGCGCAGGCGTATAATCCAGATACATCTTTTCAATGATCCCGTTATCTACCGCGTAGCTGACATAGCTGCTGTACCAGTACGGAGAGCCATTGCGCAGTGTGACCTTTCCGTTGTTGTTCAGCATCTGGTGCAGTGCGGCGGACAGCTTGATAGCCTGTGCAACGGTGAGCGTGTCATCCGGCTTATAGAGCGTTCTCGTTACACCGTCGATCAGATCCTTTTCCCATGCGGCGCGGACACTGTCATAATACCAGCTGCTTCTGGAGACATCGGTGAACGGGAAAGGATCTCTTTCCGGAACGCCGGGTTTGGTCGGCACAGATGGTGTGACAGGACCGACTGGCGGCGTATAGTGGCCGGAAACACGGACGGTTTTGCCGCCAAACCAGTCCGTTCCGTTCAGACTGTACTGCACCGTATAGCTGACGGAGCTGCTGCTGTAATTAGCAGGCAGAGTCAGGGTTGCCGTTTGCTCCGCTGCATCGCCACTCGTCTGCGCAGAGATCGTGCCAGCCTTGATCTGAATGCCATTTTGCAGGTTCGTGCCGGCGAGCGTGACCGTGATCATGCCGCCGTTGGAGGGAAGCTCTGTGGGCGCTACGCTATAGTCCGTCACCGACGGCTCAGTGGGCTGTGTGCCGCCGCCCGTGCCGGGAACTGTTGCGGTCAGCTCTCCCGCGAGCGTCGTTCCGTCCAGACTGTAACGGAAGTAGTAGGTCACAGCGTCCGTTCCGGTATTTTCCGAGAGCTTGACTTCCGCACTGCGGGAGGCATCCGAGCCTTTCGCATCAACGGGAGTCAGCATAGCCTGGTCTGTGCCCCAATAGAACTTCGTGCCATCCGGCAGGTTCGTTCCGGTAAGGGTCAGCATTGCCTTGCCGCCCGCAGAGGTCAGCTGCGAGGGATCTGTCGTGAGCCGGAAGTCGGTCACTGTTGGGGTTGGCTCCGCGCCGCCCTTCCGGATCGTCACATTGACCTGCCCGTTGTGCGTGATGGTCAGTGTGTAGACGCCGTTTTCATACGTTTCCGTGTAGAAGTTGTCTTCGGCGAGTTTTGTACTGCCGCCATTTCTGGTGACAACTGCGGTCGGCCGTTCTCTGGTGTGCAGCGTGATCACCGTGCTTCGGAGATCGCGGTCCTTATCAAGCTTGGGATTGGAAATATGGTATTTCATATAGTCCTGTACATAGGCCTTATGATCGCCGTTCCAGTCGTTCCCGAAGCTTGTCCAGTCCGGATTCTCGCTTTCGCCGGGAACCCAAAGCTCGTCCTTGTCCGTGCGGAAGTTGTTGAGATCGATCTTAATGCTGTCAGCCGTCTCATGCGCAATCAAATAGGTATGTGGCGTCAGAGTAAAGCCCATACTGGTTGCGAATGTCGCGTCTGTGGGAGTGAGCGTAGCAGACTGGTTCTTGTTTTCATTAAAGAGACTATTCATGATGAGAAGCCGTCTGCCGGTCTGTCCTGCTCCGCCGCCCAGGAGTGTCTCCACAAAGGCGTCGCCTGTGGAAAGCTCTAGATACTGCGCATTCAGAATATTTATCTTATCTGCCAGATCTGCGCTTTTCAGCACCCTGCCGAACGCGGAAGCCTCTGCAGCAGATAGCTTACTGGACAGAACGGGCAGTGTGCGATACCGGCCGCTCGTTTGCAGGAGATTGTTGTCCTGCGCTGTACCGTACAATCCTTCAGCAAAGTTCGTCGGGAGATAGCTGTCCGTATGATAGACGGCTTTGATTTCATCCTTAACCTGCTCGCGCGTTGCCGCGGGATTTGCGATCATATACATCTCGCAGACCGCCATCGGCAAGCGCGACCATCTGAACGTGTTCGGCAACGACTATCCCACGCCGGACGGCACCGGTGTGCGCGACTACATTCATGTTGTCGATCTGGCAAAGGGTCATGTTGCCGCGATCCAGTATTTGATGACCCACACCGGCGAGGGCGTGTTCAACCTCGGCACCGGTCACGGCTACAGCGTGCTTGACATGGTTCACGCCTTTGAGGAGGCAAACGGAGTCAAGGTACCGTATGAGATCACCGCGCGCCGCCCCGGGGACCTTGCGACCTGCTATGCAGATCCCGCAAAAAGTCTGGAAGTGCTCGGCTGGAAGGCGGAAAAAAATCTCGTCGATATGTGCCGCGACACGTGGAACTGGCAGAAACAAAATCCAAACGGATATGAGCAATAAGGAGAGATCAAAATGCTGCACCTGAATATCATCAAAGTCAAAACACCCGAAGAAATGGGAAAGGCGGCTGTCGACGAATTTGAGGCGGTCATCTGCCGCAAGCCCGCCTGTGTGATGGGACTTGCCACCGGCTCGACGCCGCTGCCGCTCTACCGCGAGCTGATCGCGCGGGAACAGGCTGGCAAGCTCGACTTTTCGCGCGTCCGCTCGGCAAACCTCGACGAGTACAAGGGCCTTGCACCCGACCACCCGCAGAGCTACCGCCGCTTCATGCAGGAAAACCTGTTTGACCATATCTCCATCAAACCTGAGAACACTATCGTTCCTGACGGCCTTGCTGACGATATCCCCTCCATGTGCAGGGCGTTTGAGCGCAAGATTGAAGACTGGGGCGGCGTAGATATCCAACTGCTCGGCATTGGCCACGACGGGCACATCGGCTTCAACGAGCCGTGTGACCATTTCCCGGTCATGACGCATGAGGTGCAGCTGACGGACATGACCCGCGAGGCGAACAAGCGCTTCTTCTCGTCCATCGACGAGGTCCCGACCGCAGCCGTCACGATGGGCATCGGCACGGTCATGGCGGCGCGGAAGATCATCATGGTCATCACGGGCGCGGACAAGGCGGATATCCTCTACAAGGTCTTCTTCGGCCCTGTCACGCCGGAGGTTCCCGGCTCGATTTTGCAGTTCCACCATGATGTGACGCTTATCTGCGATGAGGCGGCGGCAAGGTTTGTGGAGGAACGATATGCTTTTTAAGAATGCCAATATTTTTGTGGGCGGCAAATTCCGACACGGCTCCTTCCGCGCGGAAAACGGAAGATTTACCGAGATATTGACCACGGTCCCCGCAGAGGGCGGCATCGACCTGAACGACCAGTATGTCATCCCCGGATTGGTCGATGTCTACAATCACGGCAATTCCGGCGCGGATTTTTCCGACGGCGATTACGACGGCCTTGTCAAAATGGCACGCTATTCGGGAAAACGAGCTGCGGAGCGTTGTGTTTCACAGCTTGAGGCACAGCAGCACCTCCATCAAGCTTCAGATCAGCTGCGGCAACATCAAGGCGGTTCAGGGCGACACCGGCCACGCACAGGCTCGCATGGTAACGGAAGTATATGCGCATACGAACAACGAAGAGCGGCTGCTTCTGGCACAGAAGGTGGATGAAAACTTCTTTCAGACGCCGACACCGGGGGCGTTTGCACCGACCAGCGAGATGCAAAAAGTTCTTCAGATTCTTGCCGAAAAACCAGAGCTTGTCAGGCTGCTTGCCGCCATGTAGCCGCTGCGCAGGCAGTTTTGTTGGAAGATTTGTTGGAAAACCTCAGAAATAAGCCGCTTACAAAAAATAGAAAAAATCCTCGAAACCATTGCGGTTTCAAGGATTTTTCTGGAGCTGCTGGGCAGATTCGAACTGCCGACCTCGTCATTACCAATTATGCACGGCCTGTTTTAGCCTGTTGCCACCTGTTGCAGCTTATCGTGAAAAGCCGTTGTGCTGCAAGGAAAACGGGATTTTGCTTGCTGCTTCTTGTTGCTGCTTGTCGCGACCTGCAATGTGCCATTTTTCGGTGTCGGTATGGGTTTTGTATGGGTTTTTTCGAAACCCATACCGAGTGACCTCATCCCTTATTTGCGGCTTTCCTGATTGCCTCGCGCATGATCTGCGCAGCCTTGCTGACGCTTTCGGAATTCGCGTGGGTATACATCCGCAGCGTGACCGCCTTATCGCTGTGGCCGAGAGCCTCAGAGACGCTAGCCACGTCTGCGCCGTTCGTAATTGCGACGCTGGCGAAGGTATGCCGAAGCTTGTGTGGGTGAAGATCTGGCAGCCCGCAGCGATCAGACAGTTTTTTCAGATAGCGCGTTGGGCTTTGCGGGTGCATCGGCTCTGGGCTTCCTTCTTGGGTGAAAATATAAGCGCTCACAGCCTTTGATGCCTGTTCTGTGCGGAGTTTGCGCAAAAGGGCGGTCGTATCGTCTCCGACATAAACGGTGCGTGTCTGCCCGCTTTTAGGCGTGTCCATGTATACGCCCTTCGCTGGCGTATAGCAGAGATTTTTTGTAATGGTGATTTCGCCAGTCTTGAAGTCTACATCTTCCCATTTCAGGGCGCAGCACTCACCGCGCCGGATTCCCGTATCGATCAGGATATGAACAAGCGCCTGCCATTTCAGCGGTTCCTTACGCAGCGCAGAAAGAAGCGTGCTGACCTCTTCTGCCGTATATGCCGCAGGCGCAGCGGCCTTTGCTTCGCCCTTTCGCGGCTTCGGGCGCTCGACTTTATCCATCGGATTTTGCCGGATCATATCGCCCAGGTACGCCATTTTGAAAAGCCCGTGTAAAATAGCATAGACCTTAACAGCGGTCGCGTGCGCTTTCCCTTTGGCCTGAATATCGAGAAGAAGCGCCGCGATTTGAGCGGGCGTGATCTCCGGCATTTTGACGGCGCCAAGCGCCGGGTACACTTCACGATCTAAACAGCCCTGATAGCTATAGCGCCCGTTCTCGCTGATCGTGACAGCCTTTGCGGGCATAAATACGCGTTCTCCGTATTGTTTCAATGTCAGGATACGTGCAGCCTCAGCGGCCTCCTGCGCGTCCTTCTCGCGCTGCTCTGCGCGGCTGATGATCTCCCCGGCATTGCATTGCCGCTCAAATTCAGCAGCTACAGACGCAAGCTCCCGGTCAATCGCCCGTTGGCTCCAGCCGTCCGGAACATACCAGCGTTTTGTCAGGTAGGATTTGCCGCGCCCACGGCTGACACGGATCTCATAGAAGGTTTGACCCGATTTGTTGACCTTTTTTCGCGTAGACGGCATAGCTATATATCCCACCTTCCCGCTCCATGCTTGCATGGGGCTTTATTTTTTGTCTTCGTCTGTTTCCTGCGGACGCTGATATTGCGGAGTTTCTGTGAGCTTTTCCACATAATCCGCCACTTCTTTCAAGTCTTCTGGCTTTAAGTGTTGAAGGAAGCACTTGCTTGCTGCAAGCATCCCGTCAGTGTTGAGTTTTTCATAAGAACGCAGAATACGATCTTCGTCTGACGTGTATTTTACGATAAGCCCCGCTTTTTCAACCACATAATCTGTAACGATCTTGCATTGCTCGTCAACCGGCACAAGCTCTGTCCAGTCAACGTTTAGGGCGGCAGCAATCTTCCTCAGCATTTCAAGCGATAACGATATATCACCATTTTCATATTTTGAAACCGTAGCCCGATTGACGCTCAATTTCTCTGCTAGTTCCTCTTGCGTTATTCTTGCTGCTTTGCGAATTGCTTTAATCCTGTTTTGCTCCATGTCTCTACACCCTCCTTTAGTTTTAATTGTACCTCACTGGCACATTTTTGTCAAGAATGTGCGCACACGTTCTTGACAAGCACGATAAGCAGTGATATAATGTGCCTATAAAGCACAAAGCAAAAGGAGGACGCACATGTACATCGACTCTTTCTCCATTGAATCGCTGCTTGCTGAGCAGGGGCTGACGAGAAAAAAATTTGCTGAACGCTGCGGTATCTCGCGGCAGAGCATCTCAACGATCATCCGCCGCGGCACCTGTGAGCCGCGTACGGCTGGGAAGTTGGCGGCAGGCCTCGGAGTGCAGGTGAATGACATTGCTATGAGGGAGGCGCGCGTAAAATGACGCCATTTTTAAAAATTCCTGATGCGTGCAAAGCGACAGGGCTAAGTCAATTCGCGCTGCGCCGCGGCTGCAAGGACGGCTCTGTTCCGCATATCAAGGCCGGAACAGTCTACTTGATAGACGTCGAAGCGCTGCTTGAAAAGCTTCACGGCGAAGCTGCGGCAAACACACAGAGCGAGGGCGGGCGCTGATGGCGGCGGAGAAAAAATCCTTCGTTCTGTATCACGATATCAGAACGCCTCTGGAATTGCTGACGGATGAGCAGCGCGGGAAGCTGTTCCTTGCCCTGCTGAACTACTCCGAATACGGCGACCTTCCAGATTTCGACGGGGCGTTGCTAATGGCATTTGCCTTTATTCGAACGTCACTTGACCGTGATGCGGAGGCGTGGGCAGAAAAGCGGGCAAAGCGTGCAGAGGCGGGGCGGAGCGGAGGTCTAGCAAAAGTAGCAAATGCTAGCAATGCTAGCAGCTCCAAGCAAAACGTAGCAAATTTAGCCGTACCCGGACCCGTAAGCGTAAGCGTTCCCGTACCCGTAAATTTATCTACCACCACAGGTGGTGGTAGAGGGACGGCGGACAAGCCGCCGCGCGCTTCGCGCTTCACCCCGCCCACTGTCGACGAGGTCAAGGTTTACTGCCAAGAGCGAGGAAGCAGCGTTGACCCGGAAAAGTTCGTTGATTTCTACGCTGCTAACGGCTGGAAACAGGGCAAGAATAAGCCCATCGTCGACTGGAAGGCTGCGGTTCGGACGTGGGAACGCTCGGACGCGCAGCAGAAGGCGCAGGACCAGAATCGTGTCCGCACATCAGCGGAATACCGAGAGGAGGCAGATTTCTTTGGATAAGGCGGAATTTCCAATCATTTCACCAGACCAAACCGTGCTTGAACGCTGTCCAGCCTGCGGGGAAGCGACGCTGATCGAGGTCACCATGACCTGCGGCCAGCAGCAAAAGACCATGCAGCGGCATATTTCCTGCGCTTGCGCCCGAAAGCAGCGTGAGACGGAGGAAGCACAGGCCCGACAGCGGGAATTCGAGGCGCAGCTTGTGCAGACATGGGCGGGCACGGGGCTTGCAATCACGACATTCCGGCGCAATACGTTCAAGGCCGACGATGGCGCGAATAGGAAAATATCCCGCACCTGCCGCCGGTATGTGGAGACATGGCCGAAGGTTCTGGAACAGAATTACGGGATTCTGCTTTACGGCAGCGTCGGTACGGGCAAGACGTTCCTAGCTCATGCCATTGCGAACGCGCTGATCGCGCAGGGCGTCAGCGTCCTTGTCACAAATTTTTCGAAGATCCTGAACGTGGTCATGTCGAGCCGTGACCGGCAGCAGATATTGGACAGTTTGAATGCCTATCAGCTGCTTGTCGTCGATGATCTTGGCGCAGAACGCAGCACCGATTTTGCGCGTGAGGTTACCTATTCCGTCGTTGACCAGCGCGGACAGGCCGGCCTTCCGCTGGTTATTACGACGAATCTGTCTTTGGCTGAGATCAAAGACGCATCGGATATGTCGCTGCGCCGGATCTACGATCGGCTGGAAACGCTCTGCCCCATTACCATCTGCATGGACGGCACAAGCCGCCGAACCGCCGACGCCGCCCGCCGCAAACAGGCTGCGCGCGAGCTGCTGCTATAAATAAAACCGCCCTTCCGAGCGGCTCCTGTGCGGCGTGATCCTGATGAAAATCATTGTAGCACAGGAGGGCAGGACATTGCAAGCACAAACAGAACGCGCCGCGCAAACGAACAGAATCGCGGAGGCTGTGCAGCGCGGGCAGTTGGATAGTCTGACGCTTTGGGCGGCTGTCCGGGGTTACGCCGCGAGGAAGGCCCGCCGCTGGGCAGCTGCGCTGAACCACCGCTGCGGCACGGAATTTGACGATCTGGCGCAGGAGGCCTACCTTGCCATGCTGCGGGCTGTCAGACTGTGGAGGCCGGACGGCGGCACGGGCTTCATCGGCATCTATGAACTGACGCTTCGGACTGCATTCGCGGACGTATGCGGCCTGAGAACAATGCGGGATAGAAACGATCCCTTGCAGACCGCCGTTTCCCTCGATACGCCGGTGGGCGAGGACGGCGAGGGAACAAACACGCTGGTAGACTTTGTGCAGGATGAGCAGGCGGAAGACCGACTTTTGGAAATCGAGCGGGAAGAACTGGCGGAGGCAGTACAAGCAGCCTTACAGCAGCTTCCGGACGAGCTGCGCGAGGCGCTGACCGACACATTCTGGTTCGACAAGCCGGTTGACGCACGGTTGCGCAATACCGCCCTGAAAGCGCTCAGAACGCCCACGGTCTGCCAAACGCTGCGGACGTATGTCTGATTATTTCAGCGCTTTTCGCCGGTTTCCGGCGGTTATAACACGGGAAGGAGTGATGAATTGACACCACGAAAGGAAAAGGCACTGCAAGCGCTTCTTGTGAGCCGCACACGGGCAGAGGCGGCAAAGGTGGCCGGAATTGCAGAAAGCACCTTGCGCAGCTATATGCAGGACAGTGAGTTCGTAGACCGCTATAAGCAGGCGTTTGGGGACATGGTGCGCGACGCGACCCGGCAGGCACAGCAGACATTGAGCCCGGCACTGTCAACGCTGCGCGAGATCATGGAGGATAAGGGCGAGCAGGCGCAGGCGCGCATTTCTGCCGCCCGCTCGGTGTTAGAATACTCACTGAAGTTGTGCGAACAGACGGATATTCTGGAGCAGCTGCGTGAACTGGAAAAATGGAGGGAGGAAACCGATGGGCGGAGTTAAAGCAAGGCTGGACGATCTGCGCAAATTTGCAGAACGGTGCAGAGGAAAACAGCTTGTTTTCCTGTATCGGACACCGGACGGAGCAGAGAGACGCGGCAGCATCGATGATCTTATTTCGGACGATGGTGCATTTATCCGCGTCCTGAGCGGGAACCGGTTGAGCGATCTTGACAAAATGCTGGAATATGAATTGAGGACACTCACATGCAAGGAATAAAAGCACGCCTTGACAAGCTGAACAGCTTCCGGCTTGAACAGAAGGGCGATATTCCGCCCGTTGATTCTGTCGCATTTCAGATGCGGTTTCTGATGTTTCCTATATTTTTGGGAGAAGCAAGCTTTATGAGTTCGGAAGAAAAAGCGGCGGTGCTCGCGCTGAACCCACTCGATTATGAAGAGGGCTACAGCCGTGACACGGTATTAGAGGCACAGGAAATTATCAGGCGTGAGGACACGCAGAAAGGAAAATTATGAGCAGATACAACACATACGCACGGCGGCTTGACACTGCTTTCAAGACAGCCCGAGACGAATACGCTGAGGCTTATAGCAGCCTTGAACAGGCACGGCAGGCAGACACCGACGCGAAGGCATGGAGGCCTAACGACAACGAGGAAGACAAGCGGCTTCGCATTGCGACGGCGGCTCTTGAGCTGAACAAGGCGAATGCGGCGTTCAAGATTGCCGAGGCCAGAATCTGGCCGGAGTTTGACGCGAAGTGCAAGGAACTGCGCAAGGAGCTTGAAAAGGACGTTCAGAAAAACAGCCTCGCGAACCCGGACGCGATCGACGCGAACGCATTGGAGCTTCTGAAATCGGGAGCGCTGACCGTGGAAGATTACTATTCGTTTGCGGAGCGGTATGAGAGCAACGCGACCATGCTGCGCGTGATTTCAAAATACGCGCTGGACGCTTCTGAAAACGCGGATGATACCAAAGACGCGGTTGCGCTGCGTATTCTTTCCGATAACTGCAAAACGGGTATGGGGACAGTTTTGCGGGCTTGGAACGAACTGGAAGGGCTTGCAGGCTACTGTTCTGGCCGCGGCGGAAGCAGAAACGCACCCACTTCCCCTGATTTTGCTATCAGCATGGGAAAATGGTGGGAAGAGTTGGCTGGTCAGTCTATCGAGAATTTCTGAGGGGGTGTTCGTATGCAGATTGTAATTGGCGCGATCATTTTTGCGGTTGGCTGCTTCTGCGGCGCGGTTCTGGTTGCGACGGGCGAAGCCCTTGAACGCAGAAAGCGGTGATTGCATGGGGATTCCTGCGAAAAATCTTGCAGCTGCGAAGAAGTACCTTCACACGATGAATAAGAACTTTTTGAAAGCGTGGGAAATGGGCTTTCGCGATGCAGACGCGGGGCGCGATCAGCGCCCCACCCCATGCCCGGACAGCATAAAGCCGGGAACCGCAGCATATGCGGCGGTGTCTTTCGCCCGAGAAGTATACATCATGGGATACAGAGCGGGAAAGAGGGTGCATAAAGAATGAATTTGTATGAACTCTGCGTAAAGATCGGCGCAGATGTTACCGACGTAAACAAGGGCATTGACGAAACCGGAAAGAAAACGTCCGACCTCGGCGAAAAAATCAAAAACGGCCTTGCCACTGTCGGCAAGGCTGCGGTAGTCGGCGTGACCGCAGCGGCGACGGCAATCGGCACAATCGGCACAAAGGCGATCCAGGCATACGCAGACTATGAGCAGCTCGTCGGCGGCGTGGAGACGCTTTTTAAGGATAGCCAAGATAAAGTCATGGAGTACGCAAACAACGCGTATAAAACCGCTGGACTGTCGGCAAATGAATATATGGAGACAGTAACGAGCTTTTCCGCGTCCTTGCTGCAATCCTTAGACGGTGACACCAGCGCTGCGGCAGAAAAAGCAAACCTGGCGCTGACCGATATGTCCGACAACGCGAACAAAATGGGCACGGACATGACATCAATCCAGAACGCATATCAGGGGTTCGCAAAAGCAAATTACACCATGCTCGACAACCTCAAACTCGGCTACGGCGGTACGCAGGCCGAAATGCAGCGGTTACTTGAAGACGCGGAGAAAATCTCCGGCATCAAGTACGACATTTCCAGCTATGCGGATATCGTGGACGCGATCCATGTCGTGCAGACCGAAATGGGAATCACCGGCACGACCGCAAAAGAAGCCGCGTCCACGATTCAAGGCTCGTTCGGCATGGTAAAAGCTGCATGGCAGAACCTTGTGACCGGCCTTGCAGACCCGGATCAGGACTTGGGAACCCTCGTGGGCAACTTCACAGATTCCATTGTCGTCGCGGGAAACAACCTGATTCCGCGCATTCAGGAATTACTGCCGCGTATCGTGGAGGCTGTAACGTCTCTTGTTGGAACGGTCAGCGAGCAGCTGCCCGCACTGCTTGAATCTGTCCTTCCCTCGCTCATCGAGGGCGCGACAAGCCTGATTGCTGGGCTGATGGCTGCGCTTCCTGCGGTTCTCGCCGTGCTTGGCGATGTTGCGCCGACAGTCATTGGAATTCTAGTTCCGGCGCTGATTGATCTCCTGCCGCAGATCGTGCAAACGGGCATTGACGTTATTGTTTCACTGGTACAGGGCATTTCTGAAGCCATGCCGGAACTGATTCCGGCAGCGACGGAGGCGATACTTGAAATCGTTGATACGCTTACGAACCCAGACAACATCGGAAAACTGGCCGACGCCGCGCTTAAGATCATCCTCGCTTTGGCGGACGGGATCATTGATGCCGTCCCGAGGCTGCTTGAGGCGGCTCCCAAGATTATCACAAATCTCATCACCGCGCTTACTGAAAATTTCCCCAAAATCATCGAATCCGGCGCAAAACTTGTTAAATCGCTGATCGATGGCCTGATTAAATCCATTCCGCAGCTTACTGAGACTGCGCCAAAGCTTATTATTGGAATTGTGCAGGGAATCCTTGATAATCTTCCGGAGATCATCATGTCCGGCCCTAAAATCATTATGGCGCTCATTGAGGGCCTTATCAGCGCGATCCCGGATCTCGTTCAGGCCGTGCCAACACTGATCAAGTCGATTGTAGATACGTTCCTCAATTATGACTGGGGCAGCATCGGCAGAAATATTGTGAGCGGCATTAAAAACGGCGTCTCAAATACATGGAACGGCCTAAAGTCTGGCGTAGGAACGGCTGTGAATGGGCTGGTTGGCGGCGTGGAAAGCATTCTCGGCATCGCGTCTCCGTCCAAAGTCTTCGCCAGAATCGGCGGCTACATGGCCGAGGGACTTGGGCAGGGCTTTGACCGCGAAATGACTGACGTTCGGAAGAATATCGAGGATCAAATGACCTTCGGAACAACGTCATTCTCCGTGTCCGGTGCGGCAAAGTCCTCTGTCGGCGTCGTGAACGGCCTGCTTGCCAACAATCAGCCGAACCCGCTGACACAGGTGAATCTTGTCGTTGACGGCCAAACGCTGGCGCGGGTACTGTTTGACCCGCTGCGCGGCGAAATTCTGCAAAGGGGTGTGTCGCTGGCGTAAACCCGCAGCTTAAAATAACAGAAGGAGGTCGAACACAGGCCACCAGCCGAGAGAAAGTCCCGGCGTCCGTCGGCAGAGCGTGCGGGGCTGCCTACCCTTTGCAGCTTTGCAAAATCCTGCGCGAGGTACTGCGCAGGCACGCCGCTAAAGCACCTGCGGCGTGCTGACCATCTGTTCTTAGCCCAATACATAGAGGGACGGGGGACATCCTCCGTCCCTTGTGTTATTCACCAGCGAAATTTCGCTGATGAAGCCTTGAAGAAACACGAACGTTCGTTTGCTGCGTGGCTGTTATAACGCCGCACACGCCGCCAGAAGCCATATACCCGCTCGTTTATGCGGGAGAATAAAAAACGCCGCTGTGGGGCTTGTACGGCCTCACAGCGGCATATGATTTTTAATCGTCTGGGCGATACACAAAGCCCTCTGGCAGAAGGTTGACAATCTGGCGGTATGGGATCACGCAATCCGGGAGCGGGCAGCGAAAGCAGCTT
>ERZ856578.5103-NODE-5103-length-16500-cov-101.419777_pt1 | contig 16500 bp, 7 predicted proteins | sample MGYA00514384_ERZ856578 | MGnify/ENA primary metagenome ERZ856578 (study PRJEB29103, sample SAMN06111958) | human gut metagenome | biome: human gut; feature: ankylosing spondylitis patient; material: healthy_person | host: Homo sapiens | place: China:Hangzhou...
GCAGCATTAAGATTCTTATTAGCAGTAGCAAGCATAAGCTTAATTCTGTTAAGCTGGTTAACCTCTGAAGCACCTGGGTCATAATCGACAGCGATTATGTTAGCTTCAGGGAAAGCAGCACGAAGCTCTTTAATAACACCTTTACCAACAATGTGGTTAGGAAGGCAGGCAAATGGCTGACAGCATACGATATTACCGGCACCGTGATGTATAAGTTCTATCATTTCGCCAGTAAGAAGCCATCCTTCACCAGTCTGGTTACCAAGAGAAACAAGGTCCTTGGCAAGAGCAGCAGTTTCCTTGATAGATGAAGGAGCATCAAAACGCTTACTTTCAGCTAAAGCTTTATTTCCAGCTTTTCTGAACCATTCAAGAAGCTTTATCACAGAGTTGTTGATAAATGCTGACTTTCCGGATGTTCCAAGGTACTTGTGCTTGAAGTTTGCATTTTCGGCACAGTAGAGCAGGAAGCCTAAAAGGTCAGGTACAACAGCTTCTGCACCTTCAGCCTCAAGCAGGTCAACAAGATAATTGTTAGCGGCAGGAAGGAACTTAACAAGAATTTCTCCTACAACACCAACTCTAGGCTTCTTTATATCAAGCAGTTCGATATTATCAAAGTCTTTAACGATAGCACGAAGATTATTGTTAAAGTCCTTCATACGAACTTTGTCTGCTGTAAGCTGCTTTATACATATTTCTTTCCAGTGTTCGTGAAGTTCATTAACTGAACCAGCAACCTTTTCATAAGGTCTTGTTCTGTATACAACATTCATAAATACATCGCCGTATTCAATAGCCATCATAGCCTTTTTAAGCATTTTCAGGTCATACTTGAAACCAGAGTTAGTTTCAAGACCCTGCGCACTAAGAGAGATAACAGGGATATATCCTAAGTTAGCCTTCTCAAGAGCACGTCGTATGAAGCCGATGTAGTTAGAAGCACGGCAGCCACCACCAGTCTGTGTGATAATTATGGCAGTCTTTGAAAGGTCATACTTTCCTGAAAGTACAGCATTCATAATCTGACCTACAACCATCAAAGAAGGGTAGCAGGCATCATTATTTACATACTTAAGTCCCATATCGACAGATGACTTATTATCATTATCAAGAACCTCAAAATTATAGCCACATGAGTTGAGGGCTGGTTCAAGTAAGTCAAAATGTATTGGTGACATCTGAGGGCAGAGAATCGTGTAATTCTTTCTCATCTCAGGTGTGAATTCAACACGGTTATAAGCAGACGAAACAAGTGTACGCTTGTAATTCTTCTTATCTCTTACCTTGAGGGCTGCAATAAGTGATCTTATACGGATACGTGCAGCACCAAGGTTGTTGACCTCATCAATCTTTAATACAGTATATATCTTTCCAGATTTAGTTAATATATCGTTGACAGCATCAGTAGTTACAGCATCAAGACCACATCCAAATGAGTTGAGCTGGATAAGGTCAAGGTTATCCTGAGTTTTAACAAAGCTTGCAGCGGCATATAATCTTGAGTGATACATCCACTGGTCCATAACGATAAGAGGACGTTCAACATTGCCAAGATGTGCAACGCTGTCTTCTGTTAAAACAGCAATACCATAGGAATTGATAAGTTCAGGTATTCCGTGGTTTATCTCTGGGTCAATATGGTAAGGACGGCCTGCGAGTACGATACCTCTTTTATTATTATCCTTTAAGTACTGTATAACTTCTTCACCCTTTTTATGCATATCTTCTCTTGACTGCATAAGTTCTTTCCAGGCATCAGAAACGGCAGCTTTAATCTCACCTGCCGGAATATCTGGAAATTCCTCTTTAAGTCTTTTAGCAAGAATATCTTCGTTTTCAAAAGAAAGGAATGGGTTTCTGAAATCAATATTTTCTGACTTGATTTCTTCAACATTGTTCTTGATATTCTCGGCATAAGAAGTAACGATAGGGCAGTTATAATGGTTGTTAGTGCCATCTATTTCCTTATGTTCATAAGGTACACAAGGATAGAATATAAACTTAACCCCCTTCTTAATAAGCCAGCTTATATGTCCGTGCGCTAACTTGGCAGGATAACATTCTGACTCGGATGGAATTGACTCAATACCAAGTTCATATATCTTTCTTGTTGACTGTGGCGAGAGAACTACCTTATAACCAAGCTTTGTAAAGAAAGTGAACCAGAATGGATAATTCTCATACATATTAAGGACTCTTGGTATACCTACAACACCTCTTACAGCAAGGTCTGCTGAGAGTGGTTCATAGTCAAAGAGTCTGTGGAACTTATAGTCAAAGAGGTTAGGAGCCTTTTCCTTATTACGTTCTTTTCCAAGACCTCTTTCACATCTGTTACCAGTAATAAATGAACGTCCGCCAGAGAACTTATTTATAGTTAAATGGCAGCTGTTCGTACATCCTTTACATCTTGTAAGAGTAGTTTCATATGTAAGGCTGTTAATCTTATCGATAGAAAGCATAGATGAGTCAGATATTCCATCGTAGCGTTCCCTTGCGATAAGAGCAGCACCGAAAGCACCCATAATACCTGCGATATCAGGTCTTATGGCATCAACACCTGTTATTTTTTCAAAGCTTCTGAGTACAGCATCATTGTAGAATGTACCACCCTGTACAACGATATGCTTTCCAAGGTCACCCGGGTCAGCAATCTTTATAACCTTGTATAAGGCATTTTTAATAACTGAATAAGCAAGACCGGCAGATATATCTGAAACCTCTGCGCCTTCCTTCTGCGCCTGCTTAACCTTTGAATTCATAAATACAGTACATCTTGTACCAAGGTCAATAGGATGTGCGGCAAAAAGAGCAGCCTTTGCGAAGTCCTGTACAGAATAGTTAAGTGACTTTGCAAATGTTTCTATAAATGAACCACATCCTGAAGAACATGCTTCGTTAAGCTGTACGGAATCAACAGTCTGGTTCTTGATTTTGATACATTTCATATCCTGACCACCAATATCGATGATACAGTCAACGTCAGGGTCAAAGAAAGCAGCAGCATAGAAGTGGGATACTGTTTCAACTTCTCCCTCATCAAGCATAAGTGCCGACTTTATAAGTGCTTCACCATAACCTGTTGAACATGCCTGTACAATCTTGGCTTTAGGTGGAAGCTGAGAATATATTTCCTTAATTGCCTTTATAGTAGTGGCAAGTGGAGAGCCGTTATTGCTTGAATAGAATGAGTAAAGGAGATTACCATCTTCATCTACCAAAGCAACCTTAGTAGTAGTAGAACCTGCATCGATACCAAGATAGCAGTTACCCTCATAAGAGGCTATGTCGGCTGTCTTTACGTGGTGTGCATTATGACGTTTGATGAAGTCATTGTAGGCAAGCTGGTCAGCAAAAAGTGGTTCCATACGTTCTACTTCAAATTCAAGCTTTATTTTGCCAGAAAGACGCTTAATGATGTCAGAAACATTGACACATACATCCTTGCTGTAGTTCATAGCTGAACCAACGGCAGCAAAAAGATGTGAATGTTCCGGCGCAATAGTCTGTTCAGGTGTAAGGCTTAATGTACGAATAAATGCCTGCTTTAACTCCGAAAGGAAGTGGAGTGGACCACCTAAGAAGGCTACATTACCACGGATTGGCTTACCACAGGCAAGACCAGAAATAGTCTGGTTGACAACAGCCTGAAATATAGATGCAGAAAGGTCTTCCTTAGTGGCACCTTCGTTGATAAGCGGCTGTATATCAGACTTGGCAAAAACACCGCATCTTGCAGCTATCGGGTAGATTGACTTGTAGTTCTTGGCATATTCATTAAGACCTGAAGCATCTGTCTGTAATAAAGTTGCCATCTGGTCAATAAATGAACCAGTACCACCGGCACATATACCATTCATACGCTGGTCGATACCGTTTGTGAAGTAGATAATCTTTGCATCCTCGCCACCAAGCTCAATGGCAACATCGCACTGTGGAGCGTAATCCTGAAGTGCTGTTGATACAGCGACAACCTCCTGTGTAAATGGAACTTCAAGGTGCTTGGCAAGTGTAAGTCCGCCAGAACCTGTGATTACAGGGTAGACCTCGAATTGACCAAGCTGGGATACAGCCTTTTCAAGAAGTCCCTGTAAAGTTTCCTGAATATTGGCGAAATGTCTTTCATAATCTGAGAATAAAATATTATTATCATCATCAAGAATAGCGATCTTTACTGTTGTTGAGCCAATATCAATACCTAATCTGTATTTGTTCATAGTCATTACGGCAGAGCCGTCCTCCTTGTCTAATGTAGATGTGCTGCAAATGTCAGCAGAGCTGTACATCTGGCACAATCATTATATAAATTAATGTGTTTCCTGAATTAAAAGTACTTCTACTATAAAATAAATAGATGTCAAAAAATGTAGAAATACCTGGAAAAGATTACAACTGACATATTATATAAGAAATAACAGAATAATTCAACACCATAAATATGACTGTTTATATAAAATTAATAATACTAAAATGAGAACTTGATTGACAAAGATGTTTAATGTTTTTATACTTTTATCATAATATTTTAGTGCGGAGTAATATAAAAATATTGTATCCGCTCTTATATGTATCAAAATATAAGTGGATAATATTGTGTGTACTGCCTGACAGCATACTACACAGTGATATTATTACACAGAAATGAGGAGTTTAATGAGTTGGTTTCAAAAGTTTGAAAGGAAGTATTCAAGGTATGCCATTAAAAATCTTATGACTTATATAATTATATTATATGCAGTCGGATTTGTTTTTGAGGTGTTCGCACCGGGTGTATATAGCAGCTTTCTTTCGCTGGATTTTTCCAAAATATTTGCAGGACAGGTGTGGAGACTGGTTACATTTATAATACAGCCACCATCAACAAGTATCATATTTGTATTCTTTTCATTGTATTTCTATTATCTGATAGGTACAGTACTTGAAAATATATGGGGTTCATTTAAGTTTAACGTGTATTTCTTTTCAGGAGTATTGTTAAATATTGTTGCAGCGCTTATAATATACTTAATATTTGGTATAAGCTTTAATATGAGTACACATTATATTAATCTTGCTTTATTTATGGCATTTGCTATGGAACAGCCAGATATGGAAGTACTGCTGTTCTTTATCATACCTATAAAGATAAAGTGGATGGCATTGCTGGATGGAATAGTATTTGCAATAGCAATAATATGCGGTTTTATAGTTCCTACAATGGCGGTAAATGGTTCAACTATCGGTTATACTATGTGGAATGGATTATACAGAGCCGGACTTTTATCAGGAAGCGGAATGGGATGTTATGCCAATGCTATTGCGGCTCTTGTGTCTATGCTTAACTTTATAGTATTTATGATAGTTGCAAAGAAGGGACCTTATAAGTCTTCTACACAGAGGAATTACAACAAGGCTATGTATACAGCTAGGAAAGCAGAAAAAAACAGAAGAGATGGAAAGAAGCCATCATTTAATGAAAGGGTATACAACGCCAATAGTGAAAAGACAACTTGGGATAATGCCAACCAGCCATATAAGCCGGTTCGTAACGGACAGCCTAAGCACAGATGTGCAGTGTGTGGAAGAACAGAGCTTGATGATGAAAATCTTGTATTCAGATTTTGCTCTAAGTGCGTTGGAAATTATGAGTATTGCAGCGACCACCTGTATACACATATTCATATTACAGGCAATAACGGCAGTGCTGAATGATATTCCTATATATTAAAGTATTTTGTATGATGTAGGTTTAATACACTTCTGCATGCAGAAAAAGTAACTTAACTTATTAAATCTACATCATCATATATCAATGTTGATTAAGATACTGCCGACTTATTTTAATAATTTGTAAATAATTACTATTGCTATTTTATGGGTTATTAAGTATAATTGGCTGGATTGTTTTGTTTTTTATTAATTAATTTTTTACTTTGGAGGTTAGAATGAAAAAGACTAAGATTATATGTACTATGGGTCCTAACACTAATGACAGAGAGCTTATTAAGCAGCTCGCATTAAATGGTATGGATATTGCAAGATTTAACTTCTCTCATGGTGACCATGAAGAGCAGGCTGGACGTTTTGCATTAGTTAAGAGTGTTAGAGAAGAAATCAACAAGCCTATAGCTACACTTCTTGATACAAAGGGACCAGAAATCAGAACTGGCGTACTTAAGGATGATAAAAAGGTTACTCTTAAGGAAGGACAGAAGTTCACTCTTACAACAAGAGAAGTTGTTGGTGATGAAACTATCGATATGATTACTTATGCAGGTCTTCCAGCAGATGTAGACAATGGTAACACAATTCTTATCGATGACGGTCTTATTGAGCTCAGAGTAGAAGAGGTAGTTGATGGTACAGATATCGTATGTACAGTAATCAATGGTGGTGAACTTGGTTCTAAGAAGGGTGTTAATGTTCCTAACGTAAGCATTAAGCTTCCTGGAATTACAGATAAGGATAAGGATGATATTATATTTGGTATAGAGCAGGGATTTGACTTCATCGCAGCTTCATTTGTAAGAAATGCAGCTTGTATTCAGGAGATTAAGCAGCTCTTATGGGAGCATGGCTCAGATATCCCAGTTATCGCTAAGATTGAGAATGCTGAAGGTATTGAAAATCTTGACGAAATCATCAAGGTTGCTGATGGTATCATGGTTGCCAGAGGTGATATGGGTGTTGAAATCCCAGCAGAAGATGTTCCACATTATCAGAAGGAAATCATCAAGAAGTGTAATGCAACTTACAAGCCAGTTATAACAGCTACACAGATGCTTGATTCTATGATTAGAAACCCACGTCCTACAAGAGCTGAAGTTACTGACGTTGCTAATGCTATCTATGATGGTACAGACGTAGTTATGCTTTCTGGTGAAACAGCTAATGGTAGGTACCCACTTGAAGCATTAAAGATGATGGCTAAGATTGCAGAAAGAACAGAGCAGGATATCAAGGACAGAGCTTCTGATATATCTAAGGTTCACAGCAAGAGAAGTATCTCAAGTGCTGTATGCAACGCAACAGTTCAGACTGCTGATAACCTTAACGCTAAGGCTATTGTATGCCCAACTATATCAGGTTTCACAGCAAGACTTACATCTAAGCTTAAGCCAAATGCTGAGATTATCGGATGCTCACCATATGATAATGTTCTTAGAAAGATGCAGATATACTGGGGTGTAAGACCTTTAAAGACTGCAACAGAAACATCTACAGATAAGATTATTGAGCATGCATTAGTAGTATCTGAGCAGGCTGGTTTCGTAGAAGAAGGAGATACAGTTATCGTATCTGCTGGTATCGCTACATCATCAGACCCATCTGCTAAGAGAGGTCTTACTAATACTATGAGAGTTGTTACTATCTAGTAGCTGGTAGAAGATATTTCAGATAGTTATATAAGCCCACAAAACCTTTGAAACTGGTTTTGTGGGCTGTTTTGATAATTCTTAATGAATTGAGAAGTGGTTTATGATAATGTTAGATTGGTTATTAGTTAATGGTAGTGGAAATAATTAAATTTTTGTAGGAGTAAATGTGTTTGATAGGGTAGAATAATAAATTTGTCTATGTTGTAGTTTAAATAGAATGGGGTGTCAGATTTGAAAATAGTATCAAAGTTTATGAGTATGAGCCAAGATGTAATAAATATTATTAATGAATTGCAAAGTGGTGAATTGGAAGTAAGAAATGTTCCGGAGGAGTTTGCTTTAGATTTAAATGTTGTAAAAGCTGAAAGAGAACTTGGATTGAGGAAAAGCGGTCATCGTGGTTTTGATGTAATAACGCAAAATTTTTTTGTTGAAGAACAATGGTTTCATAAAGATTTATCAGATAATTTTATTCCTATATTACATAGAACAAGATTTAATTCATTTGAACAATATTATAATTTCTTAGATGGAGATATTTATGAAAATGCTTGCTATTACCAATATAGATTTGATGATGAATTTTCAAAGAACCTTAATCTTGATATAAATAGGTTGACAGAAATAAAGAGCTTTGTAACAGAAACTATAGATGATTACAAATGTGAATTGTCATTGGATGAAATTGATAAATATAATTATAACGAAACAGTAATTAAAAAGTATATAAAGCAGTGGCTTGATAAATTTATTGCTTGTGATACATATGATAAATTTCAAATTGTATGCAAAGAATATGCTAATGCAACAGTAATAAAAAATATACAATTTTTCTTTTTTCAGTATGCATTATATTATCAATACAGTAAAAAACATTTAGATATTCTTATGGAATATATGTCAAAAGACTATTATTCTGGAGGTAATGCTGTATTGGGATTGTGTTTGATATACACACCAGAGGAGATTTATAATAAGTATAATTTTTCACAAGCTTCACCTTCAACAAATAGAAATAGAAAAGCAAATGTGAAAAAATTCATAGAAAACTTAAAAAATAAAAATATTGAAACAGAAATATATTGTTATTTTGATAAGGTATCACATTTTTATTGTGAAGAAACAAAAGTTTATTGTTATGAAAATCGTCAGGGAAGAAGAATTTTAAATAAATTGCGTGGTGTAACTGTATGCCGAGCTTTTGAAACATTTGAGGAGTTTATTAAGTATAGAAAAGGTGATTTGAGGAATTGTGATTTATCTCAAGATATTAATTTAAAAGTTAATTTTTTAAAATATATTATTGATGATACAACCAAATTACCAATTGGAGAAAATACAAATTTAGATTATAGGGTAAATAAATTATATACGAATGAAAAATTTATAGTGGAGCAATTTTGGTATGATGATTTAGGTAAATGTGTTAAGCAGAAGTCACATAAATTTTTATATTTTTTTGATTTTGTTGCTTTTTTGAAAGGTGATTTATCTGGGGCAGATTTAGTGCTTTGTACAGGAATGAAAAATCTTTCAAATGTGGATGGAATTAACTTTGACAATGTAAAAATGGTTAGTGACTTGTGTGAACAATTTAATGTTTCGTATACATCATATAATTATAATAAAAATCTTATTAGTGAGTTTCCTATATCGGAGAAGTATGAAGAACAAACAAAATTAGTATTGCAGCAATCTAGGGAAATTATATCTAATAGTGATAGTATGGTTATAGAAAAATATAATAGAATTAGTTATATTTCTGATTTACATTTGATGCACAAAATTGAAAAGGCTAAATGTAAATCAAAAGAAGATATGATTTATATATTACAAAAAAACATTGATAATATTTTACATGAATGTAATACAACAATAACGCTTATTGGAGGTGACATATCATCCGAATTTTTTTTGTTTGAAATGTTTGTTAAAATGCTTAAAAAGGCGGCAGATAAATCGTATGGGAAAAAATATTTTGTATTTGTTCTAGGAAATCATGAACTCTGGGGCTTTCCTGAATTATCAATAGAACAGATTGTTGAAAAATATAGGGTTTTACTGCAAGAAAATGGAATGTATTTATTACAAAATGATTTATTTTATATGAACGAAATTGATGATGTTGGTATTATCTTTTATGATGAACTTATGCATTTAAATAACAAGGATATTATGGAAAAACTTAGATGTACAAGAATTGCTATTCTAGGTGGATTAGGGTTTTCGGGATATAATTATAAGTTTAATGCAAATAGTGCTGTTTATATGTCGACAATTGATAGAAATATGGAAATAAAAGAAAGTAAAAAATTAGAACAATTATATAATAAGTTAATAGATGTATTGTCAAAGAAAAATACAGTTATTTTGACACACATGCCAAAACAAGATTGGTGTAATGGTACAGGTTATCATGATAATTTTGTTTATGTTAGTGGTCATACTCATTGGAATGAATTCTTTGATGATGGTGTAGTAAGAATATATTCAGATAACCAAATAGGTTATAGAAATCAGTCACTACATTTAAAAAATTTTCTGATAGACAAGGAATATGATTATTTTGCCGATTATGATGATGGTATATATGAAATTACAGCTCAGCAATATCAAGATTTTGCCCGTGGAAAAAATTTGAATATGACATTTAATAGACAAATTAATATTCTTTATATGTTAAAGAAAAAAGGTTATTATTGTTTTATTCATAAGAGTAAAACAGGTACGTTGTCATTGTTAAATGGTGGCTCATTAAAAAATTTATATATACAAAGATTGAAATATTATTATGAAAATATGGATATAATGATTGATTATATAAAAAAGCCATTGGATAAATATATTGCTTATCAACAAAATATTTCTGATAAAATAAAAAAGATTGGTGGAAGTGGTCGAATTCACGGCTGCATTATAGATATTGATTTTTTTAATCATATATATGTTAATCCAGTGAATATGGCAATAACAGGTTATTGGGCAAAGAATATAATTGATAAACAGGTGTTTGTTAATATTCCTGGGTTATTAAAATCAAAATGTCCAGTATTATATTGTAATTATATGAAATTAGTTGAAGAAGAAAATGCTAATTCATTAATAATAAATAATACAGAAAATGAGGCATTGATATTGTCACAGGAATATTTAGAAACTGATATTTATAGGGCATCACGAGAGATGAAAAAAATGCAAAAATTAAGTTCAAACGTGTTGACAGTATGGTACGATACCGCTGTAGAAGCAAAAAAATGTATACACGAAAATAATGTATGAAGTGAAGATTATTAACTTTGGAACTATAAATATACAAAAATAGGTTGCTTATGTTTGCAGCTTAGCTATATTTAAATAAGTCACAAAAAATAAGTATTTATAATGGTGCAATATTTAAAATTGCTTAGTTTATAGTATTGAAGATATTAGAAGCATAAACTTGATAAGATGGAAAAGGAACTACAGAGTATGAATGTAAAAAAGATATTAATATGGCTTCCAGCTATTGTTATGGCGATGGTTATATTTGGCTTTTCAAAGCAGGATGGAGAGGAGTCGTCAGGCCTTAGTTATAAGGCAGCAGATATTATACTTACAGTGTGTGATAAGGCTGGAATTGTTGATTATAATGAGAATAACAGGGAAAGTATGATAGAGGCTGTGCAGTTTCCTATAAGAAAGGCTGCACATATGACAGAGTATGCTGTTCTTGCAATACTTGTTATGATTGCGCTTATAGTTGATGGAATAAAAGGTATAAAACTTCCTATAATATCGGCAGTTATTGCAACGGCATTTGCGGCTACAGATGAGTTTCATCAGGTGTTCGTGCCGGGAAGATATGGCTGCGTAAGGGATGTGCTTATAGATGCAGCAGGGAGTGTAATAGGTCTTGCGATTGCATATGTTATATATATAAATGTATGTAAACGTAAAAGAAATGAATGATTTTATGTGTGTAATATATAAATTAACACTTGCAAAATTACCAAGTATATGGTATAAGCTTTAGTAAGCATATGATAATCGGGTGCTGGTTATAATATTTTTATGTTGGCATTAAGGGATTATCAATAACATAATTATATATAATGCGATGATGGAAACAAGTAGGTATAGCAGTAAGCAACAGAAAGCAGCCGGTGGATGAGAGGCGCGGTGGATGGTTATTCTGAATACATTCCGTAGCAGCAAACTGAAAGGCATATAAGGCTTAGTAGGGGCGACGTAGTGATACACGTTACAGTATCAAGGATCATCAGACCCGTTAAGGTGAGCAGCGTGAGCTGTTTATGAATAAAGGTGGTAACACGGAGCGTATGCTTTCGTCCTTTAATAAGGATGAAAGGTATGCTCCTTTTTGTTATTAACAGGGGTTGATGATTAGTAATAATAATTAAATAAAAGAACAGGAGAACAAAAATGGCAGAAATGACAGTTTATGACGAGTTAGTTGCAAGAGGACTGATTGCACAGGTAACAGATGAAGAATTAATTAAGGATTTGATTAACAATGGAAAGGCTACATTTTATATTGGTTTTGACCCAACAGCAGACAGCCTTCATGTAGGTCACTTTATGGCACTCTGCTTTATGAAAAGACTTCAGATGGCAGGAAATAAGCCTATCGCATTAGTCGGTGGCGGAACTGGTATGATTGGTGACCCATCAGGTAAGACTGATATGAGAAAAATGCTTACACCAGAGCAGATTGAGCATAACTGCGAGTGTTTCAAGAAGCAGATGAGCAAGTTTATCGACTTTTCAGATGATAAGGCATTATTTGTAAATAACGCAGACTGGCTTTTAAAGCTTAACTATGTTGACCTTTTAAGAGAAGTTGGTGCATGCTTCTCAGTTAATAATATGTTAAGAGCTGAGTGCTACAAGCAGAGAATGGAAAGAGGACTTACTTTCCTTGAATTCAACTATATGATTATGCAGAGCTACGATTTCTATATGTTATACCAGAAATACGGCTGTAATCTTCAGTTCGGTGGAGATGACCAGTGGAGTAATATGCTTGGTGGTACAGAGCTTATCAGAAGAAAGCTCGGCAAGGATGCTTCAGCTATGACTATTACACTTCTTCTTAACTCAGAAGGCAAGAAGATGGGTAAGACAGTAAGCGGCGCTGTATGGCTTGACCCAGAGAAGACTTCTCCATATGAGTTCTACCAGTATTGGAGAAATGTAGCTGATGCCGATGTATTAAAGTGTATCCGTATGCTTACATTTTTACCACTTGAGCAGATTGATGAAATGGATAAGTGGGAAGGCGCACAGCTTAATAAGGCTAAGGAAATACTTGCATTTGAACTTACTAAGATGGTTCACGGTGAGGAAGAAGCAAAGAAGGCAGAAGAAACAGCTAAGGCTATATTTACATCAGGCGATGCTGCAAATATGGCAACAGTTAAGCTTGAAGATGACGCATTTACAGACGGAAGTATTGATATCGTGTCATTAATCCATGCAGCAGGTCTTGCAGCTACTAAGTCAGAGGCAAGAAGAGTTGTTACACAGGGTGGTGCTTCTGTTGCAGGTGAAAAGGTATCTGATATCGCTGCAAAATTTGATAAGGAATTCTTCGCTGGTGACGGTGTAGTTGTCAAGAAGGGTAAGAAGTCATTTATAAAGGTACAGGCATAATAATTATGAAAAAGAGTGAAATTACCTTTATAAGGCTTATGAGTCTTATTGGTATTATGAGTCTTAATCTTATATTGCTGCTTGTATTTTCAGGAGAACATGTATTTCAGAATATACTTAACAGAATGAATAGTAATGTGTATGCAGGGGCATCGCTTGATACTTCGATATATAATTACTATTATTATGCAGGACTTGGCAGTATATACAAGATAATATTCCCAGTTACAATACTTCTGCTTGCAGTTGCGGTTGTGGCTGTATACAAGAAGGTGAGTATGGCGGGCAGGGTTTCACTGGCTGCTAATATATGTTCACTTGTAACAGGAGTGTATCTTTTGTTTGCAAGAATTGGCGAAGGTATTGAAGGCGTTATAAGATGGGTAAACAGCTTCTATATGGATAAGTCGGAGATAGGGCAGATTGAAAAGGTTCAGCTTATGAGCAAAGTGCCTGTGGTATATGTGCTTATTATAATTCTTTCGCTGCTTGGTCTTGCGATGGTAAAGAGCAGTACAATAAACCGTATTAAAGTATATAACGACAAGAGTGCTGTAAATAATGCGGTTGTGTATGTATTTCCGGCACTTGGCGGCTTTCTTGTGCTTGAGATAGTAAGAAATCTTGTAATATCAAGACTTGTGACGATATCAGCAGATGAAACACTTGGAACAGTTGCAGCATATGTTAACGATTATTATATCGGAAGCAAGATGTTTTTTAACTGGTCGTGGCTTATAATATTTACAATAGTGACTTGTGCAGCCATACTTTTAAGACCGGTTAATAAGATTAATGTGAAAAGCAAGATAGTACTTGAGGTGGCAGTTTTCTCAGTTGTTGTTTCGGTTGTGTCATTGATATACTGGATGAACCCACCGGCACTGTTTGGTTATCTTACAACAGATAATACGATATGTGATATGACAGAGGAAGCATTTGCATGGTACCTTATACGATATGTAGTTACACTTGTGCTTGTATTTGTACTTATTGTACTTACAGTCAATGATAAGCTGGATATAAGGATAACTGGCATAGTTATGGCAGCAGCTTTTATTGCTGGACTCATATTTATTATTATTGCTTATAATGTAAAAGGTACACTTTCATTTATGTATGCAGCCTGCATGCTTGCAGATGTTATTGGTGCTGTGGTTCTGGTGGCTTTACTGGCAGCAGGGGCATTCAAGGCTAAGGAAGATAGGTAGGATACATAGTCAAAAAGGTGTTTAAGTAATAAGGGTGATTATAATTATGAGATTATAAAAGCATCAGTTTTAAAATGGTATGACAAAGAGTTATCAGAATTAAAAATCAAAAATATAAGGCAGTAAACCATTGTTTTGGAAATTAGTAAATTTTTCAAAAACAATGATTTACTGCCTTTTATATTGATGTGAGTAATGCATCAAAGCAACAAAACAATAAGAAGCTTATATAACGTGCTTTTTGTCTATTATTCAGAAACCAGCTTAATTCCTGATATATCTGCAATAGCTATAAGTGAGTAGTTCGTATAATAAACAACAAACCCCGGCTTGGCACCAGCAGGTTTCTTGACTTCCTTTTTTAATACATAGTCGACTTCAACTTTTTCAAGGTCACGGCCTTTAGAGTAGTAGGCTGCAAGTGCTGCTGCCTCTTCGTATGTCTTATCAGGAAGTTCTTTTCCGTCAGACTTTACAATAACGTGAGAACCCGGCATCTGTTTGGCGTGAAACCACCAGTCGCCGCCTGTCGCAAACTTAAAGGTAAGTTCGTCATTCTGTATATTATTCTTTCCAACATACATATCAAATCCGTCAGAAGAAATGTAATGCATAGGTTTATTGTGAGAATTACCTTTGTTTTTAGACTTGCCGCTCTTTTTGATGTAACCAGTTACAGCAAGTTCTTCTTTGATATTGTTAAGGTCGTTTTCTGTTGTTGCGATATCAAGAGCATTTATAATAGACTCAAGGTACATAATTTCATCCTTAATCTCTGCAATAAGTCTTGTGCCAGCCTCGTAAGTCCTCTTGAGCTTATTATATCTTGCAAAGTACTTGTTGGCGTTCTCTATAGGTGTAAGAGTATCATCAAGAGGGATTGTTATCTCCTCATTAGTATAGTAGTTGAGCGCATTAAACTGCTTGGCACCGGGTTCAATTCCATAGCCATAAGTATTAATAAGCTCGCCATATACGCGGTACTTGTCACGTTTTTCAGTATCCTTAAGCTGCTTCTCCTGAATATCAAGTTTCTTATAAGAACGCTCAAGATGCGTTGTAACGATACGTCTTATGTCAGTTGACTTCTGGTGTATACGTGTGCGGACTTCCTTTTCGTGGTAGTAAGCGATAAGACACCTGCTTATAGAGTCGTAAGGTGTGCTGTTATCATACATAGTGAGCTGTACGGCTGCAAAGTCCGATGGATTACCATTGTCATAGACTATATTTGGAGAATATGTTTTGCTCTTAACATCGCTCATAATGCCGTCAAATGCGTTATAAATGAGTCGGCTTTCTTCATCCGAAAGGCAGTTTGCAGGCTTATTGCTGTCTATACCTGAGCGGAAACATACTTCTTCTGCTATACATGTGCTTATTCCTGTGTAAGTCTGGCACAGAGCCTTTGAGAGAGGCTTAGGACATACAAGAACCGATGAGCTGAAACGTTCATAATCGGTATCAAGTGGATTATGCTTATTGGCAGTGTTTGGTATAAAGTACTTTCTTCCGGGAAGAACTTCACGTACAGAGCTTATCTGTGCAGATACATGCTTTATGCTGTCAAGGATGTTATTGTCATCATCGCATAATATGATATTGCTGTGCTTACCCATAAATTCAGTGATAAGATGTCTTTTGCATAAGTCGCCTAATTCGTCAAGATGTTCAATCTCGATATCTATTATTCGCTCAAGAGAAGGCTGTGTTACAGAAATGATACGTCCGTTATTGATATGTTTTCTCAAAAGCATAACAAAGTTAGGTGCGGTAGCAGGACTTGGCTTATTGTCGTCAGTTATATATGCAAGTGGAAGAGAAGCATTGGCAGAAAGCACGACTCGGTACTGTCCAGAACTTGTCTTTACAGTAAGAAGCAGTTCGTCACTTTCGGGCTGTGCTATTTTATAAAGCCTTCCACCAAGTATTGTATTGTTAAGGTCATTTACTATATTTGATATTGTTATTCCATCAAATGCCATAATTGAATACTCCATTCTGTCTGTATTGTGATAAATATTAAAATATAAAACATTTTTATTTAAAACATTTACATCATATCATAACACGATTACATAATACTGTCGAGTGAGGCAGGAGGTGAATAGCTGCAAAATAGTTCTGAAGGTCTTGTATAGGAATATTAAGCCGAAGAAAGTGGGATGTGAATAGTTGAAAATAGTTAATCTACCGACTTGTTTAGCATATGTAAAATTGGTATAATAATTAAGTATAATAAATGATAATGAGGGACTTAAGATGATTAAAAGTAT
>ERZ856578.5104-NODE-5104-length-16499-cov-34.008038_pt1 | contig 16499 bp, 10 predicted proteins | sample MGYA00514384_ERZ856578 | MGnify/ENA primary metagenome ERZ856578 (study PRJEB29103, sample SAMN06111958) | human gut metagenome | biome: human gut; feature: ankylosing spondylitis patient; material: healthy_person | host: Homo sapiens | place: China:Hangzhou...
TGGACCCTGCCCGAGCCCACCGCCGCCAGCTACACCCAGGAGCTGATCGACAACGCCAAGTCTTTCTCTGACACTGCGATGGTCGTCATCAGCCGCGTTGGTGGCGAAATGGCTGACCTGCCCACTAACATGGATGGACTCAACTACACTGAAAACTCTACCGAGTATAATGATTTCGAACCCGGCCAGCATTATCTTTCTCTGACCAAAACAGAAAAGAACATGATTGATATGGTCACCAAAAACTTTGCTAATGTTGTGCTGGTTTACAATGGTGCCAATACTTTGGAAATGGGCTTCGTGAATGATTACCCCCAGATCAAGAGCGTCATTTGGTGCCCCGGCACCGGTCAGACTGGCTTCAACGCTCTGGGCGAGATTGTTGCCGGTGAGGTCAACCCCTCCGGCCACTCTGCTGACACCTTTGTCTATGACCTGACCGCAGCTCCTTACTTCAACAACATCGGCGACTTTGCTTACACCAATGCGGATTCCGTTGGTTACACCGTTGCCAGCCAGGCTGGCGGTGATGCAAAGCTGGTTCCCCCGCACTTCGTCAACTATGTTGAGGGCATCTACGTTGGCTACAAGTTCTACGAGACTGCAGCTGCCGAGGGCCTGATCGACTATGACAAAACCGTTCAGTACCCCTTCGGCCACGGCCTGTCCTACACCACCTTTACCCAGAAAATCGACTCCATGACCGAGGCTGACGGTACCATCACTCTGGATGTCACCGTCACCAACACCGGCAGTGTGGCCGGTAAGGACGCCGTGCAGGTCTACTTCAACCCGCCGTACACCGATGGCGGCATTGAGAAGGCTTCCACCAACCTCGTCACCTTCGGAAAGACCGACTCCATTGAGCCGGGCGCTTCCCAGACCTTGACCCTGACCTTCAACACCGAGGACATGGCCAGCTTTGACAGCAAGGACAAGGGCTGCTACGTGCTGGAAGAGGGCGACTATATCATCAGCATCAACGAGGATTCCCACACGGTGCTGGATTCCAAGACCTACAATGTCGCTTCCACCATCGTCTATGACGAGTCCAACCCCCGCAGCACCGATGCCGAGGCTGCTACCACCAAGTTCGACTTCGCTGACGACAAGCTCGTCACCCTGTCCCGTGCTGATCACTTCGCCAACTATGCCGAAGCTGTTGCTGCTCCCTCTGACTATACCATGTCTGAGGAAAGCATGAGCACCCTGTACAACGACCACAACTGGACCCCTGAGGACTTCAACGACCCCAACGATGAGATGCCCGTTACCGGTGCCAACAACGGCCTGAAGCTGGCTGACCTGCGCGGTGCTGACTACGACGACGAGCGTTGGGATACCCTGCTCGACCAGATGACCGTCACCGAGATGGACGACCTGATCGCACTGGGCGGCTACCAGACCAAGGCCGAGGCCAGCGTTGACAAGTACGCGACCATCGACTGCGACGGCCCCGCTGCCATCAACAACAACTTTACCGGCGTTTCTTCCATTGGCTTCCCGTCCGAGATCATCATCGCTTCCACCTTCAACACCGACCTGGCCCGCCGCTACGGCGAGAGCATCGGCCGCATGGCCAGCGAGATGAACGTCACCGGCTGGTACGCCCCCGCCATGAACGGCCACCGTTCCGCCTTTGACGGCCGTAACTTCGAATATTACTCTGAGGACAGCGTCCTCGCCGGTTACATCGGTGCCAGCTCCATTGCCGGTGCCCAGAGCTACGGCGTCTACGCTTACATGAAGCACTTTGCCCTGAACGACCAGCAGATCAACCAGAGCAAGCTGCTCTGCACCTGGGCTGACGAGCAGGCTATCCGCGAGATCTACCTGCGTCCCTTCGAGATCAGCGCCAAGGTGGGCGGCTGCAAGGCCGTCATGTCCAGCTGGAACTATATTGGCAACCAGTGGGCCGGTGCCTGCAATGCACTGCTGAACGGCGTGCTGCGCGGCGAGTGGGGCTTCCGCGGTATGGTCATCACCGACGGCTTCCACTTCACTGACTACATGGATTCAGATATTGCCATCCGCAACGGCTGCGACCTGATGCTGAAGAACTACGACGTTGCCACCAACCACCTGACCGATACCACCAGTGCTACCAGTGTTAAGGCTATGCGTCAGGCTTGCAAGAACATCATGTACACCGTGGTCAACTCCCGCGTTTACGACCCCGCCAACACTGTTTCCACCCCCATCTGGCGTACCGCTATGATCGTGGTCAACGTGCTGCTGGCTGTACTACTGGTCGTGCTGGAAGTTCTCACCTTCAAAAGCTACAAGAAGAAAAAGGCACAGTAAAGTGTAATTTGTAAGCTGTGCAGCTGCCCTGCGGTCCATCGCCGCCGACTTTGCGCGGTTGTGCGGTGGGCCGCAAGGCTGTTTTTAAGAAAAGGAACCACCTTATGCAAAAGAAACAACTGCAAGCTTTGACGCTTGAACAAAAATGTGCGCTGCTTTCGGGCGCTACTACCTTTGGGACCCGTGCACTGCCGAAAAATAATATCCCGTCCATCACCCTATCCGACGGCCCCAACGGCGTGCGCAAGCAGGCGGGCGCGGCGGACCACCTGGGGCTGAACCCCAGCGTTCCGGCCACCTGCTTCCCCACGGCAGCCACTGTGGCGTGCAGCTGGGACCCTGCCCTGGGCGAGCAGATCGGCCAGGCCATGGGCGAAGAAGCCGCCGCGCAGGAAGTTGCCGTGCTGCTGGGGCCGGGCCTGAACACCAAGCGCAGCCCCCTGTGCGGCCGCAACTTTGAGTATTTCTCCGAGGATCCGTATCTTTCCGGCAAAATGGCCGCGAGCTATGTGCGGGGCATCCAGTCCAACGGTATTTCGGCCTGCCCCAAGCACTTTGCCGTCAACAGCCAGGAACTGCGCCGCATGGCGTCGGATTCTGTGGTGGATGAACGCACTTTGCGGGAGCTGTACCTGACCGGGTTTGAGATCGTGGTCAAGGAAGCAGAGCCCAAGACCATCATGAGCAGCTATAACCTCATCAACGGAACTTACGCCAACGAAAACCGCCACCTGTTAATGGACATCCTGCGCGGGGAGTGGGGCTTTGACGGCGCTGTGGTAACGGACTGGGGCGGCAGCAATGACCATGCCCTGGGCGTGCAGAACGGCTCCACGCTGGAAATGCCCGCCCCCGGCGGGGACGCGGTGCGCGAGCTGATGCAGGCTGTGCAGAGCGGCAAAATTACCGAAGCGGATGTGGACGCCCGGCTGGACGAGCTGCTGACGCTGGTGTTTGATACCCATGCCGCCGTGCAGTCCCACAGCCGCACCTTTGATGCGGACGCTCACCACGCCCTGGCCCGCCGCGCCGCAGCCGAAAGCATTGTGCTGCTGAAAAACGAGAACGACCTGCTGCCGCTGGCCGAGGGCGCAAAAGTTGCCGTGATCGGCGACTTTGCCCAGACACCGCGGTACCAGGGCGCTGGCTCCAGCGCGGTCAACTCCATCAAGGTGGATACCTTTTTGGACTGCCTGAAAGAGAGCGGCCTGGTCAGCGTGGGCTTTGCCTCCGGCTTTGACCGCCAGGGCAAACCGGATGCCGCCAAACAGGCCGAGGCTGTAGCCCTGGCCCAAAAGGCCGAAGTGGTGCTGCTCTGCCTGGGGCTGGATGAAATCAAGGAAAGTGAGGGTCTGGACCGCGGCGATATGTGCCTTGCGGACAACCAGATTGAACTGTTAAAGGCCGTGCAGCAGGCCAACCCCAGCACCGTTGTGGTGCTCAGCGCAGGGGCTTCGCTGGAAACCCCGTGGCTCAAACACTGCCGTACCCTGGTGTATGGTGCGCTGGGCGGCCAGGCGGGGGCGGGCGCCATGCTGGATGTGCTGACCGGCAAAGTGAACCCCAGCGGCAAGCTGGCCGAAACCTGGGTCAACGCCTATGCGGATACCCCCGCCAAGGATAACTTTGCCGGGCCGGGCCGCATGGTGCAGTACCGCGAGGGGCTGTATGTCGGCTACCGCTATTACCAGACCGCCGGTGTGCCGGTGGCATTCCCCTTTGGCTATGGGTTAAGCTACACCAGCTTTGCCTACAGCAATTTGCAGGCTGCGTCCAATGGCGTGACCCTGACCGTAACCAACACCGGCAAGCGCGCCGGAGCAGAGATCGTGCAGCTGTATGTGGCAAAACCCGGGGCAGAAGTGTTCCGCCCCGCACAGGAGCTGAAAGGCTTTGCCAAGGTGCAGCTGCAGCCCGGCGAAAGCAAGATCGTGACCATCCCGCTGGACGACAAGGCATTCCGCTACTGGAACACCAAGACCGACAGCTGGGAAGTGGAAGGCGGCAGCTATGAGCTGCGGGTCGGCGCGTCCAGTGCGGACATCCGCCTGACCGCCGTGGTGGAAGTGGCCGGTACCGGCGCACCCAACCCCTATGCGGGCAAGCATCTGCCGCACTATACCAGCGGCAAGGTGCAGAGCGTGCCGGATGACGAATGGGCCACCCTGCTGGGCCGCCCGGTGCAGCAGGGAAAAGTTAAAATTGACCGCAACATGACCCTGGGCGAGCTGAACCACAGCCGCAGCCCGCTGGGCTGGCTGATCTGGCTGGTGCTTACCGCACTGCTGAACGCCAGCTACAAGCGCGGCAAGCCGGACCTGAATGTGCTGTTCCAGTACAACATGCCGCTGCGTGCCCTGGCCAAAATGACCAGCGGTGGCATCAGCATGGGCATGGTGGATGGCATTGTGATGGAATTACAGGGATTCTGGATCATCGGCCTTGTGCGGGTGATCATAGAAGCCGTGAAAAACCTGGTACTGAACGCACAGCTGGAACAGCGCCTGCGCAACAGCTGAGGAAAGAGAGGGGCTATTTATGCAGCTATGGAATAATTTTGCGGCAAAACACCCCGCCGCAGCCAAGTGGGTGCGCGAAGGCGGACTGTTTGTGATCGTATCCAACCTGGTTACGGTGTTCAAATACCTGCTGCTGCAATTTTTGCCGGCGGCGTTCAGCAGCCTGCCGGTGGTGGATTTTGGCTGGCCGGGCATCCCGGTCACGCTGTTTGGCGAAACCTTCCAGTGGAACATCCTGGGGTATGATTCCGCTCATGGCGGTCTGCCGTACTTTTGCGCCTACATGGTTGCCATGGTGGTGGGAGAATGCATAAACTTTCCCATCCAGCGCAACTTTGTGTTCCGCAGCAAGGGCAACCTGGCCAAGCAGATCGCCTGGTATGTGGTGGCGTTCTGCTTGATCACCTGCATCGTCAACTCCATCAACTGCGTGTGGGTGGCGGTTGCGGGCCTGCTGGTGCCGGATTTCATCTACAACATTGGCACCACCGTGCTCAATGGCGGCATTTCCATGGTGATCTTCTTCTTTGTGAACAAGATCATCTTCCCAGAGGGCGCACAGGCAAAATAAAGCCCGGCAGGATCACTGGTGCTTTTCCCGGTACTCGAACAGGGCGGCGGCACGGTACAGGAAAAAGTCCTTTGGATGGTATAAAAATGTGATTGCCAGCAACGGCGAAGATCTGAACGGATAAAGAAGAATGCTACCTTTCCCTGATGTGGAGAAAGACAGCATTTTTATTGCGTTTTTCGGAAAGAGGTGAGCAGCGACCCCTACAAATGGGTAACGGCTGGCCATAAAATGGCGCTATTACATGGTGTGCTTTGTGAGGAAGCGCTGTAGTGTGATGATATAAAACGGATGGGTGCATGGTGTGCGCCCCTACGGAATTACAACAAAACGCCCCCGCCCGTGCGGTAAATGAACTGCATAGGGCGGGGGCACCGTTATTTTACAAAGAAAACGCGCAGGGCGGAGATTTTAGGCAATACCGCACAATTCTAAGTGCCGATACGGCGAGCGAGGCACGGCAGCTGCTAAGCCAAAAGCGCAGATAATACTTTGTGTATTATCGAGCATTTTGGCAACGCAGATGCCGTGCCGCAGCCGCCGGAGCGGTGCTTAAGCCGTCAGGCGGGAATTGTGCGGTGTTGCCTTTACTGTTCCACGGCACCGGTGGGCAGCTGGGGAACAGCGGTCAGGATGCGCATGAACTCTTCGCCGGTGATGGTTTCTTTCTCGTACAGGTACTTGGCGATCTCGTCCAGCTTGCCGCGGTTTTCAATCAGCATCTGTTTGGCTTTTTCATGCTGCTGCTTGACGACTTCCACGACCTTATCGTCCACTGTGGCGGCTGTGCGCTCACTGCAGGCCAGGCTGGCATCGCCGCCCAGGTAGGCGTTGTTCACGGTTTCCAGGGCAACCATGTCAAAGTCGTCGGTCATGCCGTAGCGGGTAATCATGGCGCGGGCCATCTTGGTGGCCTGCTCGATATCGTTGGATGCGCCGGTGGTGATGGAGTTGAACACCACTTCTTCGGCGGCACGGCCACCGGTCATGGTGGCAATTTTGGCCAGGATCTCTTCCTTGGTCATCAGGGTGTGGTCGCCGTCCTCTACCTGCATGGTGAAACCCAGCGCGCCGGAAGTGCGCGGTACAATGGTGATTTTCTGCACGGGGGCGGAATGGCTCTGCAGGGCGGCAACCATGGCATGGCCGACTTCGTGGTAGGCCACGATGCACTTTTCTTTGTCGCTCAGGATCTTATTCTTTTTCTGGGCACCGGCCAGGATGGTATCCACGGCTTCCTGCAGGTCGTACTGGGTAACGGCCATGCGGTGGTGGCGCACAGCGCCCAGGGCGGCTTCGTTGATGATATTGGCCAGCTCGGCACCGGAAGCACCGGGAGTCATGCGGGCAACCACGGCAAAGTCACAGTCGGGGCCGATTTTGACCTTTTGAGCGTGCAGGCGCAGGATGCTTTCGCGGCCTTTCAGGTCGGGCAGCTCCACGGGCACACGACGGTCAAAACGGCCGGGGCGGGTCAAAGCGGGGTCAAGGGATTCAGGACGGTTGGTGGCAGCCAGAATGATAACACCCTTGGCGGCGTCAAACCCGTCCATTTCGGTCAGCAGCTGGTTCAGGGTCTGCTCGCGTTCATCGTTGCCGCCCATACCGGAAGCACCGTCACGCTTTTTGCCGATGGTATCGATCTCATCAATAAAGACAATGCAGGGGGCTTTTTCGTTGGCCTGTTTGAAGAGGTCACGCACCTTGGAAGCGCCCATGCCGACGAACATCTCGACAAATTCAGAACCCGCAATGGAGAAGAAGGGAACACCGGCTTCGCCGGCAACAGCGCGGGCCAGCAGGGTTTTACCGGTGCCCGGGGGGCCGACAAGCAGAACGCCCTTGGGCATTTTGGCACCGATATCCTCGTAACGCTTGGGGTTATGCAGGAAGTCAACGATTTCCTGCAGGCTCTCTTTGGCTTCGTCCTCACCGGCAACATCGGCAAATTTGATGGACTTGCCATCCTCAACGACATACTGTTTGGCACCGGATTTGCCGCCGCCAAAAATCATGCTGTTGGCGCCGCCGGTCATTTCACCGACCCGCTTGCGCATCATGCGGTTGAACCAGACGATCAGGATGATCATGGGCAGCAGCGAGATGACCCAGCCCAGCAGGGTATCCACCCAGGTGGTCTGGTTGTACACCTTGCCAAAGGAAACGCCGGCGCTTTCCAACCGGTTGACCAGCTGCAGGTCCTGCGCAATGGAGTTGGTGCAGTAGGTGGTATCGCTTTTGTCCACAAAATAGATCTGCTGATCCTGAATTTCAACGGTGCTCAGTTCGCCGCCTTCGAGCATGTTCAGGAAGGTGCCGTAATCGACCTGTTTGACCTGGCCTTTCATCATGGCGGGGAAGGCCCAGAAATTGAGCAGCAGCAACACCACAAGGATCACGGCATATACAATGCCGGTCGTCTTTTTGGGGTCGCGCGGCTGTTGGGTTTCGTGCATAACAATTCCTCCAGTTGGGGGCGGTAATAGGGGCCCCCGATAGATTCTATCATGAAGAATAAAAATGAACTGCGGATGAACAAGGCATGAAATAGCTGGAAATTCCGGTAAACTTTGCGTGAACAAGGGCAGTTTGTGGGCAAAAACAGGAATGCAGACCGCGTAAAGACAGGGAAAAGTGAAAAGAATCTGAACGGTTTTCCACAAACAGAGGGACTTCTTGTGGAAAACAAAAACGCGCGGCGGGGAGATAGGATGTTGATGACAGTATACCATGGTTGCAGCTCAGTATGCGGGACGATGCAGGCATCGTCCTCTACAAATCTTTATAACAAAAGCGGGGCGCTGCCAATCAGCAGTGCCCCGCTTAATTTTGTGTTATGCAGTTTTATCGCCCCAGGCGCACCGGCTCCGGAGGCTCCTGGCCGGGGCGCAGGTCCATCCACCAATAGGCAAGGTCCAGCCATTGGCCGAACTTGTACCCAGTGCGGGGTTCCACGCCGATTTTTTTGAAGCCGAGCGCCTTATGGAACGCGCAGCTCTCTTTGTTCTGGCCAGTCACAAGGGCAACGGCGTTGCAGTAGCCGCGCTGGCGCACGCCGTCCAGCAGGGCTTTGTACAGCCGCCCGCCAACCCCCTGGCCCACACAGTCGTGGGCGCAGTAAACGGTTAGCTCCACATCCCACGCATAAGCTGTGCGGCTGTGCCAGGGGTGGGCGCAGGCAAAGCCGCACAGCTTGCCCGCTGCATTGACGGCAACCAGGAACGGCGCGCGCTGCTGCACATAGGCGATATTTTCGCGCTGGAATTCCTCGGTACACAGGTCATACTGGAAAGTGGCCGTGGAGTGGGTGACATACCAGTTGTACAGCTCCGCCACGGCGGCGGCGTCCTCCGGCGCGGCATCCCGCAGGGTGATGGTGTTTTCAGCGGTCCACTGGGCGGCAAGGGCTTCCTTTTCGGGTTTTGGCAGCTTTTTCAGGGCGGCTTCCCGCTTCAGGGCGGCACTTTTATCGGTGCAGCGCTCGGCATAGGTCAGCTTAACGGCACCTTTGGCGTGGGTATACTTGGCACCGGCCTTGCCGCCCTTGTGGGCGCGCAGGCGGCGGGCAAGGTCATTGGTCCAGCCGGAATACAGGCTGCCATCCGCGCAGCGCACCATGTAGACCCAGGCGGAAGCCGGGTCTGGCTGGCAGTCCGCCGCGGTGCTGGGGCGGGGACCAAACTGCTCTAGAGTTTCGGCGCTCACTGTGCGCTCACCGGCCTTCCGGCGGCGCGCAGGGCACGGCGGCATGCCTCAATGGCATCCGCTTTGGTTTCCGCGGTGACAAGGAAACGGCTGGGGTGGCAGAACTTGAGAGCCAGGCCGCTCTTTTCGCGCAGGATCTCCTCCGGCTGGCCGCCCCATGCGGGCGGGAACGGCACCTTGCTGCGGCGGGTCTTGTAATCGGTCACGCACTGGGCGCTGTAGCCGCCGCGCTGGCTGGGGTAGACAACAAACAGGGCATCGGTTTTGTACAGGCCGTTTTTCCAGGGCATGTAGTCCGGCAGGACCACAATGCCGTCCTTGGAGTTCTTGTAGGCGTTCTGGACGGTCTCGTCCGCGCGGTTCACGGCGTTGGCTGCGGCAATCTCGTTTTCCAGCACCTGCTTGGCAAAGGGCACGGCGCGCCAAAAGCAGGCATCGGAATCTTCGCCGGAATCCCACACGGGGTTAAAGCTGCCGATGGCATCGGCCAGGGAGTTCTGTTCGCCGGTGTTATCGTTCAAGTCCAGGGGCTGAACAAAATTTTCATCCAGCAGGCGGGCCTGGTGGGCACCCACCAGCTGGGCACCCAACACGCGCCACAGCAGGCCAAAGGCCGCATAGGGCACGCCGTTGGGGCGGCTTTCGCGCGGTTCCTGGTGGTGGTCAAACATACCGCAGCCCACATCGTACACAATGCCGTCAAAACCATCCGGCACAACAAAACCGCGGGTTACTTTGATATCCGGCCGCACAATCATCAGCAGCGCTGTGGCAAACACATCGTCTGCATGGAACTTGCCGCCGTGAGTAAAACCTTTTGCAGGAATTTTCATAGAATAGCCTCCGTCTATGGGGTAAAATGATGATTAACTAATATTATAACATGAAAGCGTAGGTTGGTAAATGCAAAATCTGTGCGGGCGGGCCGGATTTGGAACAAGTGGCAGCATTTGGCCGAAAAACGGTGATTCACAACCGGCATAAAATATGATATACTAACCTAATATGCCCTTTTGCGGGCATACCGGACATTCGGTGTGTTGACGCGGAATGTTGACCGCAACTTAATGAACAAACAAAGCGAAGGAACTGGATACCCATGCAAAACATCAAAAAAACATTAAAAAGCAAGCGCTTCTGGTTTGGCACGGTGCTGCCATTTGTGCTGGCTGTGGCAGCGGCCTTTGTGGCGCGCTACCAGTTAGAAATTTCTGACGGCGCAACTGCCAACTACATGGCAGGGCAGTGGCCGGTATACGCACCGCTCAATGCGCTGACGGCGTTCTGCCTGACGCTGGTGGTGTTTGCCCTGTGCGGCAGCTGGGGCATTGCAACCGGCGTTTCCGGCCTGATTTTTACCGTGCTGGCGCTGGTCAACTATTACACGCGGGACCTGCATGGTTCCGCCCTGATGCCGCAGGACATCCTGAACCTGGGTACCGCGGCAGAGGTGATGGGCAGTTATACCCTGCACATTACCCAGACAGTTATTACCATTGCGCTGCTGTACATCCCGGTGCTGGTGGCTGCCGTTGTGCAGGTCAAACTGGCCGGCAAGCATAAGCGCAGCTGGAAACAGCGCGGCGCCCATGCGCTGGCCTGCGTCTGCGGCATTTTTGCGGTGCTGTATCTGGGGTATTTCAGCCCCAACCCCATCAAGCCCGCCGCCACTTACGGCTGGGCCTGGCAGGAAACCTATTATAAGTACGGCTACCTGGCGGGTAGCATTGAAGCCGCCAGCTTGATGGTGGACCCCATCCTGCAGCCGGACGGCTACAGCGAGGACGCCGCCACCGAGGCCGCTGCAATGGCGCAGGACTATCAGGCCAGCCCCGAAACGGCAAACGAGCAGGACTACCCCGATGTGTTCCTGATCCTGTCCGAAAGCTTTTATGACTTTGACCTGGTAACGGACCTGCAGGCCGACCAGGAGATCATGCAGGTGACCAAAAACCTGCCCAACTCCATTTATGGCCACACCATCAGCCCGCATGTGGGCGGCGGCACCAACTCCAGCGAGTACGAGATGCTTTCCTCCAACTCGCTGATGCTGATGCCCTCCATCACACCGTTCAACTGGTTGAACCTGCACAAGGCAAACAGCTTGGTCAGCAACCTGAAAGATCTGGGGTATGCCACGCTGGCAGCCCACCCCTATACCAACTCCAACTACCGCCGCGATTCTGCCTGGCTGACGCTGGGCTTTGACGAGACCCACTTCCAGGATGATTTTCCGACCAAGGAAACCTATGGCAGCCGCCCCTACCAGACCGACAGCGCCACTTACCGCGACCTGGAAGGTTTGTATGAAGCAATGCCGGAGAACCAGCCGCGGTTTGTGTTCCTGGTTTCCATCCAGAGCCACGGCGATTACGATATGAACCCCCCGGAGGAGGATATCGTGCATGCCGCAACCGATTACGGCGAGTATGATTCCATCATGGATGAATACCTGAGCAACATCTATATGACCGACCGTGCCTTTGGCGAACTGACCGAATACCTGACCGAGCAGTACGAAAAGACCGGCCGCAAGGTGATTGTTGCCATGGCAGGCGACCACGCCCCCAGCTTTGTGGATCATGTGGCCGACCATACCTTTACCGATGAGAACAATTTGCAGATTTTGGAGCGCAGCACGCCCTACCTGATCTGGGCAAACTACCCGCTGGAAAACGCAGGCCAGACCAGCGCCACCGACGAGTACAACCGCATGGATATGTGCATGCTGGCACCCACCCTGGTGGAAAATGCCGGGCTGCCGCTGACCCCGTATTACCAGTACCTGCTGGCACTCAAGCAGGTGGCCCCGGTGGTGACAGCCGCCAATGACTATATGGACGCGGACGGCGCGACCCACACCTACGGCGAGAATGCAGAGCTGGATGCCTGGGTGCATGGGTACTTCTATTTGGAGTATAACAACATCGGTGCCAAAGCAACCCGTCAGCAGAATTTGTTCCAGGTGGAAAAGTAAGAAGCTGATAAGCAGACGTCAGCCAGGATTCCTCTGATTTAAAAACAAAAATGGCAAGAAAAAATCTCCCCGCTGCAATGTGCTGATGCACAAAATGCAGCGGGGAGATTTTCGATTTCAGATACACTCCGGGCCGTTACACGGCGGCGGGCGCTTTCAGCACAAAGGTCTGTACGCCCCAGATCACCAGAACAACAATGCCGAGCGCGATGCGGTAAACGCCGAACGCGGTGAAGGTGTGGCGCTTGACGTAATCCATCAGGAAGCGGATGGCGATGATGGAAACGATAAAGGCAACCGCACAGCCAACGATCAGCACAACGGTCTGATCCAGCGTGAAGCTGTTGCCCTTGCCAAAGAACTTAACCAGCTTGAGCAAACTGGCACCGGCCATGACCGGGATGGCAAGGAAGAAGGTGAACTGGCTGGCAGCCGGGCGGGACATGCCGCACAGCATGCCGCCCAGAATGGTGGAGCCGCTGCGGGAGGTGCCGGGAATCAGGGAGAGCACCTGCCAGCAGCCAACCTTGAACGCCTGCGGGTAAGTAATGCGGGAAAGCTTGGTGGTGGTGGGCACCCGCGGGCGGCGCTCGATCAGGATAAAGGCAACGCCGTACACAATCAGCATCAGGGCAACCACCACGCTGTTATACAGGTGGGCGTCCATCCAGTCGTCCAGCAGAATGCCCAGCACGGCGGCGGGCACGCAGGCTGCAATAATTTTGAACCACAGCCGGACCACGGGCCAGCGCAGGTGGGCGGCAAAGCCGGTATCGCGGCCATTATCCTTGCAGAACGGCCACAGCTTGTGGAAATACAGCACCACAACAGCCAGGATAGCACCCAGCTGGATGACAACGCGGAACATTTCCATAAAATCTTCCGTATAGCCAAACTTCAGCACCTGCTCGGCAAGGATCATATGCCCGGTGCTGGAAATCGGCAGCCATTCGGTGATGCCTTCAATCACACCGTAAATAACGGATTTCAGAATTGAAAGAAACAGGTCCATCTTTTTTCCTCCCCTTGGCGGGATCACTCCCGGCCAGCAATACAAATATATAGTAGCACACTTTACGTGGTATTGCACCCTGCCGCTGTATAATTTACACTTTTGATCCAAAACAACAGGCAAAAGCGGTTGCCGTTTTGGCAAAATGCTCCTATAATAGAAGTGTGGCTTTTGCCGTATCAGTGGGAAAAGTTAGAATGTGTATAGAGAATAGAGGATATTACAAAATGTATAAAACTGTAGTGTTTGACCTGGATGGTACGCTGCTGAACACCCTGACTGACCTGGCGGATGCCGGCAACCGGCTGTGCCGGAAATATGGCTGGCCCACCCATGAGCGCCAGGCGTACCGCTATTTTGTGGGCAACGGTATCCCGAAACTGGTGGAGCGCCTGGCCCCGGCAGACCAGCGCACCCCGGCGGTGCTGGAAGCGGCCCTGGCGGATTTTAAGCGGGATTATGGCCAGCACCTGCGGGACACCACCGCACCGTACCCCGGCATCCCCGAAATGCTGGCAAAGCTGAAAGCGAACGGCGTGCAGCTGGCGGTGTTTTCCAACAAGGCGGATGTGCTGGCAAAAGAGGTCGTCAAGGATTATTTCGGTACGCAGTATTTTACGATCGTGCGCGGCCAGATGACCGGCGTGGCCCCCAAGCCCGCCGCCGAGGGCACGAACGCCCTGCTGCAGGCCCTGCATGCCGACCCGGCCAGCACCCTGTATGTGGGGGACAGCAACGTGGATGTGGAAACCGCCCACAATGCGAACCTGCCCTGCTGCGGGGCGGTGTGGGGATTCCGCACGCGGGAGGAACTGAATGCGGCCGGGGCGGAATACCTGGCAGAAAACAGCGATGAACTGTATGACGTTATCATGAAATAACTGCAAAATTGCGGTGGGGGGAACTGTAAAATGATTGCGCAGCGCTATAAAGATATGCTTAGCGGCAAGTCCGTTATTCGCCAAATCTCCGAGTGGAGCACGGCTCGCGGGACTGAGATCGGCTATGAAAATGTGTTTGATTATTCGCTGGGCAACCCTTCGGTGCCCTGCCCGGAGCACTTTACCAAAACCTGCATCGATCTGCTGCAGACCAAGGAGCCGGTGACGCTGCATGGCTACAGCCCCACGCTGACCATCCCCGCCGTGCGCAAGGCGGTGGCCGAAAGCCTGAACCGCCGCTTTGGCATGGACTACGGTATGGAGCATATCTTTATGGCAACGGGTGCTGCCGGTGCGCTGGCCCACGCCATGCGCTGCGTGGCGGTGCCGGGGCAGGATATTATCACCTTTGCGCCGTTCTTCCCGGAATACAAGCCGTATGTGGAGGGCGCGGGCCTGAATCTGAAGGTCGTTCCGCCCCGCACGAAGGATTTCCAGATTGACTTTGACGCATTTGACGCGATGCTGGATGAGAACACCGCCGCCGTGCTGATCAACACCCCCAACAATCCCTCCGGCGCAGCCTACAGCGCCGAGACGCTGGCCGGCCTGGCCAACCGCCTGCGCGCCGCCAGCGCCAAGTATGGGCACCGAATCTTTTTGATCTCGGATGAGCCGTACCGCGAAATCATGTTTGGCGGGCAGCCCATCCAGTACGCCGCCAAGTTCTATGACGATACGTTGACCTGCTATTCGTTCAGCAAGAGCCTGAGCCTGCCGGGCGAGCGCATCGGCTATGTGGCTGCGAACCCGCGCTGCGAGGACGCCGAGTATATTGTGCCCATGTGCGGCCAGATCAGCCGCGGAACCGGCCACAACTGCCCGGCATCACTGATCCAGCTGGCCGTGGCCGAATGCCTGGACGAAACCAGCGACTTGGGCGTGTACGAAACCAACATGGAGCTGATTTACGCCGAGCTGAAAAAGCTGGGCTTTACCGTGGTCAAACCCTCCGGCACCTTCTATATCTTCCCCAAAGCGCTGGAGGAGGACGCCAATGCGTTCTGCAAAAAGGCCATGAAGTATGACCTGGCGTTGGTTCCCGGCGACAGCTTTGGCTGCCCCGGCTACTTCCGCATGGCGTACTGCATTGATACCGAGAAGGTCCGCCGCAGCTTTGCCGCACTGGAAAAATTTGTGGCGGAAGAATACGGGAAATGAATTCCGTTCGGGCCGCGCCCGCCCGCAGTGGGAAGCAAAGCCCGAAACATACGATTTTGACACCATAAACGGGAGGTCTGCACAATGCCGCAACAAAAACGTCCGGCGCAGGGACCCAAGCGCCGCCCTGCACCCGCTGCCAGGAGCAGCAATATGCAGCGCCGCCGCGCTGTTTCACGCAAACAGAACCGCCGCGTGCATGCCCTGATCACCTTGATTTTCTGCATTGCCGTGTTTATTTTGGTGTGCGCAGGCTGCTTTTTGCTGGTAAAAACCGATGGCACCATTACCAACAAGCCCAACCAGAGCCAGGGGGATTCCGGCTCCACCGCGCCCGACGGTGCAGACAGCACCACGGATGGCGACAGCCAGCAGGAACAGCCCACCATGACCGAGGAAGAACGGCGCATTGCCGATGCCACCGCAACGGCGTCCGCAAACTGCACCAAGGATGCCCCGCAGGTGGTGGACCCAGCGCTTTGGGATGAGCGCGGCAAAGCCTTGATGGAACAGCTGGCTGCCGATGAATTTTACCAGAGCGAGGGGCTGAAATACAGTGCCAAAGATGGCTGCCCCTATATGATCGCGGTCAACCGCGCGGCTTCTACCGTGACGGTACTGGCGCTGGACGATGAGGGTAACTACACCAAGCCGTATATGGCCATGGTGTGCTCCGGCGGCGCAGATACCCCGCTGGGATTCTTTGCAACGCCGGTCAATTATGACTGGCGGCTGCTGGCCGGGCCGAGCTATGGCCAGTACGCTACTCGCATCTGGGATTCCTATCTGTTCCACACTGTGCCGTATTACAGCCAGCACAAGGACGATATCGAGTACGACCAGTTCAACCAGCTGGGCACCCAGGCCAGCCTGGGATGTATCCGGCTGCTGGTCTGTGATGTAAAGTGGATCTATGATAACTGCCCCATCGGCACCCGCGTGGTGATCTATGATAACGCCGATGACCCCGGCCCCATGGGAAAGCCCGGCACCATTTACACCGACCCGGCGGACGAGAGCAAGCGCGGCTGGGACCCCACCGACCCGGATTCCGCCAACCCGTGGGATGCAGCATTCCGCAGCGGTACAGCTATCCGCAGCGAGGCAGCCTGGAACGAATGGAACGACGCCCAGAACGATGGCCGCTGGAACGGCTCCATCAACCCCGCTGACCTGCAGGGCTGGAGCACCGATTCCAGCGTTGAGGGCACCCGCGGATAACACACCATAGGGGTTAGGGCAATACCGCATAATTCTAAGTGCCGATACGGCGAGCGAGGTGCGGCAGATGCCAAGCCAAAAGCGCAGA